>Ga0172376_10001730_pt1 | contig 27472 bp, 22 predicted proteins | sample Lak35m_FD_121114 | JGI IMG/M metagenome (GOLD analysis project Ga0172376, IMG submission 121114) | Freshwater microbial communities from Kabuno Bay, South-Kivu, Congo - kab_092012_35m | ecosystem: Environmental > Aquatic > Freshwater > Lake | place: Democratic Republic of the Congo: South-Kivu...
CGTTTCCTGATCGGCCCCCCGCGGCTCCTGCACAGACTCCGCCTGTTGCTGCAATTGCTCAAGGAAGTCCCTGAGCGATTCTGTTGATTCGGGCGTCAGTTTCGGCGCAGGCAATGGCGGGACAGGCCCCGCAGCTTTATTGCCCTCAGCTGACTGAGGCGGCAACAGACCATCACTTTTGAACTGCTGCAGCATCTCTTTCATTTTCTGCTGCGTTTCCGGCTGCTGCAGACTTTTTTGCAGAGCATCTGGTGACAGTCCACCCAGACCTGGCGGTACCACATCCTGCGGTAACTGCTCCTGCAGTTTTTTCAGCATGCTGCCCAGCTGATCAAGCGCCGCAGGCGGCACCGGAGCCCGCTCCTGCTGCTCAATCGTCTGCCGCAGCTTCTGCAGCAGCCGCGATGCAGCCGGTACACCGGCTGCGCGATCAGGCAACGGCAGCGGTCGCTGCGTCTGGTCCTGACCGCTGCAAGACGGGGGCAACATGAGTGCACAGCAGCCGAACGTCAGCAGCAGCAGCCAGCCGGGGCACCAGCGAAACCGGAAACAGGCTGCGGTCATGACTGATGCACCCAGGCAGGCGGTTGCAGTCCGGCATTCAGGGGCTGCAGATCGGACGGAAGAAACCAGCCGTCACGGCGAATCAGCTCGCCGTCAAACCAGATCTCGCCACCACCATAATCCGGCCGCTGAATCAGCACCAAATCCCAGTGCACACAGCTGCGATTGCCGTTATCCGCCTCTTCATAGGCGTTCCCCGGAGTAAAGTGGAAGGAACCTCCGATTTTCTCGTCAAACAGCGTGTCCAGCATCGGATGCAAAATGCGATTGTTTGTCCCAAATGACCATTCACCGATATACCGAGCACCGGGATCGGCATCGAGGATTTGATTGAGTCGCTCAGGGGCATTGCGGCAGTCTGCATGCTCAATGCGGCCATTCTTCAATTCAAAGCGGATCCCTTCAAACACAGTCCCCTGATAACGCGAAGCCGTGTTGAACTGGATCACCCCGTTCACGCTGTCCTTCACAGGCGCTGTAAAGATTTCACCGTCCGGAATATTGCACTCACCAGCACAGGGCACCACCGGAATGTTGCGGATGGAAAAGCTGAGCTCTGTTCCGGGAGCTGTGATGCGAACCTGATCGGCCGCTTCCATACGAGCTTTGAGTGGCAGCAGATCCCGCGCCATCGCGACATAATCCGCCGTACAGACGTCAAAATAGAAGTCCTCAAAAGCCTCACAGCTTTTATTGGCCGCCTGAGCCATTGACGGGGTGGGATAACGCAGCACTACCCAGCGAGTCTGAGGAACACGAATTTGAATATGCACCGGCTGCCACCAGTGCTTCTGATACAAATCCATGCACTCACCAGGCACATCAGCAAATTCGTTGGAATTGGCAGACCCGCGAATCCCGATGTACGCATCCATCTGCCGCATCAGGCCGGCTTCATGGTCACCCGCCAGCATCATGCCGGTCTCTGTCGCCGTCCGATACAAGGCGCGCTGAATGGCATTATTCTTCACGATGACCAGCGGAGTCGCACCGGCCTGACTGGCGATTTCCACAAGCCGACAAACCAGCGCCGGATCGGGCAGGTCGATCGCTTCAATCAGCACTTTCTGGCCGGACTGGATACGACAGCTGTGATGCAGCAGCACCTGAGCCAACCGTTCAATACGAGGATCTTTCATTGCGAATTCCGCAGAGCAGCTTCGGAGTATTTTGAAACGGAACGTGAGATTCCAGTGAAATCATAGACTTTTTGCGGGTGAAAAGCATACTGAATCCGGCCGGAATCCAGGTTTCGACCGACAGATCCGGTGAGCGGCATACGGCGAGTCTTTCCACAGCAGACGACAGTCCGTAGAATGACGCCGTCAAACACCCCGGAACACAGCCGCATCCCGGCTCGTACTGCCGCCCCTCTGCACATCGGATGATGACCATGTCGTGGACAGCACCGTCTCCAAAATCAGCCTTCGCAAACACCCGCCGACACTCCCGGCGAAACAGCCTGTTGCTCATGCTTATGGCTGCAGCCTGCTGCTTCCTCGCCCTGCCGCAGGCCACAGCTCTGGCCCAGCGCACCGGCGGATCCATCGAAGTTGAAACCAAATCCGCGTGGTCGCACATACGAGTCCGCCGCAGCGGCAGCGTCCGCTCCCTCATCTTCGTTCGCGACTCCGGTGAAGAAGCCTACGAAAGCCAGGTCAACCTCAAAACACCGTGGGTGCTGCGATTCAGTTACCTCCAGCACATGTTCGCTAACTACCTCCTTCAGCCAGAACAAAAAGACGCCATCATCGTCGGCCTCGGTGGCGGCTCAATGATCCACTATCTCCAGAAATATGATCCGCAGGTGAACATCGAAGCGGTCGAAATTGACCCGGTCGTCGTCGAGCTGGCCGAACGCTATTTCGCCGTCAAACAAAAAGACAACGTGCGTCTGATTATCGCCGACGCCTTTGACTACCTGAAAAAGACCCCGAAAAAATACGACACCATTTACATGGATGCGTTTTTGAAGCCGTCAGCCAGTACCGATGAAACCGGAGTCCCGCTGAAGCTCAGGACGCAGGCCTTCTACCAGCAGCTGCAGGGACTGCTGAAGCCCGGCGGCAGCGTCGTGTTCAATATCAACCCACATTCCCAAATGCGTGCCGATATCGAAACAATCGCCGAATCATTTCCGCAGACTTATGTATTCAGCCTGCCAAACTCGGAAGGTGTCGTCGTTGTCGGCAGCCTGCAGCCCGAAAGACTCACACCCGCCCAGCTGGCCACCGCCGGAAAAAGCCTCGATAAACGCTTCAAATGCGGGTTCTCTTTCGAAGACATTGCAAAACGTCTGAGAAAACAATAGGCGGTCGCAGAAGCCCCACCCCCGCCAGACACAATAAAAAACCGCGGAACACTGCGTAACAGTGGTCCCGCGGCTCAGTTGTGCTCAGCAAGCTGCTGCAGGCCTCACTTCGTGATGATCTCACGAACTGTGCGGCCGCTGGGAATCATCGGCAGCACGTGCTCCTGGTATGGACAGATCACGTCCAGCAAATACGGGCCGTCCCACGCCAGCATCTCAGCCAGTGCCGCCGGATACTCAGCACGACTGCGGACCTGCCGCGATTTGATGCCATAGCCTTCGGCGATTTTCACAAAATTCGGGAACGTCTCCAGCGGCATCGTGCCGTCACCTTCACCCAGGGCCTCCGGATGATCGGCAGGCCCCAGATACGTATGAGCACGGCGGCCCGACATAAATCGGTCCTCCCACTGCACCACCATCCCCAAATGCTGATTGTTCAGCAACAGGATCTTTACCGGCAGCTTTTCACAATGCAAAGTCGCCAGTTCCTGAATGTTCATCTGGAAAGAACCGTCGCCGTCGATGTCAATCACCAGCGAATTCGGAAATGCTGTCTGCACTCCCATCGCCGCCGGCAGACCAAATCCCATCGTGCCCAGACCGGAACTGCTGAGCCAGCGACGAGGCTTGTCGAACTTGTAGAACTGAGCCGCCCACATCTGATGCTGGCCAACTCCCACCGCGACATAGGTGTCGCGACTTTGAGTCTGACGCCACAGCTCTTCAATGGCGTACTGTTGCAGAATCGCATCGCCAGCGTCCGCATAACCCAGCGGAAACCGCGACTTCCAGCCGGCAATCTGCTGATGCCACTCACCCAGTTCTGGAATGTCCTCGTCAGTCAGCGCTGCATTCAGAGCTTCAAGCGCCTCACGAACGTCGCCGTGAACCGGAATATGAGCCTCTTTGTTTTTGTGAATCTCAGATGCATCAATGTCCACGTGCACAATCTTGCCGTGCTTCGCAAACTCTTCCAGCTTGCCCGTTACGCGGTCGTCAAAACGCACCCCAAAGGCCAGCAGCAAATCCGCCTGATCCACCGCATAGTTCGCATACACAGTCCCATGCATGCCCAGCATGTGCAGCGACTGGTCATGAGTCCCCGGGAATACACCCAGCCCCATGACCGTCATCGTGACCGGAATCCCGGTCCGCAGTGCAAACTTCGTCAAAGCCTCAGATGCATTGCTGTGGATGCAGCCGCCGCCAACATACAGCACAGGCCGCTTTGAACGCTTCACCGCAGCCAGAATCTGACGCACCTGCTCGGGTGCCACCGCACGAGTCTGCGGGCGATAACCAGGCAAATTCATCGGCGGATCAAAATCCACTTCCGACAACGGCAGCGCCTGCAGCTGCACGTCCTTCGGAACGTCCACCAGAACCGGACCCGGACGACCAGTCATCGCCACATAATAGGCTTCCTTCATCACACGCGCCACGTCACGCACGTCAGTGATCATGTACTGGTGCTTCGTGATCGCTCCGCAAACCTCCACCATCGGAGTTTCCTGGAAGGCGTCACTGCCAATCACCGCCTGAGGCACCTGGCCGGTGATGCAGATCATCGGGATGCTGTCGAGCTTCGCGTCAGCAATCCCCGTCACCAGATTCGTGGCCCCAGGACCACTGGTCCCCATCACCACACCAATTTTGCCGGTAGAACGAGCAATCCCCTGAGCAGCAAAACAGCCGCCCTGCTCGTGACGCGGCAGAATCGTACGAAGCCGCTCACGATGCTCACGCAGCGCCTGATGCAAAGGCATGCTGGCACCGCCCGGATACGCGTAAATCGTCTCTACACCCAGACGCACCAGCATCTCGACCAGGATCTGAGCACCATTGATTGTCTGAGTCGCATTTTCGACGGTAGTCAACGTCTTCACCCTTCCACAACCACAAAATATACCCGTCAGTTTCGCTGCGCGGGACTGCCCGCTGCCAAAGTCTAATCTGCGAAATGCCGCGGATCGATGAAGAAATCCGCAGGATTGCCCTGAATGCCGGAAAGTCTCAGAAGGGAAAGCAGAAAAGAGCGAGCAGTCCAGTTGGGCAGGCTGGAGAACCCCGATTTCGGACTCGCATGTCGCCAATTACGCCGCGATTCCGCTCCCAACAGCCAAAAATCCCGTTGACTCTCTCTGCCAGACACCACTAAAAGCGTCCGTGACGGCCTGCCACGTCAGGTCTGGAGCGGTCAGATTTCCGGAAATTCTCGTGATTTTCCGCAAATTTGCCCCGGTATCGACGGAGCGATCGGATGCGACATCTGACAGTGACAGGACTGGCAGCACTGCTGCTGACAGGCTGTGGCGGATCTGAAAAGGCTGATCCTGCGGCAAAAACCGCCGGTATCCCCCTCGCCATCGCCTCCGCAAAACAAACGGAAATCCCCGTCAAAGTCACTCGCAAGCTGGACGAGTACCCGCCGGAGATTCGAAATCTGCTGCAGCGCGCCAACGCGGCCGTCGTGGCCGGTCGCAACGCCGTCGCCATTGAATCCCTGTGTCAGGCCATCGGACAAAGCCCCGAAGATGCCAGCCTGTTTCGGATGCGCGCCGACGTCTACAAGCTGCAGGGCGAAAATGCCAGTGCGCGAGCAGACTTCAGTACCGCACTCCGTCTGGCACCCAATGACCCGGATCTGTGGAATAATCGCGGCTACTTTCTGATGAGTCAGCAGCTGACAGCAGAGGCCTTAAGTGATTTTGACCGAGCCATTCAGCTCCAGCCGACACATTCAGCCGCACTGAACAACCGCGGCCTCGTCAGACTGGCAGACCAGAAACTGGCTGAAGCCGAAGCCGACTTTAGTCAGGCCATCGAAGCCGATGCGAAGTTTGTCGAAGCGTGGAACAATCGCGCATTCGCCCGCATGAAACAAAACAAACTGCCGCAGGCGATGGAAGACATTCGCCAGACTCTGCAACTTGACGAACGCTATGCCACCGCATGGAATAACCGCGGCCTGATTGCCGTTCGTCAGGAAAACTACCAGGAGGCAGTACGAGCGTTCACTCGAGCGATCGAGCTGGAACCACTCGATTCCCGCTGGCTGACTCACCGCCGCGAAGCCCTGCTGAAACTGGGTCGCTACGAAGAATCCCAGGCGGATGCAGCCCGAGTCCTCTGGCTGGAAGAACTGCGGCGACTGTCCGCTGCAGCCCAGCAGAGCCCGCGCGGAACAGAAGTCTGGATGCAGCGTGGCCTGCATCTGGCTGCCGGCCGCGAATTCGGTGCAGCCGCCCAGGACTTCACTCGCGTGCTGCTCCTGCAGCCCAAAAACTCTGCAGCACTGGCCGCCCGTGCTCGTGCGTGGGCAGCGATGGGCGATCGCACCAGAGCCATGGCGGACTGCGAATCATGCCTTGCAATCCGCACTGACAAGGATGCACTCTCGCTCCGCGGAGATCTGTGGCTGCAGCGCGAGGATCTGGAGAAAGCCATCGCGGACTACGAAGCCGCCGAACGGTTTGATGAACAGGTGGCACAGGCCTACGAGCTGCGTGCCGCCGCCCACAAAAAGGCCGACAAACTGACGGAGGCTGCGGCAGATCAGTCGCGTGCCGCCGAAATTCGTACGGCCCTCGCCGCACCGGAAGTTCAGAACCCCGCAGCCGCAGCAGCAGATCCGTCGTTTAACCCCTGAGTTCGCTCGAGCCCCTTTCCAGATAATTTCTGCAGTCTGGCGTTACTCAGACCCGGCGACTATCATTCACGGTGTTCGCCGGATACGAGCATCCTTTGAATTCAGTCAACCGCCGGACTGCCCATGCGCTCTACAACGCGTCCGACCACCGAAGGCCCGGGAAACTTCCTCCTGGGAAGCTGCGTGTCGCTGGCTGTGCATCTGGCGATTCTGCTGCTGGGCACACTGCTGCTGAAAGGCTGCCAGCAGGCCAGTCCCGGAACGGCCGGTGGCGAGGTCTTCCGGGAAGTGGGCCTGTTCGTCGTGGATGGCGCTGAAGACGGTCGCAGCGATGTCGGACTGCTGCCCGGTACAGGCACGGATGAACAGACGCAGCAGGCACCGCAGATTCCGACGACGGCAAATTCCGATGCTGATCAAACCGCTGACTCTCAAAATGCTGCCAGTCGAGTTCCTCGGCAGATTCCGGATGTGGGGACTCTGACAGATCCTGATCGCACGGGCGACAATGACGGCAGCCAGTCCAGCCCTCTGTCCGGCCTGATTGGTCCCGGAGCCGCCATTGCCGGCCGCAGTGGCGGTGCGGCCGGCGGCAGCGATTCACTCATTCAGCCCCTGCAGTCCGGCGGCGCTCGAAAAAGCGGCGGCACCGGCGGTGCGGGCGAAACCACCTTCATGAATATTGCCGGCATCGGAAAATCGTTTGTCTATGTGATTGATACCAGCAGCAGCATGGACGGTCCGCGACTGCGTACAGCCAGAGCTCAGCTGAAAGCCAGCCTGCGGCTGCTCCAGCCTAACCAGCAATTTGCCGTGATCCTCTACAATGAATATCGCGTGCGACTGAAACTGAGACGCCAGGCGGAACAGCCCATGTACTACGCCACAGATGTGAACAAGCAGCTGGCGGTTCAGGAGATCGACAGAATCGCATCAGACAGCGGCACCGATCACAAACCGGCTCTGCTGGAAGCCCTGTCGCTAAAACCTGATGTTGTCTACTTCCTGACGGACGGCGATGAGCCTCAGCTCAGTCCCGCTGACCTGCGTGACATCGCTCACTATCGAAACAGTGCCACCATCCATGTGATCAAATTCGGTGATGGCAGCCTGACCAGCCGGACCCTGAACTGGCTGCAGAAACTGGCCCAGCAGGGACAGGGTGAATATCGCGAGATTATCGCTGATGCTCCCTGACAGTGGACTCGCGGTGGCAGCCGGTAGTCACCGTGCTAGAATACCGGCAAACAGACCCGCATTGCTGCGGGAACAAATTTTACGGCTTGCAGAAAAGGACAGCGGGGATGACCGGCTATACGGTGCACACGGGCGCTTCAAAGAAGTTTGTCAGCGGCTGGGATCGTGTTTTTGGAACCAGCCGCAAAGCCGGGACCAAAGCGACGGCACCGGCCGACGGTGGTACCGCAAAGACATCCGGATCAAAAAAAGCCGGTAAAGGCCGCAAAAAATCCTCATAAGCAGCACCACCTGCAGCAAAACACCCGGGGCAAAAAAATAACCACCCCGGGTTATTGCTTACAACACTCCCCTGTGTCAGGATTGTCACGGCCCGGTACTGCTGCATTCCGCTGCCCCCGGTGCCGCGGAGAATCCAGCCATGCTGCCGTCCGGCCGGTTATTGCTCAGCACGCTGTCCAGCGCCATGGACAGCCTGCTGCAATTTGCCATCCCGCCCTGGTGCCCCCTCTGCCGCGATGCTCTGGCTCAGACTGCAGATCTGCCCGTCTGCTGGTGCCCGAACTGCTGCACACTGCTGACAAATCAGACCGGTCATCGCTGTCAGCGGTGTTCCGCCACCGTCGGCCCATGGTCAGCAACGCAAAACGGTTGCGTTCACTGCCGCGGCAGAAAATTGCGGTTTCGCTCGGCCGTTTGCCTCGGTATGTACAATGACCACCTGCGACAGGCACTGCTCTCCGCCAAGTGGTCCTTTTCATCAGTGCAAATTCAGTCCCTCGCAAGGCTGCTGGCACTCCAGTGCGAACCGCAGCTGCGACTGCTGCAGATTGATCGTATCGTCCCGATTCCACAGCACTGGAAACAGCGACTGTTTCGACATTTCAACCCGGCATGGCTGATCGCTGAAGAACTGGCCACCGTGCTGCAGGTTCCCTGCGACATCCACATCCTGCAGAAAAAACGTCGTACCCGCCCCCAGAAACGTGTTTCCGTCACTCAGCGGTTTGATAATCAAAAACAGTCCTGCCTTGTACGCGATGCCCACGTCATCCAAAATCAGCGCATCCTGATCGTGGATGACGTTCTGACCACAGGAGCCACCTGCTCGGAAGCTGCCAAAGTACTGCTGCAGGCAGGTGCCGCTGAATGCCACGCAGCCGTCATCGCTCGAGTGCTGGATCATTCTGCCTGAACTCATCAGGCAGCACCAGCACCGGCCAAAGACTGCTCGCCTGAATTCTGGCCGCCGCCGCCTGAGTATCGACAAACACCACGACATCAGACGCGCTCAGCCGCGACAGATCCACATCCCCAGGAACTCGCCATTCCGCCTCAGCAATCGTGTCAGTCACACCGTCTCGCGTACCCTTTTGATACCACGGCTGATCGGCGACAGGCAGTGCCCGCCAGGACTCTTCAGAGCCGTACCGGACAGGCCTTAAATCCCAGGCGCTGAGAGCCGTACGACGCACCGCCACTCCCCACGGCTCAAAATCAAAGCGCTGCCGATGCCCCCGAAAAATTCGCCGCGACCTGAATTCACCAAGCGGCACCGCCGTAAATGCCACCACCCGATGCCCGCCGCGGATCGCCAGATGCGACGCCCGCAGCAATCGCTCAGACACAATCCGCTGCAATGTCCCGCAGGCTGAATGATCACAGCATTCCTGCAGCAACGACTCGCAGTACTGCTGCCAGGATTCTCCCGGCCACGGACCGGATGCCGGGCGAGTCCAGTGACAGAGCCAGCGATCCGGACAGACCAGCGGATTGTCATCAGGCAGGTGCCGCAGCCGAACCGGGTCTTGCCCGCCGGCATGCCGACAGTCACCGCGATCAACCACGCTTTCAGAAGAATCATCCGGCATCAGCCGCACCTGCCGCCGCTGTTCGCCGGACAACGCCGGCAGACATTCGGCCGTCAGATAAACCGGCACTCGCTCCCGCACCGGATCACTCAAATGCCTTTGCAGCAGACGAGCGATATTCCCGTGAGGACGGCACCGTAATACTCGAATCTCATCCGCCAGGGCAAACACAGCCTCGTCCGCAGCCGGCAGGTCCAGACGCCGCAAACCTGACCGCTGCTCACGGTGCAGGATCAAAGTGTCCAGACCAAACAGACGACAGCCAGCCACCACCAAATCGGCTCCCGCACCCTGCTGATGAATCAGCACCTGAGTGCTTTCCGGAGGCAGCTCAGCCAGCAAATGACGCAGTCGAGCAACCCACTGAGTCTCCTCGTCCAGCCGTTTCCGCAGCCGGCTGGAAACGATCGCCACTCGACGCATTGATCCGGTCGCCAGACAGCCTGCTGTGCCGACGGGCAACCGACGCTGCTGCATCAGTGCCGCAAGCTGCTGCGAATGATCCAGGGCGTCCAAATGTTTCAGTTCGACGGAAAAAGTTGCCTGCCAAACCACGCCGCACCCTGCGTCTGAACAGTTCGTCGTCCCTTACTTCTGCTCACCCTTTCCTTCAAGCCACTCGAGAGAAAACACAGCCAGCTGCAGACTGCTGTCAGCTTCATAAAAACACAGCAGTCGGCCATCCGGCAAAAACGCCAGATCTGAATATGCACTTTTGCCGGACTCCAGCGTACGCTGTACCGGCCACGTCCGCCCAAAGTCACGACTAAGACGGACCGTCAGGTTCTCTCGCCGACCACGCCCGCCGGCAATCTCCTGACCCTGCTTGTCACGAGCCAAAGAGCGGGGACAGGAAAACACCACCCAGCCCGACTGACCCGGCACGCTGGCCACACTGGCCATACAGATCGGTTCCCAAAGGTCTGAGTGAAACTGTGGCGGAGTCCACGCGGATGCACCGTCCGGACTGGTTGATACCAGCTTTCGACTGGCTTTCGACTCATTGCGCGAAATCAGCAGCACTCGCCCGTCAGACAATTCCGTCAGAGTCGTTTCGTTGGGATCCTGAAACTCTGCGGTGTCGGGAATCGCAATGGCTCCCGCCCGCCACGTCTGACCATGATCATCGCTGTAGATGGTCGCTGACACTGACGGATGATGGTCGCGCACGCCGCCATAAGCCAGCCACACCGGAACGACCAGACGTCCGCTGCGAAGCTGTATTCCGTGACCCGGACCTGTCGCCAGCACCTTCCAGTCACAACCACTGCGGAAACCTTCAAAAGCTGAAGTAATTTCGCGAGGATCGGACCATGTGAGCCCGTCATCCGTGCTGCGAATTGAAAAACAACGGGCATAATTGATGCAGTACAGAAACTCAATGGCCTGAGTCTCGCGGTCGATGATCGCGACCGGATTGTTGACCGTCTGCTCTGCATCCGCAGCAGCGTTGCCGGAAATGCCGGTCACTCGCGACCCGCGATGAGCAATTTGCACAGGTGCCGACCACGTCCGACCGTCGTCCGTACTGCGCCGCAAATGCACTTCAATCTCACCCCAGTCACTCTTGCTTTTGCGGCGGGCTTCGCACCACGCCAGGATCGTGCCGCGAGTCGTCACGGCGACTCCCGGAATACGGTAAAGTGCCGTGTCATGCTGGCCGGCAGTAAACAGAGTCGTGCGAAACACAGCCGGCTCGGAAGTCTGCGCTGCAGCCGTCGAACAGACCTCCAGCAGGACCGTCAGCAGCGACACCTGCAGCACAAGGTTTCGGGCAAACATAGTCGGCATGGACAGACTGCTCCGGCAGGTTGGGCAAGGGTTGGGCAGGGACACATCAAAATACTCCCGCAGTCTGCCGTTGGAGCCGACAATTCTCAACCATCTGCCTGCCAGATTTCGCTTCGCAGCGCCACCGCCGTCAAGCTTCACCCGCCCGCTATTACCCCTGAACTAACCGGCATACCGAGAGAAACCGGCATAATCCGCCAAACCGGCAACTGCACATATGTTCGCTCAGAACCACCCAAAATCCAGCAATTCAGGCCGTTTCGACGTTTCTTCGAACTGGTACCTGCTGACGATTCCCGGCAGTTGCCTGAGAAACACCCGTTTCTGACTGTTTTTCATCCCGAAGCACTCGCACTGCCGACTAGAATTAAGTCGGAAGATTCACCGCGGCAAGCCGACCCCCAATCGGTTTTCCCCGTTAAGTCTCCCCGCCCTCCCCAACCTCTGTCGTCGCAGTGCCATGCTGTCGGCGATCCCTCCTGTGAGGCTGTCATGGCTCAACAAACTCAATCAGTGGCCCCGTCGCCTCCACGAAGCGGTCGAATTGCCGCGTGGCTGCTCACCGCCCTCGGCCTTTCAGCAGCAGTGGCTCTGGCCTTCGCTGTACTGCCACGCACCGCACCGCTCTCCAGTCGAACGCTGCTCACCGTTCAGCCTTCCCGCTTCCGCATCACTCGCCAGTGCTCCGGAATTGTCGAGCCTGTGTCCAGTGCTGTCGTGCAGTCCGGTTGTCACTGGACTGTCGCAATCCTCAGCCTTGTCCCCGAAGGAACTCAGGTTCAGGCGGGTGATATTGTCGCCGTGCTGGACTCCTCAGAGATTCAGGAATTTCTGCGATCTCGTGAAATTGCCCTGATTCGAGCCAACGCATCACTCACTGCTTCCTTGAAAGCTCAGGAACTGCAGCAGACCGCTGCTGAACGTCGTCTGTCAGATGCCCAGTTCGCGCTGCAGTCAGCGGAAATGGATCTGCAGCAGTACGTAAACGGCACTCACCCGCAGCAGGTCGACAAACTTGATCGGGATCTGCTGCTGGCTGAGACTCAGAAGCAGTCGGCTGAAGATGAGTTTGAATTCACGCACCGCATGTGGATGACAGGAATTGCAAATCGGGCAGAGGTCAATGCAGCCGGTATGGCACTCACCAGTCGCAGCGTGCAGGCTGGACGACTGGCCGGTCAGAAAGAACTGCTGGAGAAATTCACCGACCCCAAAACTCGCCGTCGCCTCGAATACAACGTTGATCACCTCAAACTCAATCTGGCTCGTACAGATCTGGCCAATTCCCTCGCCGAGACTCGTTATCGCATGATTTCCATGTCCGATCAGCGTCGTCTCGATATCTACGAACGATATGCTCGCACCGCCCGCGAAAGCATCGAAGCCTGCACCCTGAGAGCTCCCAGAGCAGGCCGCGTAATCCACGCGAACAGCTGGTACAACCGCAGTCGCGGCGTGCGCACCATTGAAGAAGGTCGCTCCGTCTATTTTTCACAGGCGATCTTCGAAATACCTGACGAAGACGAACTGAAAATCAGCTTCGGTCTTGATGAAACTTTGGTCACAAAAATGGCGCCCGGCAGGACCGTGGATGTCACGTTGCCAGGCTTTGATCAGGACCCGATCAAAGCTCAGGTCAAATCCATCAGCAATTTCCCAAAGCAGCGCTGGACAAACGGAGTAGAAATCCGCGAGTACATGGTTGAGGCACTACTGTACCCCACCGATGAACAGCGCAGTCATCTGCACCCGCAGCTGGACGCCACGGTGGAATTGACACTGACCGACGATCCGGGCGCACTTGTGATTCCCAAAGACGCCGTCGTCAAAATCAAAGGTCAGCCGTGTGTGCTGGTACCGTCAAAGGATCGTTCCGAACTGCTGCCAATGCAGGTAACCCCGGGCGAAGTCCATGATGGCGAGGTTCAGATTGTGACGGGCCTGACCGCCGGAATGCAAATTGTCCGGCACGCAGAAATCAACTGACGTCAACCAGCCGCGGTCCAAGCACTTCGAAACGCGGCTGGATACCCAGACCTGCCGACGTCCCCGCCTGCATGAATCCATTGACCCGCTGCGGCGCATTGGCAGCAGTGCTGACCGTCACATAACTGTTGAAGTCTGTGCTGGTGAAACGCAGTTCTTCAGGAGTGCTGTGGGCGAGGTGAGCAATCGCAGCCGTCGTGATGTCACCGCCCCAGCTGTCCTCCAGCGTCATGGCTATGCCCATGCTTACGCACAGATCACGCACCTGACGAGTTCTGGTGAGACCTCCCAGCTTGCTGATCTTGAGGTTCACGACGTCCATCGCCAGATCAGCACGCCCGCGGAGCAGCATTTCCAGACTGTCGATGTTCTCATCCAGCACAAAAGGATGGTCGGTCTGACGCCGCACCGCCAGACACTCCTCATATGTCAGACAGGGCTGCTCGATGTAAACATCCAGATTCTTCACCGCTCGCACAACCCGCACTGCCTCGTGCTGCGTCCAGCCTGTGTTGGCGTCAGCCACCAGCCGGTCAGATGGCTGCAACATGGCTCGCACCGCATGAATCCGCTCGATATCAGTGTCGGGATCGCCACCCACCTTCAACTGAAAGCGGGTGTAGCCGGCGGCGCGATAGCCAGCCACCTTCTTCGCCATTTCATCAGGAGACTCTTGAGAAATCGCGCGATACAGCCGAACGCTGTCACCGTAACGCCCGCCCAGCAGCGTGCACACCGGCAGACCACTGGCCTTGCCCAGCAGGTCCCAGCAGGCGATGTCGATCCCCGATTTCACGTAGGGATGGCCCTTCAGAGCTGCGTCCATGCGATGGTTAAGGCGGGCAATTTCGCGAGGATCCCAGCCGATCAGGTGCGGAGACAGCTCACGCAGTCCCGCACGCACACCCTCCGCGTACGCTGGCAGGTAAAACGGACCCAGCGGGCAGACTTCGCCATAGCCCACCAATCCACACTCCGTTTCCACACCCACAATCGTGCTGTCAAAAACAGTGACGGATTTTCCTCCGGACCACTTGTACGAGCCTTCGTTCAGCGGCAGCTCAACACGATGTGCGAAAATGCGTCGGATTTTCATAAGCATTCAGTGTGCGAAACGTTGTCGGAATTGAATTCAAAAGAATCAGCGGCAGGTCTGCTGCAGCCAGTCCAGCAGCAAACCCGGGACATCGACTCCGCAGGTCTGCTGCAGCCCCCGCCAGCCAGGCACGGCGTTGACCTCAATCACCAGCGGAAGTCCGGTTGAATCATACATCAGATCCACTCCGGAAAAAACTGCCCCCACCACTTTCGCTGCTGCGGTTGCCAGCTGCAGCTCGTCCGGGCTGGGCTGCCAGCGACTGCCAGTGCCCTGCTGCGATATGTTGGCACGGAAGTCACCAGGCCTGGGAGTCCTCTGCATGGCACCCAGCAACTGACCGTCAAGCAGCAGCAAACGCAGATCAAACCCCGGTCCGGCAACAAACTTCTGCACGTAAAGCACGGCACTTATACGCTGCAAGCTGCGGAACACACGCATCGCAATCTCTGGATCAGTCACCCTCACAATACCCCGACCTTCAGCACCAAACAGCGGCTTGACCACCACATCACGCCCCAGCCGCTCAAAGGCCTCCAGCGCCGACTCAGCACCCTCGCAGATCACCGTATCCGGAACCGGAATACCCTGCTCAGCCAGTCGCTGAGTCGTCAGGTACTTGTCCACCGCACATTCCAGAGCACGCGGCGAATTCACAATCCGGATACCGGTTGATTCCAGACCTTGCAGCAGATCCATCCGCGCTACAACCTGTTCCAGCGACCCGGGGGGCATCGTGCGAACAATCACCGCGTCAAATCCGCTCAGCTGATGCTCAGCACAGTAAAAACTGAGTTTTCCGGCGCTGACGCGAGCCGAAAACTGTTCGAACGACAGCGTTTGCACCGCATCACCGCGTGCCACTGCTGCCTGCTGCAGCAACCGCACATAGGTACTGTCTGCCTGCCCAAAGATGCCCAGACGCATGATCTCACCGCAACCGGCAGAAACTGAAGGAACACCACTTCCCCTATTCTCTGCTGCCAAAGCCGTCACCACAACTGCCACCGCCCTTTTTTCTTGCCGCGGAACTACTGCTCCCGCAAGAATTTCAGATGCATATTCCTCTCCCAGCAGTTACACTCTTCCCATGAACCGCGCTCGTCCGCCCCACCTTTCGGACCGGAGAATCCCCCATGACTGCCCGCCTGACCGCTCGTCGTACCATGCTCAAAGGCCTCGGTGTCTCCATGGCCCTGCCATGGATGGAATCGCTGCGTGTGTGGGGGCAGGAAGCCGGCACAACAGCCGCCACAGGGCAGGCACCCACACGATTCGCGGTCCTCTTCTCAGGCAATGGATTCCATAAGGATCACTGGTGGGCCCGCGGAGCCGGTCGTGAAATGGAACTCGGCAAAGTGCTCGAGCCCCTCCAGGCACACCGCGAAAAACTGCTCTACATCCGCGGTCTCTACAACGAGGAAGCACTCAAAGGCAACATCCACAGCTCTCAAACCGGCAACCTGCTCAGCGGGGCCCCGCTGGAAGCCGGCGGCGGAATTCGCAGCGGCACCAGCATCGACCAGCTGCTCGCACAAACCTGTGGCCAGACCACCAAGGTCCCCAGCCTCGTACTCGGCTGCGAAAAAGCTAATCCGTCCGTTCACAAAAATTATTCCATGCTCTACAGCAGCCACATCTCATGGAGCTCCCCGACGACCCCCACACCACTCGAAGTCTTCCCCGCACTCGCATTCGACCGCCTGTTTCGTGACGATGCCACAAAGGCCGACAAAAGCGTCCTCGACGCAGTACTCGAAGATGCCGGAGATCTCCGCCGCAGCATCAGCCGCAATGATCAGCAAAAGTTGGACGAGTATCTAAATTCTGTTCGCGAGGTCGAACAAAGAATCGCTCGCGCAGGCAGTCGCGGTGAACTGCAGGGCTGGAAGCCCACGCTCGAAAAACCCGACAAACCACGCCCGGCAGACGGAATCCCCCAGGATATCGCCGAACACATGCGGCTGATGTGCGAAATCCTCGTGCTCGCCTTCCAGACCGACTCCACTCGCATCTGCACACTGAAACTCAATAACGACCACTCCTCGCTGCGATTTCCAAATCTCGGCGTCGACTACATGATTCACCACCTGCTGTCACACCAGGAATCCGACGACTGGCTGAAAGTCAACAGATTCTTCATGGAACAGCTGGCGTGGATCGCGTCCAAACTGGACGCAATCCAGGAAGGCGAGCGAACAGCACTCGACAATTCCATGATCATGTACTGCAGCAGCATGCTGACCGGCAGTCACGACGCCACCAAACTGCCCGTCATCCTGCTTGGACGCGGCGGCGGCAAACTGGAAACAGGTCGCACCCTCGATTACCTCGATAAACCCAACCGAAAAATGTGCAGCCTTTACCTGTCACTGCTCGACAAATTCGGCGTACAGCAGACAACCTTCGGGGATTCGACCGAGCGTCTGTCAGAGATTTAACCGTCATTCAGACAGCCTGATCGTCCGCAGAACCTCGACCGCCTCGCAGGCTGCCGCTGCGATCGCGAGTCAGCGGCAGCAGCATTTGCGCCACCAGAAACAGAACCAGCGGCACCATCCACAGAATCCGGGCAATATGCCAGGCCCAGTTTGGCAGCGTCAGCAATTGCCCGGCAATCAGGTAGGCAACCATACCCAGCAACAGCCACGTCAGAACTCCGCACCCCAGCGCCGTCATCTGGCTCTTGAACACACTCCGCTCAGTACCCGCATCGAAGTGCACGTCAACCGTGCGTCGCCGGCGTATGGAACGAGCCGTGGCTTCGCACAGCTCCAGCGTCGCTGAAACCGCATCCAGCAACGCAGAACAGTCGCTCCGGCGTTCACACAAATGCCGAATTCGCAGCAACTGAGAATTTTCGGCGACCGCGAACTGCTGCTGCTGACCGTCCCGAAACGTGACCACAAGCTGCGGGCCAAAGCCCTGATCGGTCACAACAGCCGGACGCAGAATCAAAGTTGCCGGCGGCAGCAGCCGCTCAGCTTCCGGCTGAGTACTGAGAGACACCATACGCGAAATCAGGCCGACTCCCGGCACCGACTGATCCAGACACGTGACCTGAGAATACAGGAAACCACTGGCCGTCAGCACATCCAGACCTGCCCGCAGCCCCACCACCAAAGCTGCATCACTGAGCTCAGGCAAAGGCAGCTCCAGACTTAGCTGCCGAATCTTTTCAGCATCAAGACCCAGCGTCAGACGATCAGGCGGCAACTGCGACAGCTGCCACCGGCCTGGCACCGGGATGATTGCCGCTTCAGACTCGTCCAGCACCAGCTGCAGCTCAAAGGTTAACGCAGGAGACGCTGCCAGCTCGGGCAGAATCACCACGACATGCTTACCGGACTGCACCGCCGCTCGAGTCAGCCGCAGAATTTCGTCGCAGTCCTCCAGTGCCAGCACCACCACATCATTGGCAGAATCCAGCAGCACGTCCTCAGCAGTGGCCGCCAGACGTACCGGAATCCCGGCCGCCGCCGCTCGCTCCCGCAATGCACCTTGCAGCAGCGAAGCCGGCAGCGGCTGATCACTGGCCCTGCTGACTTCCTGCAGCAAAGGCCACACAGCAGTACTGGTTCCGACAAATGCCGTTTTCATGGAATGCGTCGCACTGTGCCAGGCTGAAACTTCAGGCCGCCCCCAACCCCGCCATGCGACGCCAGGCACTCAGCTGCCCCAGATGCATCATCATATGGCCACCACAGTAGAAGGCATGCATCGATCCCAGCGACGGAAACAGCTCGGCCAGACGACCAGCGTTGGGATTGGGGCGCTGGAACGTGTCGTCCGCAGCAGCTCGCAACGCCGCACTGGCGGCCCGATAACCCTCAACAAACACCGCACGCACCGATTCAAGCGATGGATAAATCGTCGCCTGAGGATCATCCACGCATTTGGCGTCCTTCGAAAATACCGCCTCAAACCCGTCCGGAATGGCCGGTGCCTCAGCCCCCAGATCGCGGAGAATCCGCGGAGCATACAGAGCCAGATGACCCAGCACGAAGGCCGGATGATTCGAATCAATCGGAGTCCCGCCGGGACTGGCAAGACGAGCAAAAGTATCCGCAGTCACATCCTTCAGCAGACGTTCCGCATACCCGACACACAGGTCCAGTGAGTCCGCAATGCAGTTGCCCATCGATCGATTCATGAAAACACTCCTGTCAGGCCCTTGTAATCTTAAATTCAGCGGGAGGCGGCCTCAGACCGCCGGCCTGGACCTGCCCGGATTGTAGGCAGATCGATGACAAAGCCGAATCCTGCCACCGCCTGAGAGCCCTGATTTCCCTGAAAACGGCCCGCCACATCGGAAAATCTCACCCCAGAGCAGTCGATTTCCCGCAATTCAGTCAGACAATCGGCCATTCTTAGAAATCGGCGCCGATCTCACTAATCCGGATTTGGATCTGCTGCGTTCCTCGCTCTACACTGCTCGCTTTTCCATCTGCCAACTCAACAGCCACCCTTCCTCAAGACTTCCCCATGTTCACTCCCCTGCTCGCAGCCAGTGACGTTTCACTCGGGTTCTGGAACCAGACGTTCAACAGCCACGATCTCGTGGTTATCGCTCTGCTGGTACTGCTGGAAGGCATGCTGTCCATTGACAACGCCCTGGTATTGGGACTGCTGGCCAAGCGAGTCCCCAAACCGCTGCAAAAACGTGCCCTGACATACGGTCTTGTGGGGGCCTTCGTGTTCCGCATCCTCGCTGTGGCCACCGCCAGCTACCTGCTGAAATGGCGGATCGTCAAACTGTTCGGTGGCGGATATCTCATCTACATCGCCGTCAAACACCTGTTCTTCGAGTCCAAAGAGGAACATGAAGAGGTCGTGACTGTATCCGCCCAGGGCGAACCCGAACTGCGGATTGCAGAAACCGGAGCAGCCCTGACTGCCGCTCAGGAAGTCGAGGAACTGGAACAGCGCGTCCCAGTACCCCTGGATCAGGAAGTGCTGTCCGGTCGCAGCTTCTGGTGGACCGTGCTGGTCATTGAACTGACTGACATCGCCTTCGCTGTAGACTCCATCCTCGCCGCCATCGCACTCGTCGGTTCTCACCCGGATGGCGCCGCCGCCACCACTGCACACCCCAAACTGTGGGTCGTGATCGCCGGCGGAGTCGTCGGACTGATGCTGATGCGAGTCGCCGCAGCCATGTTTATTCGCCTGCTGGAGAAATTCCCCAGATTCGAAGTTTCCGCCTACCTGCTGGTGATCGTCATCGGACTGAAACTGCTCGTCGACTGGGGACTGAACTCCGAACAGAATCCCCACCGCATTAACTTCCATGACTACACCCACGTGGAATTCTGGGTCTTCTGGCTGTCCATGGCCGTCGCACTCTGCGTCGGCTTCATTCCTCCCAAACAGAAGCCCGCAGGAAACGTGAATCAGTGAAACTGCGCCGCCAGCCGGAAGATTTTCAGGTCACAGAACTGACAACTGTTAAGCCCTCTGCAGGCCCCTTCGCGCTGTACAGACTCACCAAGACGTCGCTGGGTACCCCCGAGGCGATACAGGCAGTCTGCACACGCTGGAATGTGCATCGCAAACGACTTAGCTACGGCGGACTCAAGGATCGACATGCCGTAACCGTGCAGCACCTGACCATCCACAACGGCCCGCGTCAGTCCATGCAGCAGAAATCCCTGCAGGTCGAATACCTCGGACAGGTCCCCGCACCATTCACAGCCGCTGATATTTCCGCCAACCGGTTCCGGCTCGTCCTGCGCGACATGTCCCAGACTGAAATACAGCTGGCTGAAAACGCCTGTGCCGCCACCAGACTGTCCGGCCTGCCGAACTATTTTGACGATCAGCGCTTTGGCTCACTCGGAGCATCCGGTGAATGGATTGCCCGCGCCTGGTGCCTCGGTGACTGGGAACGAGCCCTCTGGCTGGCCCTCGCCGATCATCACCCGGATGATCCCTCAGCAGAACGCTCGGAAAAACAGATCCTGCGAGACAACTGGGGACGCTGGCCCGAATGCCAGCAGGCACTCGCAAAGTCCCACCGACGCTCCATCGTCACCTACCTCTCCGATAAAATCAAAGCCGGTAAACCCGCCGACTTCCGCGGCGCCCTCGCTCGCATCAATATCGATTTGCGAGGCCTGTATTTGTCGGCATGGCAAAGCGCACTCTGGAATCGCCTGCTCAGCCGATATCTGCAGACCATACTGCCCGCCGATCACCTCGTCAGTTATGACCTCCGCAGCGGTCCGGCCATGTTTCCCGCAGCCCCCCTGACAGCAGAACAGCTCGCAGCCATAACCACAGCACTGCCACTGCCCAGCGCCCGAATTGATCACCCCGAAGGCCTCGTCGGAGAACTGCTGAACCAGGTGCTGCAGGCGGAACAGGTTGAACTGCGACAGATCCGAGTCAAATATCCGCGCGACAGCTTCTTCTCAAAAGGCAGTCGCAGCAGCCTGATCTTCCCAGATCAGCTGACCTCAGCAGCAGCAAATGACGAACTGTACCCCGGTCGCCAAAGCCTGACGCTCAGTTTCAGCCTGCCACGCGGCAGTTACGCCACCATCCTTGTCAAACGACTGACCGGACTGTAACCCGCCCGACGCTCAGGACGGCTCCGCCAAACGCATAAGCGCCGCCCGCCCCCTCGCTGTCAGCCGGTATCGCTGCAGCCGGCTCTGAGGACTCTCGGGCATCGTCAGCTCAATCAGCCCGGACTCGATCGCTGGATTCAAATACCGCTTCCGCAGCCACGCCCGATCCTTCAGCCCCAGACGCGTCCGTATCTCAGAATTTCCCAGCTCGCCATCAGTTCCAATCAGCCGCAGCAACGCCTCGACTGGTGGAGTGACTGGTGGAGCGACTGGTGGAGCGACTGGTGGAGTGACTGGTGGAGCGACTGGTGGAGTGACTGGTGGAGTGACTGGTGGAGTGACTGGTGGAGTGACGCGTTTCGGGGCCTTTCCCCGAATGGCCTGAAGGTATGACTGACCGAAGGGAAATTCGATCCAGAGACCGTTGGTTTCGAATTTTAGACGTGGGCGAGGACTTCTGGCTTTGCGACAGGCTTCGAAAATCCGCTGGATGCCACGCCCCCACGTTTCGATTTCTCCCGCTCGGAAAAATGCATTCGCGATATCCGGATTGAACGGCTGCGAATAGTGCGGGCCGAGCAGTGTATTTTCGGTCCAGCTATCCGGCAGAGTTGCGGGATTGACAATCACCAGACGATCATCGTAAACACGAATCTGAACCGGAGCCGGAATCGCATAGTCGCGATGCACCAGTGCATTCAGCAGTGCCTCTCGCATCGCCTCACGCGGGACCGGGAACCGCTCGACACGCACAATGTCCTCGTACGTCACAGCCGCCTTCAGATATTTTGAATACAGCAGATCCAGTGTCTGCTGAGCCTGCTGGAACAGGTCCCCGACGATTTCATCGTGCCACGCAAGATCAGACTCCGAGCGAAAGAAACCCAGCTTGACGAAGGCACCAGAAATAAAAATGAGCGGGTCATGATGGAACAGCAGGACCGCAGCACGTTTCAGATACGTGGATTCTGTCAGCTTCAGCTTCTGCAGCAATCCCGCATCAGACTCTGCCAGTGAGGCATCATCAAGGCGCCCGCTGCGAGCTGCCAGCCCGCGAAACCTGGCGATCGCTGCAGCCGAGAGGTCAGCAGCAGAGACTCGCGGCAAAGGAGTACCATCCCATGTTCGTCCGTAGCGATGCAGCAGAAACCGATCGAGCGCCGCACCCTTCAGTTCCTGCAGCGTACTGCCGCTGCGCTGGTAATAGTGCCCGCGATAGCTGATGGGATTGGGGTACGCAGGGGTCAGAATCTCAATGGAATCCCGGCCTCGCTCTGACTGCAGATTCACCTCGACAACCACACCCAGAAGATCGCGAATCTTGTTGGGCAGCTCGGTCAGCAGCGCAGCGGCATTGGAAATGCCCACCAGCTTCCCCTGATCATTGCGACCAATGATCAAAGTTCCCCCGTCCGCATTGGCAAAGCCGCAGATCCAGCGCAGCAAATCGTCGCGCCAGCTGGTTTTCCATTCTGTATGTTGGCTTTCCTTCATTCCGCGATATTAACCGAAAATATCACGGGAAAAAAGGTTTCCCGGGTGAGCTCGGCAGTTTCGGTGTCAATCGGCCGGCACCGCGAAGTCAGCAGGAAGTCAGCCCCAGAGCCTGCACGATCGCGGATTCATCGTTTTCCACAACGATCGGGGGATTGGCAAACGGCGTCGCCACCACCCCGGCTGGATGCAGTTTCTTCGCCGCCAGCACGGGATCGCCAGAATGGTAGGCCATCGTCAGATCAGGATCTTTCAGCTGGTGTCCCGTCAGGATACACACCACTCGGTCACCGGCCGCAATCACTCCCTCCTCACGCAGCCGCAGCACACCAGCCAGAGTCGCTCCACTGGCCGGCTCGCAGCCAAATCCAGCCGCCGCGATTCGCGCCCGGCAATCCACGATTTCCTGATCAGAAACACTGCGGACAACTCCGTCGCACACCTCCAGCGCTCGCAGCGCCTTCACCAGATTCACCGGACGGTTGATTTCTATCGCACTGGCCAGCGTGGCAGCACGCTCATCCTGGCGATCCATGCGTTCAAAACGCTCGCGCAACACTCCGGCTTCAGGGCGTCCGTCATTCCAGCGCAGACCCAGAGTATTCCAGAATTCATCCAGCGTGGCAGCGCCGGCTGCGTTAATCACAGCCAGTCGCGGTACTCGATCTATCAGCCCCAGCTGCCGCAGCTCAAGAAATGCTTTGCCGAAGGCACTGCTGTTGCCCAGATTTCCACCCGGCACAACGATCCAGTCCGGAACTTCCCAGCCCAGTCCCTCAAGGACTCGATACATGATCGTTTTCTGGCCCTCCAGCCGAAACGGATTGACGCTGTTGCAAAGATAAATCGGATGTTTCTCGCAAATCTGCCGTACTCGCGCCAAGGCATCATCAAAGTCGCCGCGAATCTGAATCGTAACAGCCCCGTAATCCAGTGCCTGCGAGAGCTTTCCGAAGGCAATTTTCCCGCTGCCGACAAACACAATACAGCGAAACAATCCCGTGACACCCGCATAGATTGCCAGTGACGCACTGGTGTTTCCGGTCGACGCACAGGCGGTCATCCGAGCACCCGTCAGCCGGGCATGAGTGGACGCGGCTGTCATGCCGTTGTCCTTAAAACTGCCGGATGGATTCAGCCCCTCGTACTGCAGATACAGACCGCCAGACTGCAGACTGCAGACTGCAGCCAGGCGGTCATTCCGCTGCAGCACAGTCTGCCCTTCACCAATCGTCACCAGCTGCTCGTCATCAGCAAACCGCAGCAGCTCGCGAAAACGCCAGACTCCGCTGTAGTCCAGAGGGTTCAGACGAGACGCCCAGCGCTGCTGAAAATCAGACAGTCGCCGCGGTACAGGCACCTGGTTCCAGTCATAGGCAATATCCAGCAGCGATCCGCAGCGCGAGCAGGATGTCAGGACCTGGCCCACATCGAATGTCGCCCCGCACTCAGGATTCAGGCACTGCTGGAATGCCGCTTGTGACGCCGCACTGGACATGTCAAAACGATCCGACTGAAACTAACCAACCACTCGCAGAATACTTCCGTGCTCAGACTTCCGCCCGAAATCACGCTTCATCGCCGTAGAGTAGAGCAGGAAGCAGACTAATGCCAGATTTCTGCTGCTCCAGTGCCTGCGCAGACCACCCCGCCACTCGCGCAACACCAATCGCCAGTGCCTGCCGATCGTCAGGAATATCCAGCAAAGTCATCAGCCGCACTGCTGCCCAGTCCAAAGTGGGCAGCTGATTCCCGGTTGCGAGGATTTTTTCCAGCCTGGCGGCAGCAGCCGCTGCTCGAATGCGGTCCACACTGCCCAGCAGCGTTCCGGCCGACTCCTGCAACAGCCGCACACGCGCATCAGGAACCGCAGACGCAAATCCAAACGGCATGCCCTGCGAATCCCGCGAGCGATACCAGACTTCCGCCTGATCCGGCGTCACAAAACTCCGCAGCAGTTCGCTCGTCCACTGCCACGGATCATTCATCGTCTGACCAACAAACACACTGGCCGCAGACTGCAAAGCTGACATCAGACTGCGAGTCGCTGCAACTGTCGCCCGCGCCGAAAAACAGGCCGGACGCATCTCGGTCAGACACTGACAGATCATCAGCACATTCATCGCCCCGTCTTCTTCAGGAGTCGGAAGGCAGCGCCTGCCACGCAGGATCCACAGCAGCCGACCACTCCATGACAGTTCAGCCGCTGCTGATTCGACAGATTCCCCGCCGCTGCCATTGATGGCAGAATCCAGCAGACACGGCAATTGCCCCAAAATTCGACAGACCCGCATCACGGAAGACCGTGCGCACAAGTCACCCGGCATGGGATCAAAAAACGACAGCAAAGACATGCTTAGCTGCAGCAGCTCCACCGGACGTGCACCGACCGGCAACAGTGAAAAAACCTCACCAATGGAACTGTTCAGCGAAACTGCAGACTCCGCAATATGCGATTCCCAGTCCGAAAGTTCCTCGGCACTGGGCAGGTGACCGCGGAGCAGCAGCCAGACGACGTCTTCAAAACGTCCGCTCCGCACCAGAGATTCCACCGTGCGGCCTGCATAAGAAACGCCGTCTGGCGGAAAGCTGAGCAGAGTGGTGCTGCCACAGAATTTGCCATGCAGACTGAGTTCGTCGGCAGCAGCCGCTTTCTGCAGGTCACCCACCAGTTTATGCAACCCGGCCACCAGCCAGGGTGCCGGCTTCTGCACAGGATCTTTCACGGCCTGACTCCATTCTTCCCGATGACATCCCCGAGGATTTTCTGCAGCACAGACACGCTGAAACTCATTTGCAGCGCACCCGTGATCCCCGAACCGACCACCAGCATAGCGAACAAACTTCTGATCTTCCACCGCACGGGGCATCGGAATTTTGGGTTGGACTGCTGTCAGGCTCCCTGAAAATGCCCCCGAACAGCCCGGATTGCGCAGGTCCGCGTTGAATTCCTGTCCGCACAGCACGTAGAATTCACACTCTGACCAGACATTCCCCGCCCCCCCTCACCATTCCTGCCGCGGATCCCACAGATGCTGTTGCGCCCGCTGTTTACACACCTGCTGCTGCTCACGGTCCTCCTGCCAGTATGCGCAGCCGGTGAACCTGCCGCAGAAACTCGACAGTTCATCGCTGCCGATTCCTCCCGCCAGCGTGCCGCCCTGATCGCAGCAGACGGTCACACCATCTGGGAACAAAAAATCGGGCCGCTGCATGACCTGCACGTGCTGCCAAACGGCCATGTGCTGATGCAGCTGAACTGGACGGAAGTCGTCGAAATTGTCCCCGGAACCGGCGAAATTGTCTGGCGGTACGACGCTGCAAAACAGCCGGCCAACAAAGGCGTTCGCATCGAGATTCACGCCTTTCAAAGACTGCCCGACGGTGCCACCATGATCGCCGAATCCGGCCCCGCTCGACTCATCGAACTCACGCCCGATCTGCAGCTGCGACGCACCATCCCACTGAATGTTGCCAAACCCGACCCGCATCATGACACCCGCCTCGTGCGACACCTCCCGTCCGGCAACTACCTCGTCTGCCACGAAACCGAAGGACTGGTACGTGAATATCGTCCCGATGGCACCACTGCATGGCAGTATCAGGTTCCGCTGTTCGGCCGCGAACCTCGCCCAGGGCATGGCGTGGACGCATTCGGTAACCAGGTCTTTTCTGCTTATCGACTGCCCGGCGGAAATACCCTGATCGGTACCGGAAATGGCCATTCAGTGCTGGAAGTGACCCCCGCAGGCCAGGTCGCCTGGAGCCTCCAGCAGAATGATCTGCCCGGTATCCAGCTGGCATGGGTCACATCACTGCAGGTACTGCCCAGCGGAAATCTGCTGATCAACAACTGCCATGCCGGGCCAGCCAACCCGCAGCTCATTGAAGTCTCACGCGAAAAACAAGTCGTCTGGTCCTTTCAGGACTTTGAACGATTCGGTGATTCCCTGACAAATTCGGTGATCCTGCAGGTCAACGGCAAACCGGTGCTCAGCGATCAGCCGGCTTCGAAATAACAGGTCCGCTGATTCGTAGTGCAAACCGTTTAGAAAGTCCTGTCCTCTAAATGAAGGTGGTAAAGCCATGCTCAAAGTGACTCTGGGGGCATTGCTGTTCGTAGTTCTGTCGGCCGCAGCTCACTCTGCCGCGGCCGACGAAAAAAAGCCGGCTCCGGAAGCCGAAGCCGCTGAAAGAGCTCGCGATGAAGAAGCAGCCCGCGACAAGCGTCGCATCATGGAAGAACGAGCACAGGAAAAACGACGCGATCAGGAACGTCGCGAAGAAGAACTGGGGCGCATGAAAAAGGAACTGATGGCACTCCGCGAAAAAGCCCAGAACCCCGAAACTCCTGAAGAAGCTCGCGGCGACCTGAAACGCGAAATCCAGCAACTGGAAATGCGATTGAAAGAGGCTGCCGGCGAACGTCCGCAGCAGAAAAAGGGCGAGCCCGGGCCGACGAAGAAACCAGAACTGCCTCCCGAACTCCGCGAACAGGCAGAACGGCTCGAAATCGCCGGTCGCCGAGTGAAACATCTGCGAGTCGCTGCGGAAAATCTGATGGCAGCAGAAATGCCCGATATGGCTCATGAACTCATGAAACGCGCTGAAGGCATGGAACAAGAAATCGCCGCCGCCAAAGAAGAACTGATGCGCCGCATGCACGGCGAACACGACCGACCCAAAAAAGGCCAGCCGGAAGAAAGCGAAGCTCTGCGAAATGAAAATCGACAGCTGCAGAATGAGCTGCGAGAACTCCGCGGTGTCGTTGAGAAACTGAAGGCTGAAGGAACACCAAAACCCTGACGTGGGCAGTGCCCGGCAATCTGATTGAGGCGACCCACACGGTCGCCTCTCTTTATTTTCAAACAGCGTTAACCAAACACTCACGCAGCATTGTTAAACTTCGGATGTCAGCTCACGCAATTGTGTAAAGCA
>Ga0172376_10001733_pt1 | contig 27460 bp, 27 predicted proteins | sample Lak35m_FD_121114 | JGI IMG/M metagenome (GOLD analysis project Ga0172376, IMG submission 121114) | Freshwater microbial communities from Kabuno Bay, South-Kivu, Congo - kab_092012_35m | ecosystem: Environmental > Aquatic > Freshwater > Lake | place: Democratic Republic of the Congo: South-Kivu...
AGGGCCGACGCAGCAGGGCCAACTCAGTAGGGGAGCCGCACCTCGTGCGGGAGGAGTTGATACTCGGGATTGAGGATGGTGAGCAGCCCGTTGTGGGTGCTCGTCATCCCCTCGGCCACCAAGTGCGTGCCGAGGTCGATCCCGCCGATGCGTCGCCGGCCGAGGAACACGATGGTGATCCCACCGGTGTCGTCGGCCAGCGTCAGCTCCAGGCTGGCCACCTCGTCGGCCCAAGGCTGGATGCGGATCGCCTTCACCCGCCCGGCCACCCGCACCCGCTGGCGCCAACGGGTCGTGCCGATGGGCACGACACCGGTGAGGGCGTGATCGGCCAGTTGGGTCACGGCCACCTGTCGTGACTCGGCCTCACGTTCCTGCTCGCGGCGGGCCGAACGGTCGAACAGGCCCATCTCAGCCGTGCTGTCCCGCCGTGCCCGACATCTCGCCCTGGGCCACCTTCTTCACGTGCTCGCCCTTGGCCGAGCGCGTCAGGTGGTAGGGCACGAACGTCACGTTGGCATGGGGGACGTCACTGAGGGCCTTGGCGATCGAATCGGCGGTGTGGTCGTGCAGCAGCCGGTGCCAGGCCGAGCGGTACTCGCGGCGCGGGATCAGGATGGTGACCTCGGTGTTCCCGTCGGACGCCAGTTCACTCACCATCTCCAGCACCGAACGGTTGATGCGCCGATCGGGACATTCCCGGATCTCGAGGGGCACCTTGCGCAGCGCCAACTTCTCCCACTCCTGTTTCAACTCGTGGGCATGTTGTTCGTCGATGGCGATGTGCACGGCACCCACCGAATCGGGACTGAGGGCGCGGGCGTACTGGATGGCCCGAGCCGCTGTTCGATCGACCTTGTCGATCATCACGATCACCGCATGGCGACGCATGATCGGCACGCTGGTGGCTTGCGCCACGTCGCCCTCGAGTTCGGCCTTCTCGGCCTCGTACTGGTGATTGAGCCGGATCACGATCCACACGAAGATCGGTGTGGCCAGGATCACGACCCAAGCCCCCGAGGTGAACTTGGCCACGCAGATCACGATGGTCACCACGCCGGTGGTGATGGCACCGAGTCCGTTCATGAACAGTCCGAACCGCCAGCCCTCCTCCCGCAGTCGGAGGTGGCGTCGGGCCATGCCCGTCTGCGACAGCGTGAAGGCGGTGAACACACCCACGGCATAGAGGGGGACGAGGCGCGTCACATCGGCCCCGAGGAGGATCACCAGTCCCGCAGCCGTCCCCGACAGGGCGAGGATGCCGTTGGAGAACACGAGACGATGGCCCCGCTTGATCAATTGGCGAGGCAGGAACGAATCCTCGGCCTGGAAATGGGCCAGGCGGGGGAAATCGGCGAAGCCGGTGTTGGCGGCCAGCACCAGGATCAACATCGTGGCGATCTGGGTTATGACGAACATCGCCTGGCCGGCACCACTCGTGCCGTAGACGGCCTCGGCGATCTGGGCGATGACCGTCTTGCCCGTCACCGGGATGGTGTGCAACTGCGACGCGAGCCACGACACACCGAGGAACATCATCGCCAGCATCGTGCCCATGACGAGCAGCACGGAGCGGGCGTTCTTCCACGCCGGTTCCCGGAAGGCGGGCACGCCGTTGGACACGGCCTCGATGCCGGTGAGGGCCGCGCCGCCCGAGGCGAAGGCCCGCAGGAGGAGGAACCAGCCCAGCGCGGCGGTGCCCTCGGCTTCGTGGATCTGGGTCGGATCCATCTGGTCGAGGCCGATCTGCTCAAGCCCGCCACCGAAGGTGGCCTTGTACAAGCCGAAACCGATCATCGTGAAGATGGCGAGCACGAAGGCATAGGTGGGTGCGGCGAACACTCGTCCCGATTCCTTCACCCCGCGCAGGTTGGCGACGCAGATGATCGCGATGAACCCCACAGCGATGAACACCCGGAACTCGTACAACTCGCCGAACACCGAGTAGAGCGAGGCCGTGGCGGCCGAGACCGAGACGGCCACCACCAGGATGTAGTCGGTGAGCAAGGACATGCCGGCGATCTGGGCCGGGACCACGCCGAGGTTGTCCTTGGTGACGATGTACGCACCGCCGGCCGACGGGTAGGCCTTGATCGTCTGGCGGTAACTGAACATGACGATGAGCAGGATGATGACCACGGCAATGGTGATCGGCATGATCTGGTCGAAGGCCAGAAGGCCGATGCCACCGACCACGAGCAGCGTGTGGAGGATCTCCTCGGTGGCGTAGGCCGTGGACGACAGCGCGTCGGAGGCGAACACGGCCAGCGCCGTGGGTTTGCCCAGTCGTTCGTGCTCCAACTGGTCGGTGTTGAGGGGCTTGCCCAACAACCGGCTCTTGATGCGGAAGGTCCGACTCTCCGGGATCGCCACCTCGGGTCGGGGCGGCAGGGGAGAGGGACCCGTGGACGACCCGCCGGTCGGATCGATGGTGGGGGCGGACATTCCCAACAGTTGACACCTTCACTCCACCGCACTGCAACAACCCCACTCGGTGCACCGGCCGAACTCGGCTCCGTCGTCGGCGGGTTCGCTGCTGCTCACTACCCTCGGGGACTTCCATGACGCTCGCTGCGCTGTTGCCCCTGCTCGATGACGAACCGGCCCTGAACTCGGTGCTCGGTCGTCGCGCCGCGTCCTTCGCCGTGGTGGAGGCCGGCCGGGCGGTGTCGCTCGCCTCCCTGGTGGTCCGGTCAGGGCGTCGGCCGTTCCTCGTGGCCGTGGCCACTTCCACCGAGGCCGAGCGACTGGTGCACGACCTCGGAGCGTTCCTCGGCGCCGACGAGGTGGAGCTGTTCGGGGCGTGGGAGACCCTGCCCTTCGAACGGGTGAGTCCCGCAGTGACCACCATGGGACGACGGTCGCGCGTCCTGTGGCGACTTCGCGATCGCGCCCGGGCACCGCGTGTGGTGGTGGCGCCGATCCGGGCGTTGGTGCAGCGACTCGGCCCCCGGCCCGGGGAGTGCGAACCGATCGTGGTGCGGGTGGGCGCCGATGCCGTGCAGGCCGAACTGGTCGATCGGCTGGTGCGGTTCGGGTACCGACGTGAGGCGCAGGTCGAGCACCGCGGCGAGTTCGCCGTGCGCGGCTCGATCGTCGATGTCTACGCCAGCACCGCTGACGGTCCGGTGCGCATCGACCTGTGGGGTGACGAGGTCGATCGTCTCACCGAGTTCGCCGTCACCGATCAGCGCTCCACGGTGGCGATCGACGTCACCGAGATCTTCCCCTGTCGCGAACTTCTCATCACCGACGAGGTGCGCGCCCGCGCTGCGGCGCTCGTGGGTTCGCAACCGTGGGGACGCGAGCAGTGGGAACGACTGGCCGAGGGTCAGACCTTCGACGGCATGGAGAGTTGGCTGCCGTGGCTGGTCGACGACGACGATCCGGCGTTGCTCCCCGATCTGCTCGACGCCGAGGCCCAGATCGTGCTCATCGATCCGGCCCGACTGCGGTCGCGCGCCGCCGACATCGCCGCCGAGGAGGCCGACCTCGAATCGGCTCTGGCCCGCACCTGGGGCGCCGACGACACCGGTCTCCCTGCGCTCCATCTCCCCTTCGATCGGCTCCTCACCGAGACACCTGCGCCCATGTGGACACTCCTCGATGTGCCCGACTCCCCGGCCACGCCGGTGGTGGGCGCCGCCGGTTGGGATCCGGTGGTCGGCGACGGCGCGGCGCTGGTGGCGCAGCTGTCGACCGCGCTGTCCGCCGGGGCGACCGTGGTGGTGGCCGCCGACGGCGCCGGGTCGGCCGATCGGGTGGGCGTGTTGTTGGCCGAGCGCGGCGTGCAACTCGCCGTCTCGTCGGTCGATGACCGTTCGCTGGCCGCGCCCGGCGGCCGCATCGTGGTGGCTCCGCTCGAGCGCGGCGTCCGCTTCCCCGCCTGCGGGCTGGCGCTGCTGGCCGAATCCGATGTCACCGGTCGGCGGCGCGCCCATCGGCGAGCCCGCCCTCGGCGCGCTGCGGCCCAAGGACACTTCGACGATCTCGCTCCCGGTGATTACGTCGTCCACCACCAGCACGGCATCGCCCGGTTCGGCGGAATGGTCACGCGTTCGATCGGTGGCGTGACCCGCGACTACCTGCTGCTCGAGTACCGGGGCGACGATCGTCTCTACGTGCCGACCGATCAGGTCGATGCGGTTCGTCCCTACAGCGGCGGGGATTCGCCGTCGGTCAGTCGGTTGGGTGGCGGCGAGTGGAACCGCTCCAAGGCCAAGGTGCGCGAGGCCGTCACGGGGATCGCCCAGGAACTCGTCGTGCTCTATCAGAAGCGGGTGAACGCCCCGGGTCACGCCTTCGCCACCGACACGCCGTGGCAGCAGCAACTGGAGGACTCGTTCCCCTTCGAGCCCACACCGGATCAACGCACGGCCATCGACGACGTGAAGTCCGATATGGAGTCGATGGCGCCCATGGATCGACTGGTGTGCGGGGACGTCGGGTTCGGCAAGACCGAGGTCGCCGTGCGCGCCGTGTTCAAGGCGGTGCAGGACGGCAAGCAGGCCGCGGTGCTGGTGCCCACCACGCTGCTGGCCCAACAGCACTTCCAGACCTTCGGTGAGCGGTTCGCCGGTTTCCCGATCCGGGTGGAGATGCTCAGTCGTTTCCTCACCAACGCCCAGGCCCGCGCCGTGATCGCCGGACTGGCTTCCGGTGAGGTCGACGTCGTCATCGGCACGCATCGTCTGCTCGGCGACGACCTGAAGTTCCGCGATCTCGGACTGTTGGTCATAGACGAGGAGCAGCGGTTCGGCGTGAACCACAAGGAATCGATCAAGGCGATGAAGACCGGTGTCGACGTGCTCACGCTGACCGCCACGCCCATCCCGCGCACCTTGGAGATGAGTCTCACCGGCATCCGCGACCTCACCATCCTCAACACGCCGCCCAGCGAGCGCCAACCCATCCTCACCTACGTCGGCCCCTACGACGACCGCGCCGTGGCCGAGGCGATCCGGCGCGAGATGTTGCGTGACGGCCAGGTGTTCTTCGTACACAACCGCGTGCAGGACATCGAACGTGTGGCTGCCGGCCTGACCGAGTTGGTGCCCGAGGCGCGCATCGCCATCGCCCACGGTCAGATGGACGAAGGGTCGCTGGAGAAGGTGGTGCTCGACTTCGTCGACGGTGAGTTCGATGTCCTGGTGTGCACCACCATCATCGAGTCGGGCATCGACATGCCGGCGGTGAACACTCTCGTCGTCGATCGGGCCGACATGCTCGGGCTCGGACAACTCCACCAGTTGCGCGGTCGGGTCGGGCGTTCGGGGAGTCGGGCCTACGCCTATCTCTTCCATCCCCCCGATCGCGTGCTCACCGAGCAGGCCCATGAACGACTGCGCACGATCGGCGAGGCCACCGAACTAGGATCGGGATTCCGCATCGCCATGCGCGATCTCGAGATCCGTGGCGCCGGCAACCTGCTGGGTACCGGTCAGAGCGGGCACATCGCCAGCGTGGGCTACGACCTCTACTGCCAGATGGTGACCGAGGCGGTGGCCGAGCTGAAGGGCGAGACGCCGGAGGTTCCCGTCGAGGTGTCGCTCGAAGTGCCCGTCGATGCCCACCTGCCCACGGACTACGTGACCCGCGAGGACCTCCGGCTCGACGCCTATCGACGGCTGGCCTCGGTCGCCTCGGTCGCCGATGTCGACGACATCCGAGCCGAGTGGATCGACCGGTACGGCCCCGTGCCCGCACCCGCCGAGGCCCTCCTCGACGTCGCCCGTTTGCGGGCCGAGTGCGTGCGGATCGGCATCGGCGAGATCGTCGTCACCAAGGGCCCCGGGTTCGGCGGACCACGGCACCTGGCCCGTCTGTCATCGGTCGTGCTGCCCACCTCGAAGCAGATCCGTCTCGAGCGTCTTTACAAGGGTGCGGTCCTCAAGACCGAGCTCGGCCAGTTGCAGTTGCCGTTGCGATCACCGGCCGGTGTCGTTGACGAACTGCTCGATGCGTTGGCCGATCTGTTCCCCATCGATGACGACGCGCGGTCCATCGACGCCGCAGCCCTCCGTTAGGGTGTCGGGCCTGTGAGAACGTCGAGAAGGACCCTGTTCGCCGCTGTCGTGGCCGCCCTCGCCCTCGCCGTGGTGGCGCCGGCGTGTTCGGCCGTCGACCCGTCGGCACTCACGGTGGAGTCGTGGTCGATGTCGGACTCCACCTTCCAGTCGCAGTTGTCGGCCTTCGCCAAGGTGTACGACGCTTCGGGTGGCACCGCCAGCCTCCGTTCGCCCGACGGCAAGTCGTGGACGACGTCGTTCACCGCCGCTTTCCTCAACGACCAGTTGAGTCTGCAGGCGGCCAAGGCGGGAGTGCGTCAACGCGGTCTCACCGTCACCGACAACGATCTCGCGGCCGCCAAGTCGACCCTGGAGCAGAACTTCACGGCCGGCAGTCGCTCGGTGTTCGGCGATCTCCCGGCCTCGTACCAGCTGTCGCTGGTGGAGGGTGTCGCCGCCCAGGACGCGTTGGCCCGCGCCGTCATCGCCGAGGCCCGCTCCGACGCAGCGCTGCGCAGTCTCTACGAGGCCACCAAGGACCAGTACGCCGGTGATCTCGTCTGCGCCAGTCACATCCTCGTGCTGGCCGGTTCCGGTGCGGCCAACGCCAAGCCGACCGACGCCCAGTACGCCACGGCGTTGAGTTCCATCCAGACGATCCGTGGTCAGCTCACCGGGACGTCGAACTTCGCCTCGGTGGCCCAGGCCCGTTCGCAGGACACGGGTTCGGCGACCAACGGCGGCGCACTCGGGTGCGCTCCCCGGGGCTCGTACGTGACTGCCTTCGACGACGCGGCATGGTCCCAGCCCATCGGTGTGGTCGGTGAACCCGTGAAGACCGAGTTCGGCTATCACCTGATCCTCGTGACCGCCCGGGGCAAGCTCGGGTTCGACGATCTCCGTTCCACCCTCGAGCAGAGCGTCGTGCAGAGCGCGCAGCAGCTCGTCGACGTCGAATTGGCGCGACTGGCTCGTGAGCTCTCGGTGTCGGTGAATCCCCGCTACGGCCGGTTCGACGCAGCCACTGGTCGCATCCAGCCCCCGGCCGGTGCGTCCGAGCCGATGAACATCGAGAGCGGCGCAGTTCCCGCCGGCGGCTGATCGGGATGGTGGCCGACCGGTCCACCGCCGACGGGCCCGTGCCCGGTCGGATCGTGGTCGTCGGCCTGGGACCCGGCGACACCGATCTCCTCACCGTCGGGGCCCGCCGCGCCATTGACCGGGCCATTGCGGGCGCCGACACCTGTTTCGTCCGCACCCGCCGCCATCCGGCTGCGTCGGCGCTGGCATCGGCGCGCTCCTTCGACGAGACCTACGAGTCGGCCTCCTCGCTCGATCAGGTGTACCGCGCCATCGTCGACACCCTCCTCGAGGCGGCGCGCGCCGGTCACGAGGTGCTCTATGCCGTGCCGGGTTCGCCGCTCGTGGCCGAGCATTCCGTTGAGCTCCTGCTCCGGTCGGGGGCGGAGGTCCACCTCGAGCCCGGGTTGTCGTTCCTCGATCTGACATGGACCCGGCTGGGCATCGATCCCGTGGCCGCCGGGGTCCGGATCATCGATGGACATCGCTTCGCCGTCGAGGCCGCCGGTGAACGCGGGCCGCTCCTCGTGGCCCAGTGCGATTCGGTCGATGTGCTCTCGGACGTGAAACTCGCACTCGACGCCGGTATCGAGCCGTGCCTGGCCGCCGATGACGAGGTCGTCGTGCTCCAGCGTCTGGGGCTGTCCGACGAGTCGGTCCGGTCGGTGCGGTGGACCGAACTCGACCGGATCGAGCCGGATCACCTCACCTCGGTGTACGTGCCCCATCTCGCTGCGCCCGTGTCGCAGGAGCTGGCCCGATTCGTCGAACAGGTGGCGGTGCTGCGCGAGCGCTGCCCGTGGGACCGTGAGCAGACGCACGAATCGTTGCGGCGCCATCTGCTCGAGGAGGCCTACGAGGTCCTCGAGGCCATCGATCAACTCGATGTGGTCACCGGTGAGGGGTACGACCACCTCGAGGAGGAACTCGGTGACCTGTTGTTCCAGGTGCTCTTCCACGCGCGACTCGCCGCCGAGGAGGGTCGGTTCACCATCGCCGATGTGGCGCGGAACGTGCACGACAAGTTGTGGGCGCGTCACCCCCATGTGTTCGGCGACGTCGACGCGGCCGACGCGGATGAGGTGATGCGCAACTGGGAACTGATCAAGAAGCAGGAGAAGGACCGCGAGAGCGTGTTCGACGGGGTACCGGTGGCCATACCCGCGCTGTTGTACGCGCTGAAGATCCAGAAGAAGGCGGCGAGCATCGCCGACATCGAAGGGCTACCGGCGGCCGACACATCGGCGGAGGCCTACGGAGATTTCGCGCAACGGATCGACGACGACACCACTGGTACGCTGCTGTTCGCAGTGGTCGACGAGGCGCGTCGCGCCGGCGTGGATCCCGAGACGGCGCTGCGTTCGGTGGCCCTGGCCTTTCGCGACGCAGCCCGGCGTGCTGAACTGGGGGACGCGCCGGGCGGGTGACCGTCCCCGCGCCCCGCGCGACAGCGTGGGAGACTCCCGGCGGGGCCCTTCGCGCCCCGCGCCCCCGATCGATGCACAGGAGCCCCCGATCCATGAGCACCATCGAGCACATCGCCGGTCGCGAGGTCCTCGACAGTCGCGGTAACCCGACGGTCGAGGTCGAGGTCTTCCTCTCGTCGGGCGCGTCGGGTCGGGCCATGGTCCCGTCGGGCGCCTCGACCGGCGCCTTCGAGGCCGTCGAGTTGCGCGACGGTGAGGCGCGCTACGGCGGCAAGGGTGTGCTCGACGCGGTCGCGCATGTCGACGACGAGATCTACGACGCGCTGGTCGGATTCGATGCCTCCGAACAGCGCGACATCGACCGGGTGCTACTGGAACTCGACGGCACCGACAACAAGGGTCGTCTGGGCGCCAACGCCATCCTCGGCGTCTCGCTGGCTGTGGCCCGGGCAGCGGCCGAGGACCTTTCGATGCCGTTGTACCGCTACATCGGCGGAGTGAACGCCCATGTGCTGCCAGTACCGATGATGAACGTGCTCAACGGTGGAGAGCACGCCGACAACAACGTCGACATCCAGGAGTTCATGATCATGCCCGTCGGTGCCGCCTCGTTCTCCGAGGCGCTGCGCTGGGGTGCCGAGACCTACCACGTGCTCAAGAAGGTCCTGTCGGAGCGCGGGCTGTCGACGGCGATCGGTGACGAGGGTGGATTCGCCCCCAACCTCGCCTCCAACGAGGACGCCGTGCGCCTGTTGGTCGAGGCCATCGAGAAGGCCGGTTTCGCCCCGGGCGAGGACATCGCCATCGCCCTCGATGCCGCCTCCACCGAGTTCCACCGCGACGGTGCGTACGTGCTGGCCGGTGAGGGCCGGACCCTGTCGCCCGCCGACATGGTCGGCTACCTCGCCGATCTGGTGGATCGGTACCCGATCGTGTCCATCGAGGACGGCATGTCCGAGGAGGACTGGGAGGGCTGGACGTTGCTCACCCGCACCATCGGCGATCGCGTCCAACTCGTGGGCGACGACCTCTTCGTGACCAATGTCGAACGACTCTCGCGGGGCATCGAGGCCGGTGTGGCCAACTCGATCCTGGTGAAGGTGAACCAGATCGGCTCGCTCACCGAGACCCTCGAGTCGGTGGCCATGGCCACCCGCGCCGGGTACACCGCGGTGATGTCGCACCGATCGGGCGAGACCGAGGACACCACCATCGCCGATCTCGCAGTGGCCACCAACTGTGGCCAGATCAAGACCGGCGCGCCGGCCCGCAGTGATCGCGTGGCCAAGTACAACCAACTGCTGCGCATCGAGGATGACCTCGGCGAGGCTGCGGCCTACTGGGGCGCCGCCGCCCTCAAGCCGGTCGCCGGCTGATCATGGGTGCATCGTCCGGCGACGATCGGGCCGCTCGGTCCGCGCCCCGCCGTCGGCGCCGGGCGTCCCGGGGTCGCCACGCGGCGCCGGCTCCGTCTCGCCGCTCGAGGACGGCATCCGAACGGTCGCCGGCGGGTTCGAAGCCGCCGCAGGAATCGACCGGGCCACAGGCCTCGTCGAAGAAGTCACGGACGTCGTCGGCCCGGCCTCTGGCATCGTCGCGGGCGGCGCGGGCAGTGTGGTTCACCGTGCTCGGGGCGGCGACGATCGCCGCCATCGTGGCCGTCGGTGCGCTACCCGCTCGCAACTGGCTCGATCTGCGACGCACCTCGGACATCGTCGAACGTCGGCTGGCCGAACTGGACGCCGCCAACCTCGAGGCCGAGGCCGAGGCGGCGGCGCTGCAGTCCGATGCCGAGGTGGAACGCATCGCCCGGGAGCAGTACGGCTACGCCCGGGCCGGAGAAGAGGTGTACCACCTCCTCCCCGAGGCCCGTGATCCGGTGCGCGTCCCGGACACGTGGCCGTTCACGGGTCTGGGCTCGGCCATCGCCCCTTGAGCCCCGGTCGGGCCCGCCGGTGGGTCCACTAACGTCGTCGACGTCGGAACGACCGAGGGGGAGCGTCGGATGAGCGTCATGGGCACACGCGTCGAGCGTCGTGAGGATCCGGTCTTCCTCACCGGTTCGGCCCGCTACACCGCCGATCTCGACGAGCCACTGCTGGCCGACGCGGTGCACGCGCACTTCGTGCGTTCCACCATCGCCCATGCCCGCATCACCGAACTCGACGTGAGCGAGGCCCTGGCCGCCCCCGGCGTGATCGGGGTGTTCACCATGGCCGACATCGAGGGCGCTGGCGACCTCTCGCCCTTCGGCGTCGCCATTCCGGGGATGATCCCCGACGCGCTCACCCGCCCGTGGTTGGCCGACGGTGTCGTGCGCTTCGTCGGCGAGGCCGTCGCCGTGATCGTGGCCGAGACGGCCCGCCAGGCCGCTGACGCCGCCGAGTCGATCGTGATCGACTACGACCCGCTCGACGTGGTCGTCGATCCGGTGGCGGCCGCCACCGATGCGGTGCTGGTGCAGGAACATCACGGATCCAACACGGCGCTGGCCGTGCCCTTCGGTCGCACCGAGGACCTCTTCGATGGTTGTGAGGTCGTGGTGTCGGGAACGCTGATCAACCAGCGCGTGGCCGTGTGTCCGCTCGAGGTCCGCTCGGTGGCCACCACCTGGCACGACGGCCGATTGCTCATGTGGTGTTCCACGCAGGGCGCGCACAGCGTGCGCCGCAAGTTGGCCGGCATCTACGGACTCGAACCCGAGCAGGTCCGCGTCGTGGCCCCGGCGGTGGGCGGCGGATTCGGCGCCAAGATCACCGTGCAGGCCGACGAGGCACTGTTGCCGTGGGTGTCGCGCCGCGTCGGTCGCCCGGTGCGATGGACCGAGACCCGCAGCGAGTCGATGGTGTCGATGCCGCACGGTCGCGGGCAGGTCGACACCTTCGAGATCGGTGGTCGTCGCGACGGCACCATCGAGGCCTACCGACTCGACGTACTCCAGGACACCGGGGCCTACCCGGGTATGGGCACCTTCCTGCCGTTCATGACGCGCACCATGGCCCAGGGCGTGTACGTCATCGATCGCGTGGAGTGCGAGGTCCGCAGCGTGATGACCAACACCACGCCCATCGAGGCCTACCGCGGTGCCGGTCGTCCCGAGGCCACCGCCGCCATCGAACGGGCCATCGACCTGTTCGCCGCCGAGATCGGTATGGATCCGGTCGAGGTGCGGCGCAAGAACCTCATCGCCACCGATGCCTTCCCGTTCGAGACGGCCAGCGGTGCCATCTACGACTCTGGTGACTACATCGGGTGCCTCGACGCAGCCATCGCCGCTGCCGACTACGACGGCGTTCGTGCCGAACAGGCGCGTCGACGCGCCGCCGGCGACCGACTGCAGCTGGGTATCGGTGTGGCCGTGTACGTGGAGATCACCGCCGGCCCGGCCGGTCAGAGCGAGTACGGCAAGGTCGTGGTGCGTCCCGACGGTGGTCTCACCGTGTTCACCGGTTCGTCCTCGCACGGACAGGGTCACGACACGGCGTGGGCGATGCTGGCCCACGATCTGACCGGCGTGCCCATGGACCACATCGAGGTGGTGTGGGGCGACACCGATCGGGTGGCCGAGGGCAGCGGGACGATGGGTTCGCGTTCACTGCAATTGGGCGGTTCGGCCGTGTGGCAGGCCACCGAGCGCGTGGTGGAGAGAGCCACGCAGGTGGCCGCCGAGTTGCTGGAGGCGGCGCCGGCCGATGTGGTGCTCGACGTCGGCCGGGGTCTGTTCCATGTGGTCGGTACGCCGGATCGCACCAAGTCGTGGGCCGAGGTGGGCTCGGCCGGTGACATCGCCTCGGTGCTCGGCGCGTCGGGCCAGCCGATCGAGGCATCGGTGACCTTCCAGCCGGAGAACGCCACCTTCCCCTTCGGCGCCCACGTCGCCGTCGTCGAGATCGACACCGAGACCGGCGAGGTGCGACTGGAACGCATCGTCACCTGTGACGATGCCGGGCGCATCCTCAACCCCCTCATCGTGGAGGGACAGCGTCACGGCGGCATCGCCCAGGGCATCGGTCAGGCCCTGTTCGAGCAGATGACCTATGACGCCGACGGCAACCCGCTCACCGCCAACCTCGCCGACTACGCCTTCCCGTCCTCGGCCGAGTTCCCGTCGTATGACCTCGTGCCGCTGGAGACACCGTCGCCGGTGAATCCGCTGGGGGCCAAGGGCATCGGTGAATCGGGCACCATCGGCTCGACGCCGGCGGTGCAGAGCGCCGTGGTCGACGCGCTCTCGCCGTGGGGTGTGCGTCACCTCGACATGCCGTTCTCCTCCGAACGCGTCTGGCGCGCCATCAACGGATGACCCAACCGATCCAGCCGCGCCGTCGCGAACAGCGACCCGAACGGATGCGGTGGCAGAGTTCGGCCAAGTGGACCCTGATCGCCTCGGTGGGTGTCACCGTGGGGATGTTCGGCCTCTTCTACCTGCTGTTCCTGCGGGGCTGATTCCGGCGCCGACGACCGACCCCGGTAGCCTCGGACCGTGAGCGCTCCCGCCTCCGTCGACGAGGTCATCGCCGGACTCGCGGCCCAGGGCTACCTCGCCGACGAGGGTCTGGCCACGGCGGTGTACCTGTCGTTGGCCATGCACCGTCCACTGTTGCTGGAGGGTGAACCCGGCGTGGGCAAGACCGAGGTGGCCCGCGCCCTTTCCGGTTGGTCGGGTGGCGAGTTGTTGCGACTGCAGTGCTACGAGGGCCTGGACTCGGCCCAGGCACTCTACGAATGGGACCACCCTCGCCAGTTGCTGCACCTGCGGGCCGCCGAGGCCGCCGGGACCCTGGCCGCCGACACCGCTGCCATCGAGGACGAGCTGTGGTCGGAGCGGTTCCTCGTGCGTCGTCCTCTGCTCGATGCCATCTCCGATCGTCACTCGCTTCCGCCCGTTCTGCTCATCGACGAACTCGACCGGGCCGACGACGAGTTCGAGGCGTTCCTGCTCGAACTGTTGGCCGAATCGAGCGTCACCATCCCCGAGATCGGGACGATCACCGCGCCGCAGGCCCCGATCGTGGTCATCACCTCCAATCGCACCCGAGACCTGCACGACGCGCTCAAGCGCCGCTGCCTCTACCACTGGGTCGATCACCCGACGCCCGAGCGCGAGGTGGCCATCGTGTGTTCCCGGATTCCCGAGGCGCCGGTGGTGCTGGCCCGGGAGGTGGCGGTGCTCACCGCCGAGTTGCGCGCCATCGGTCTGTTCAAGCCGCCGGGCGTGGCCGAGACCATCGACTGGGTACGGGCCCTCACGGTCATGGGTCGTGATCGCATCGATGCCGATGCGATCGATGCCTCGCTCGGTGCGGTGGTCAAGTACCGCGAGGATCTCGAACGCGTGCGAGCCCGCGGCGTGGCCGAACTGGTCGACTCGGCCCGTCGCGTCGACATCGGCTCGTGACCGCGCCCGGGGTCTCGCACGTCGCCGACCTCGTCGCCCTGTTGCGATCGGCGGGACTTTCGATCCCGATCGGGAGTCTGGTCGCCTTCATCGAAGCGGTGTCATTGCTCGACGACGATCCGGCCTCGATCTACTGGGCGGGCCGCACCACGCTGGCCCATGACGAGTTGACGATCGCCACCTACGACGTCGTGTTCCGGGCGTGGATGCTCGGCACCGAACCCGATCCCTCGACACCCCAGGCCGGACCGGCGGTCGTGCGCGAGGTGCCGACCGATGACGGAGCCGGCGACGAGTCCGAGGGCGTGGGGGAGGACGGTGATCCGCTGGCCACGCCCCGGGCCAGCGGCGCCGAGGTGCTGCGCACCCGCGACTTCGCCGCACTCGATGACGACGAGCGGGCCGAGGTCGACCGACTGCTGGAGCGGTTGCGACCGCGAACGGCGCCGCGTCGATCGCGTCGACGCCGACCGCGTCGCGCACCGGCGCGTCGGGCCGACGACCGACTCGACCTGCGCCGCACGGTGCAGTCCTCGCTGCGCACCGGCGGCGAGACGCTGTCGCACCGCTCGCTGCGTCGGGTGACCACGCCGCGTCGCATCGTGCTGCTGGTCGACGTGAGCGGGTCGATGGAGTCGTACAGTCGGGCGTTGGTGCGCTTCGCCCACGTGGCGGTGCGGGCCGGGGCCCGGGTGGAGGTGTTCACCCTCGGGACCCGTCTCACCCGACTGACCCGGGAGTTGACCACCACCGATCCCGATGTCGCCCTGGCCCGGGCGGCGGCCGCCGTGCCCGACTGGTCGGGTGGCACCCGTCTCGGCGAGTCGCTGCGCGTCTTCAACGACGAGTGGGGCACACGGGGAACGGCGCGGGGTGCCGTCGTGGTGGTGCTGTCCGACGGGTGGGACCGCGGTGAACCCGAGGTGCTGGCCACCGAGATGGCGCGCTTGTCGCGGTTGGCTCATCGCATCGTGTGGGTGAATCCGTTGCGGGCCACACCCGGCTACGAACCGCTGGCCCGGGGCATGGCCGCCGCACTGCCGTTCGTCGACGACTTCGTCGACGGTCATTCGTTCGATGCCCTCGACCATCTGGCCGAGGTCCTGGCCCGACCGGTCGTACCATCGGTTCCTGGTCGAACCAGACGTGCCGTGGAGGTGGCTCCGTGAAGGAACTGATCGCCGACATCGATCGCTGGCGGGCCGCCGGACGGCGGGTGGCCATCGCCCGCGTCGTCGACATAGAGGGCTCGGGTCCGCGGCTGCCGGGCGCGGCGATGGCCGTGGCCGACGACGGCGAGGTGGCCGGTTCGGTGTCGGGCGGATGCGTCGAGGGCGCCGTGGTCTCGGAGGCGTTGGAGATCCTGCGCACCGGTGAGCGTCGGATGGTGACCTTCGGTTACAGCGACGACGAGGCGTTCGCCGTGGGACTGACTTGCGGTGGCACCGTGCACCTGTTCATCGAACCGATGGATTGGTGACGAGCGTGGCGCTGTGGGACGAGTGGAAGGCGGCCGTCGCCGATCATCGACCGGTGGTCGTGGCCACCGTCATCGACGGCCCCGGAATTGGCGCCAAGATCCTCGTCGGTGACGGCATCGGACCATCGGGCACGCTCGGTGACGAGGAACTCGACCGAGTCGTGGTGCGCGATGCGCTGGGTGAGCTGGCCGTGGGACGCACCGGCGTGCGTCACTACGGCGAGCGCGGTGAGGCCCGTGAGGAGACGGTCTCGGTGTTCATCGAGTCGTTCGCACCGCCCCCGCACATGCTGGTGTTCGGCGCCGTCGACTTCACCGGCGCGCTGGTGCGGGTGGCCAAGGTGCTCGGCTACCGGGTCTCGGTATGCGATGCGCGCGAAGTGTTCGCCACCCGCCGCCGCTTCCCGCACGCCGACGAGGTCGTGGTCGACTGGCCGCACCGTCTGTTGGAGAAGGAGGGCGCGCGTCTCACCGCCCGCGACGCGGTGTGCATCCTCACCCACGACCACAAGTTCGATGTGCCGGCCATCATCGCGGCGTTGTCCACCGATGCCGGCTACATCGGCGCCATGGGGAGCCGACGCACGTGCACCGAGCGTCTGGGACGACTGGCCGAGGCCGGCGCCGACATGGCGGCGGTCGAGGCGCGTCTTCACGCGCCGATCGGGCTCGATCTGGGTGGACGCACACCTGAGGAGACGGCGGTGGCCATCTGTGCCGAGATCATCGCCTCGCGCACCGGTCGCACGTCGGCGTCGCTGACGTCGACCAGCGGCCCGCTGCACTGAACCGTCAGGACAGGCCCGACTCCTCCAGCGCCCGACGCACCAGCACGCGAGCAAGGTGCTCGCGGTACTCGACCGAGGCGTTGATGTCGTTCTGCGGCTCGGTGCCCTCGGCGGCCACGGCCGCGGCGTCGGCGGCCGAGGCCCCCGAGCGCACGGCGTCGACCACGGCGGTGGCCATGAGCGGGGTGGACCCCATGTTGACCAGTGCCACGCCTGTGTTGTCGCCGGCCCGCACGGCGGCCACGCCGACGATGGCCCAGTCCTGGGCCCGACGGTTGAACTTCTGGAACGACCATCCGTCGGCCGCCAACTTGGGGATGCGGATCTCGGTCATCAACTCGTCGGGCGCCAGCGCCGATTCGAGGAAGCCGGTGAAGAACTCGGCGGCCGGGATCTCGCGGCTCCCCGAGGGGCCGGTGGCGACGATCGTGCCGCCCATGGCCAGCACCACCGCCGGGAGATCGGAGGCCGGATCGGCGTGGGCCAGCGAGCCGCCGATGGTGCCGCGGTGTCGCACCTGAGGATCGCCGACCTCGCCGGCGGCGCAGGCCAGCAGCGGCGCTTCGGCGGCCAGCAACGCGCTGGTCTCGATCTCGCGGTGACGGGTCAGGGCGCCGATGGCCAGGTGGTCTCCGGCGTCACGCACATAGCGCAGGTCGTCGAGTCGACCGACGTCGACCAACACGCTCGGGGTGGCCAGACGCAACTTCATGAGCGGCAGCAGTGAATGTCCACCGGCCAGGAACTTGGCCTCGTCGCCGTGTTCGGCGATGGCGGCGAGGGCCGCATCGACCGAATCGGCCCGCACGTAGTCGAAGGCGGCGGGGATCACTGCGCACCGCCCTCGGCGGCACAGGCCAGCACCGACTTCACGATGTTGTGGTACCCGGTGCAGCGGCACAGGTTGCCCTCGAGCCCCAGTCGCACTTCGCGCTCGGTGGGGTTGGGGTTCTCGTCGAGCAGCGACACCGCGGCCATGACCATGCCGGGAGTGCAGTACCCGCACTGGAGGCCGTGATTCTGTTGGAACGCCCGTTGCATGGGGTGGAGTTCGTCGCCGTCGGCCAGTCCCTCGATGGTGGTGACCGAACGGCCGTCGGCCTGGACCGCCAGCACCGTGCACGACTTGGCCGACTCCCCGTCGAGGTGGATGGTGCAGGCTCCGCACGACGACGTGTCGCACCCGATGTTGGTGCCGGTGAGACCGATGTCCTCGCGCAGGAACTGGACCAACAGGGTCCGAGGCTCCACGTCCTTGGTGTGCTCGACGCCGTTGACCGTGACCGTGATCTGCATCGTGTGCCGATTCCCCCTGCTGATGGCCGCTGATGGCTGTTGCTGGCTGTCGGGGCGAGGCTACTCCAGCACCACCGCGCCGCCGCCGGTGCTTGACTGGACGCCGTGACCGATCGGCCGAGTGCTCCCCAGGTGTTGGTGGGCGTCGTGCTCGCCGCTGGGGGATCGTCTCGGTTCGCCGCCGGCGCCAAGCAGTTGGCCGAGGCGGGCGGCCGGGCACTGGTGCGCTTGGCGGTCGAGGCCGCGGTGGACGCCGGGTGCTTCGCCGAGGTGATCGTCGTCCAGGGCGCCGTGGACTGTCGCTCGGTGCTGGATGGGCTGTCGGTGACGGTCCTCGACAACCCGCGGTGGGCCGACGGGATGGCCACCTCCCTGCAGGTCGGACTGGCCGAAGCTGGACGTCGGGGGGCGGCGGCCGTGGTGGTGGGACTGGCCGACCAACCCGGGGTGGGCGCTGCCGACTGGGGTGCCGTGGCCCGGGCCGACGCCTCGTCACCCATCGTGGTGGCCACCTACGACGGGCGTCGGGGCAATCCCGTGCGTCTCGATCGCTCGGTGTGGCCGGAGCTCCCCACCGACGGCGATGAGGGCGCGCGGGCGCTCATGGCCCGGAGGGGCGACCTCGTCACCGCGGTAGCGTGCCCCGGCGACGCCGCCGACGTCGACACCGTGGAGGATCTCGAGCGATGGAACTGATCAACGAGTTCGACGTGAGCGTGCCCGTCGACACGGCGTGGAACGTCCTGACCGATGTGGAGCGCATCGCCCCGTGCCTGCCCGGTGCGCAACTGCAGGAGATCGAGGGCGACGAGTACCGCGGTGTGGTCAAGGTGAAGGTCGGCCCGATCCAGGCCCAGTACAAGGGCAAGGCCACCTTCGTCGAACGGGATGACTCGGCCCATCGGGCCGTGCTGGAGGCCACGGGTCGCGACACCCGCGGGCAGGGAAATGCCAGCGCCACCATCACCGCGCAACTCGAACCGTCGGCGGCCGGTACGCACGTCACCGTCACCACCGATCTCACCGTGACCGGGAAGGTGGCCCAGTTCGGCCGCGGGGTCATGGCCGACGTGAGCGCCAAACTCCTCAGCCAGTTCGTCGACAACCTCGAACAGACGGTGCTGTCCGATGCTGCGCCGACCCCCGCTCCTGTCGCCGAGCCGACGGCACCCGACTCCGAGCCGACCGCACCGGCGGCGTCGCAACCGACGGCAGCCGAACCGGCCGCAGCCGAACCGACGTCGGGCGTGCGCCGCATCGACCAACCCGAACCCGAGGCCATCGATCTGCTCGAGCACGCCGGGTCCCCGGTGCTGAAGCGGGTCGTCCCGGCGCTCGGTGTGGCGGTTGCCGCACTCATAGTGTGGCGGCTCGTGCGGCGTCGCCGGCGGTGAGTTCGACCGACGACGAGCGGGTGACGACCCTGCTCGGGCGTCGGCCCATGGGGGCCTACGAGGTCGTCGTGCGCCGGGCCGACGGTGATCCGGTGGTGTTGCGCAACGAGCCCTTGCTGCCCGACGGGACGCCCATGCCCACCCGCTACTGGTTGTGCGATCCCGATCTGCGATCGGCGATCGGGACCATCGAGAGCGATGGAGCCATCGACACGGTCGAGGCCGAGCTGGGCCTCGAGGTCATCGCCGTCACCCACGATGCCTACGCCGCCGAACGCGACGCGGCGTTGCCGGACGGCCTGCAGGGGCCACGTCCCTCTGGCGGAGTCGGGGGCACGCGAGTCGGGGTCAAGTGCCTGCACGCCCATTACGCGCACTGGCTGGCCGGCGGCGACGACCCGGTGGGTGAGTGGACCCACAAGCAACTGGTGGCGCTCTCCATGGTGCCGGTCGGCGCGCCGGGGAGGGTCGCACCATGACGGTGGCGGCCATCGACTGCGGCACCAATTCGGTGCGACTGCTCGTCACCGACGGTGCGCAGCAGTTCGACCGCACGATGCGGATCACCCGTCTCGGGCAGGGCGTCGATGCCACCGGCCGGCTCGATCCGGCGGCCATCGATCGCACTCTCGACGTGTTGCGCGACTACCGCGAGATCATCGATCGATTCGGTGCGACGCGGATCCGGATGGCGGCCACCTCGGCCGCGCGCGACGCCGCCAACCGCGACGAGTTCTTCGCCGCCGTGCGCGACGTGCTCGGTGTCGAACCGGAGCTGCTGTCGGGGATCGAGGAGGGACAACTGTCGTTCCGCGGCGCCACGGCCGATCTCGATCGTTTGCGCGGGCCGTTCCTGGTGTGCGACATCGGCGGGGGATCGACCGAGTTCGTGTGGGGCACCGACGACGCCGAGCACGTGGTGTCCATCGACGTCGGATGTGTACGGATGACCGAGGCGTGGCTGCATCACGATCCGCCCACGGCCGAGGAACTGTCTCAGGCGTTGTCGGTGATCGACGTGCACCTGGACGATGTGCTGCGCGACATCCCCTTCGCCGCCGAGGCCGCCACCTTCGTGGGACTGGCCGGGACCATCACCAACGTCGCCGCCGTCGAGATCGGCCTGCCCGAATGGTCACGTGACGCCATCCATCACTTCGTGCTCACCCGGGCCGCCATCGAGGACGTGTTCCGCACCCTGGCCACCGAGTCGATCGAAGACCGCAAACACAATCCCGGGCTCGAGTCGCAACGGGCCGACGTGATCGTCGGCGGACTGTGCGTGCTGGTGTCGATCATGCGGCGGTTCGGGTTCGCCGAATGCCTGGTGTCGGAGAGCGACATCCTCGACGGTCTGGCCCAATCGCTGCTCGACCGTTGAGGCGTCCGGGCCGTTCAGGGGTGCTGGGTAGAATCGTTGCGATGACGACTCTGTTCGGACGCCGAGTGCTGCTGCGTCCGCTGGTGGTGACCGACTTCAACGCATGGCGGGACGTCCGCCGCCGCAACGTCGACTGGCTCACCAAGTGGGAGCCGAGTCGTGCTCCCGGCTCACCCGATGTGGTGGAGGACCGTGATGCGTTCGCCGCCCGGTGCAATGCCCGCCAGCGCGAGCGCCAACTCGGCGCCGGCTACGGCTTCGGCATCTTCGTCGATGGCGAACTCGCCGGTGAGGTCAACCTGTCGTCGGTGCAACGGGGACCGTTCCAGAGCGGTTCGATCGGCTACTGGGTCGACGAGGCCCGGGCCGGACAGGGGTACGTGCCCGAGGCGGTGGTGGTGCTGATCCGGTACGCCTTCGACGAACTGGCCCTGCATCGAATCGAGATCGCCATCGTGCCCCGCAACTCCGCCAGTCGTCGGGTCACCGAGAAGTTGGGGTTGCGCGAGGAGGGGATCTCCAAGGGCTACTTGGAGATCAACGGTCGCTGGGAGGACCACGTCCGGTTCGGGATCACCTTCGACGAGTGGATCCTCCGGCGGGACGAACTGCTCGGGGCGTGGGTGTCGTGACCACGGCGGCCGTGGCACCTGAGCACGACGGTGCCTTCGTCGCCTTCCGCTACCGGAACTTCCGACTCATGTGGTCGGCGTCGTTGTTGTCGAGCAGTGGTTCGTGGTTGCAGATGGTGGCGGTGCCCTATGTCGTGTACACGATCACCGGGAGTGGCGCGTGGCTCGGCTTCGCCGGATTCCTCGGCTACGCGCCGATGGTGCTCACCGGTCCCTATGCCGGGTCGGTCGCCGACCGGTTCGACCGCCGCAAGGTGCTCATCGTCGGTGGCCTCGTGCAGACGGCCATCACCGTCGCGCTGTGGTTGGAGTGGGTGCTCGGTGTACGCAGCATCGGGGTGTTCCTCGCCATTCTCACGCTGAGTTCCTTCGCCGGCGGCTTCACCGTCGCCGCGTGGCAGTCGTTCGTCACCGAACTGGTACCCCGTGAGCATCTGCTCAATGCAGTGACGCTCAACTCGGCGCAGTTCAACGCCGCTCGGGCCTTCGGCCCCGCTCTCGGTGGCGTGGTGCTGGCCACGCTCGGTGTGAGTTGGTGCTTCTTCATCAACGCGGTGTCGTTCCTGGCCATGGTCCTCGGTCTGCTGTTGGTGCGCGTGGCGCCGCGAGTGATGACCGGTCCGGTCGGTCGGGCGCGTCCGTTGCGCGAGATGCGCCAGGCCATGACCTACGTGCGCACGGTGCCCGGCATCGTCACCTGTCTCATCATTGTCAGTGCACTGGGTTCGCTGGGTGGGCCGCTGTTCAATCTGCTGGTGGTGTTCGCCACCGACGTGTACGACGTGGGCGACGGCGCCTACGGCCTGTTGGCCGCCTGTCTCGGTACCGGCGCGATCCTCGTGGCACCGCTGGTGGCCGGCCGGGGAGGACGCATCCCTCGCTCACGTCTGGTGACCTTCGCCATGGTCGGGTACGGCAGCGCGCTGGTGCTGCTCGGGGCGGCGCCTGTCGTGGGGTTGGGAGCGGCGGCGCTGCTCGTGGCCGGTGCCGGCTATCTCGGGATCACGGCCAGCCTCAACACCGCAGTGCAGTTGCAGGTCCGTGAGAACATGCGCGGGCGCACGATGGCCTTCTACTTGATGGTGCTCACTGCGTCGGTGCCCATCGGCGCGCAGATACAGGGCTGGATGGTCGACTGGGTGGGCGTGCGATGGACGGTCGCCGGTGCCGGTGCGCTGTTCCTGGCCGTGTTCGTGGTGCTGCGCTTCGTGCTGAATCGTCTGCGCACCATGGATGCGGTCGATCCGGCAATGATGAGTGCCGAGGACGAGTTGCACATCATGGAGGCAGAGGCGACCGAAGCGGCCGTCGACCCGCTCTGACCGGTGTCTCAGTCGTCGTCGAAACGGTCGCCGTCTTCGTCGAGTTCACCGAGGAAGGCGCGCCCCGTTGCGCACGTCGCCAACGCCGGACACCACCGGCACCGCCGCGAGGCGCGCGCTTCGGGTGCGCGTGTTCCCACGGCCAGCTCGTGCACCTTGCGGATGCCGTCGGCGGTGCGGGCCACCGCGGCGTCGAGCACCCCTTCGGTGATGACCTCGGTGTGGATGGTGCCCGAGTCGAGATAGAGCGACGCGGTGAGTCGAGGGGGCACACCGGTGCGCAGCGCCTCGACCAGCGCGTACAGCCGCAGGTCGTCGACGTGGGTCGTCGAGGTCGCACCGGTCTTGAAGTCGATGATGACCTTGCCCGCCGTGGTGCCCTCGGCCCGGCCGAGGGTGAGATCGGATCGACCGGCGATCGACACCCGACCGTCGAGCAACTCGACGCGCAGACGCGACTCGGTCACGGGCATCCATGTGCGGCGCAGGGGAGGGAAGCACTCGAGGAACCCGGCCACCCGCTCGTTGGCCAGGGCCCGGACCTCGGCCCGCTCGGCCTCGGAACATGTGGCCAGCCAGCCGGCCAGGGAGGCGTCGGAGCGCTCCAGTCGATCGAGGGCCTCGTCGACCAGCACCAGCGGCACCGGGCGGCCCCGCTCGTGGAGCGACAGCTCGATGGCCTTGTGGGCCACCGTCCCGCGGGCCAGGGGCGGGCTCCATTCGAACGGCCGGTCCCGTTCGGTCAGGTAGCGCAACTCGCAGCCGTGCACGGTGGCCAGATCGTGCTTGTTGACGGTCAGCGGATCGTCGGGATCGAGTTCGCCGGCGAGGTCGGCGAGGGCCTCGGACAGCGTCGCTCGCAGGCGGTCGCGGAGATCGGGCGGGAACGTGGGGCGTTCGTCACGGGTCGCGCCGAGACGATCGAGGACCTCGGCCTGGGTCGGGGAGAGGTTCGTCGTGTCGTCGACGTCGGACATCGACTCGATGCTACGGAGGGCTCGGGACACCGCGTGGATGGGTGTCGGTCGACCCGGGTCGCTGTCACAGGGGCGCGCGAGGCTCATCGCCGATGGAAGCCACCTCCCTGCGATTCGCCACCGCCGCCCGAACCCTCGGCGATGTGGCGCGCGCCGCCGGCCTGATGGTTCCGTCCTTCCGCAGTCCGCCGCGACTCGTCGGGGTCGACCGCACCCTCAAGCGGTCGCCACGGGCCGACGGCGTCGTCGACGTGGTGGTGTCGGTGCGGCTCAAGGGCCGACCGTGGGTGTCGGTGCTGGCCGACATGATCGACGGGGTGCTGGTGGCCAACGACCTCACCGGCCCCACTGCCGGAGCAGCCCGCACTGTGCTGTGGGCCGCGGTCGAGCACGACGCCGGTCCCGAGCGGATCGCCGAGCGCCGACCGGCCTGGCGCCGGCCCGGCACCGCCGCCTGACCCTCACCGAGTGACCGGTCAGACTGGGCCGGTGAGTGACGATCCGCAGTCGAAGCCGACGGCGGTCCGACGATCCCGATCGAGCGACGGGCCGGCCGGGTTGCGACTTGCTAGATGCAGCTGGTGTCTCGGAGCGCCCGAGTACGTCGACTATCACGACCACGAATGGGGTCGTCCGGTCGCCGACGATCGAGCGATCTACGAGAAGATCTGTCTCGAAGGATTCCAGTCCGGTCTCTCGTGGCTGACGATCTTGCGCAAGCGTGACGGCTTTCGTCGGGCGTTCGCCGGATTCGACCCGGAGGTGGTTGCTCGATTCGGTGCCGCCGATGTCGATCGGCTGCTCGGAGACACGGGCATCGTTCGTCACCGGGGGAAGATCGATGCGACCATCACGAATGCACGCGCTCTGCTGGGTCTGTGGTCCACGGGCGAATCGTTGCGTGCGCTGGTGTGGAGTTTCGAGCCGCCGCGGCGCGGCCGACCGGTTCCGACCGAGATCGGAGACCTGGAATCCTCCACCGTCGAGTCGAAGGCGTTGTCGAAGGAACTTCGTCGGCGTGGTTTCGTCTACGTCGGTCCGACCACCGCGTATTCGGCGATGCAGTCGCTCGGTGTGGTGAACGATCACATTCGGGACTGTCACGCGCGGAGTGCGTGCGATGTCGACCGGCGCTTGCTCGGTTCAGTGGCGTGACCATCGCCGCCCCTCACTGAGGAGCTCGGACGTCGGGGCTCCGGTCGATGGCGGCCGGTACGGTGTCGAACGGAGCCCGGGTGGCGGAACTGGAAGACGCAGGGGGCTTAAACCCCCCGGGCCCTCGGGCCTTGTGGGTTCGAATCCCACCCCGGGCACCGCAAGCGGAGCTTGGCGTGCGGTCTCGACCTCACTCGCCGGGAGCGGCGAGACGGTCGATGCGGGGATCAGTGGGATCCAGAAGTGTTGCGAGGCGCTCGGCCGCCGCTGTTCGATCGAGTGCACCGGCGGCAGCCATCTCGTCGATGTCGACCCAATCCCTCGACCGATCGAACAGGGCCTTGAACACGGCCAGATCCTCGGCGCCGAGGACGTTCACATGGCTGCCGGCGAACGGCACCCGTCGGGTTCTGGCGGCGACCTGCAGGTGGAAGGCGGATGCCGCGAAGAACAGGTCGACCGGGGTGTCATCCCACCACAGACGGACCTGATCGGAGTCCACGACGGACTGTTCGTCGGCGGAGGAGTGTGCGATCTCCGTTGGAAGTGCGGCGAACACATGCCCCACCGACGCAGAGGGCACGAACACGTTCACATCGATGTCGCGCGTCCCGCGTGGTTCCTCGGTGGCGTAGGCCAGAGCCAGAGCGCCTCCGAGCGCCCAGTCGATCTCGCTGCTGTCCAGCGCTGCTCCGATGGCGAGGACCTTCTCGACGAGCGTGGTCATTGCGTCACCACCGCGCCGTCGCCAGCGGACGGGGTCGGTAGGGGAGCGCCTCGGCCAACGTGAGGACATCGACGAGTCGGCGCGCCTGGACCTCCGGGTCGAGTCGGCGGACGAAGGTGATGTCGTAACCGATCGCCTCGATGATCCGTGCGGCGATCTCCACTGACGGCTGGCGGCGGCCGCGTTCGTAGGCGCTCAGCACCGTCGCCACGATCCCCACCCGACGCGCCACCTCGACCTGACTGAGTCCCGCCGTCAGTCGCAGATCGCGCAAGGTTCGTCCGGAGAGCACGGGCAGAGCCTACCGAGCATGTGAGCGGATCCGCTCAGATTGGCCGGAGCTCAGCTAGGAGCACGGGAGCGACCTTGCCCCACCTCGAACGGTACGAGTGCGGACCTGACACTGTCAACGAGACGTGCATCCGGGTAGCGTCCGGCCATGGCGGTTGCCGACGAGACCGGGCTGGTGCTGAAGGCCTAAGCGGCTGCGTGGGCGGCGGGCGATCTCGAGGCCGTGCTCGCGTCCTATCACGACGACATCGAGCTGCACTACATGGGTGCCAGTCCGTTGGCCGGCACCCATTCCGGTCGTGACGCTGCGTTCGCCGCCCTCGGCCTCGCCTCGCAGCGCACGGCGCGCATCCTCATCGAGGTCGAGGATGTGCTCGTCGGTGCATCGCTCGGCGCACTCATCGCCATCGAGGATCTCGGCAGTCCACCGCGACGGGTGCGTCGCGTCCTGCTCTATCGGGTGACCGACGGCAAGCTGCGCGAGTGCTGGCTGTTCGACGAGGACCAACGCTTCATCGACGACCTGTGGTCGACAGAGGGATGAGCACCCGTCTGGTGCGATTGACACCCGTGGCTGCGCACCGACTCAGAAGCAGCGAACCCCGAGTCTGATCGACCACACCGCGCGGCCAACGATGCGGCCGCTCTCGTAGGCGACCGGTGACTGGTAGCGCCGACGGTGCCTGAGTCTCACCAAGTTGCGCCCGACATGGGCCATGGCGGCAAGAGTCGACGTAGGTCCGGACGACGATGACGAAAGATGATCGAAGTGGCGTTCGTATGCCCGGACCTGTGATCGTCCATCTCGATAGCCCTTTGCGAACTTGCGAGTCGAAGAGCGTGGCCTCGTGGTCCAGTAGATGGCTGAAGTGCCGAGGACCGGTTCGACTCCGAGCTCGAATCGGGCTCTCATGGAGAAGTCGAGGTCCTCGCCGCCGATATCGAAATAGGGATCGAATCCATCGAGGGCGTTGAGGAGTTCTGTGGTGCATCCGAGTCCGGCAGTCGATGCGAATTCGAGGCCGAAGATCGCGTTGAGATGATCCGGATTGGCTGGTGTGCAAGAGAATTCGCGTCTCGAGACATCAATGGCGCGGATCAAGCGGCTGCCCACTAGTGGATGTTCGCCCAATGAATGAGCCATTGCCGACAGCCAACACGTGTCGACAGCGCCGTCGGCGTCGCAGAAGGCGAGCAGGGGGGCACGGCTGTGTCGGGCGCCGGCATTGCGCGGTGTGGCGTAGCCCTGCGGAGATGGGACGAGGAGCACCTCGCCCCGGAGCAGGTTCTTTGGGGCAGGGGCCTCCAGAAGCTCCCGGGCGAGTTGTGCCGTTCCGTCGACTGAGCCGTTGTCGACGGCGATGATCTCCCAGGGCCCTTCGAAGTCCTGGGCCCACAGGCTGTCGAGCAGGGTTGCGATGTGACCGCTGGCGTTCAGCATCGGGATCACCACGGTGACGGCCGGCTGCAACTCCATGTGACAGTGTTAGCACTCGATGTGACGATGCTTGCATTGCACTGATCAAGTGGGATTCGATTGTCCAACGCCTTCAGAGAGAGGGGACTTGCCGTCTGCGCGTCGACGTCCTCCGAGCCCGAGAGCGTCGCTGTCGCCGAGCTCGCCGACACCGGTGTGGGCGTCCTGCGTGGCAGCTTCGACATCGGAGACATCGGCGCGGCCCGGCGGATCGTGCTCGACAATGTCGGACTCATGCGGAGGACCCGCCGGAATCCCTCGTCGCGGCACCTCGCCGGATTCCATCGGTATCCGGATCTGGAGCCACTTCATCGGATGATCACCGGCAACGTCTTGGTTCGCAAGGCCATGGCGACCGCACTCGGTCCTGACTTCCGGACGATCGGACTCACCGACATCACCATCGATCGGTCCCAGCAATGGCATAAGGATCTTCTTCGCGGGCGGTTCAGTCATCACCTCGAGCCCGACGACAACTGCGCGAACCACCACGGCAAGGTCATCAAGGTGATCATGTACCTCCAGAGATCCTCATCGCTGCAGTTCGTGCCGGGCTCCCATCGGCGCGATGTGCCGTTGGACAGTGACGATCACGCGATCCCGGATCCGGATGACTGCGTGATCCGA
>Ga0172376_10001735_pt1 | contig 27449 bp, 21 predicted proteins | sample Lak35m_FD_121114 | JGI IMG/M metagenome (GOLD analysis project Ga0172376, IMG submission 121114) | Freshwater microbial communities from Kabuno Bay, South-Kivu, Congo - kab_092012_35m | ecosystem: Environmental > Aquatic > Freshwater > Lake | place: Democratic Republic of the Congo: South-Kivu...
GTCGGCGCGGGCGACGTCGGTCGTCATCAAGGATCTTGGTTACGGTGGTTGCCGGCTGGTCGTGGCAGTGCCGGAAAGCTGGATCGACGTGACCCACGTGATGGACCTGGCGGAACTGACGCAGAAGTTCCGCGGCGAGGGCAAGCTTTTCCGGATCTCGACGAAGTATGCCCATCTGACGCGGGAATACCTCAGGAAGCGGGGCATTCACGATTACCGGATCGTCGAATCGGACGGTGCCCTGGAGCTGCACCCGAGTCTGGGAATCGCGGATATCATCGTCGACCTGACGAGTTCGGGGATTACGCTCAAGGACAACCGGCTGCGGGAAATCGCGGGTGGGACGATTCTCGACTCGGCCGCGTGCCTGATCGGGCATACGGGGAGCCTGGCGTCGCTGGTGGCCGAAGGGGCGGAAAGCCCACTGGCGCTTTTGCTCGATTCGATCGACGCTGTCCGGCTTGCCGAAGGCCGCGTGAAGCTGGAAGTGACCGGGGCGTTTCCCTCAGGCGGACCTGAAGAAAGCCACATTGAGAAGGTGTTCGCGATCTTGTCCCGAAACGGAGCGACCCGGCTCAACTGGCACGCCGTCCGTTTTCAGGACGGGCGGAGCGGCTGGTGCATCGAGGGGCTGACCGGTTCGCGGGGGCTGACCTCCTGCCGACGGTCGTTGATCGATCTTGGGGCGAGTTCGATCGTGGGTGTCGTGCCGCGTTATTGCCTGGATCACGAGGATCATTCGACTTTCGAGGCGTTGAAATCGACGCTGGGTCGAGGCGTGAGCCGTTCGCCAGGCGGCGGCGAGGGATAATCCGGTACCCGGTCGATGCACGATGTTTCGAAGCGGTTGCCTGACATGAACGAAGGGGTTGGCCATGTCTCGAATCCGAAGCTCGGCGAAACGCCCTGTCGTCGTCCTGGGTGCTGGCGTCATGGGTGCTTCGGCCGCCTGTTCGCTTGCGGCGCGAGGTTTGCCGGTTCTGCTGCTGGAACGACACACCATCGGTCATGACAAGGGAAGTTCCCACGGCGAATCCCGGATCATTCGATACAGCTATTCCGACCCGTTTTATGCCTCGCTGATGCCGGATGCGTTTCGCGCCTGGACGAAGCTCGAAGCCGATTCGGGGACGAGTCTCTTCGTGCGGACCGGGGCCTTGTCTTTCGGACCAGCCGACAACGAATTCGTCCCGAAAGTCATCAATAACCTCAAGCAGCTCGATGTGCCCAGCCGGAATCTCTTGCCTTCGGATATTCGAAAGAATTACCCGGCATTGAGGCTTCCGGACCGGTTCGTCTCGGTTTTCGAACCCACGGCCGGTGTGCTTATGGCGTCGAAGGCAATGAAAGCGCTCATCGAACTCGCTTCACGCGTGGCGGGCAGCCAATTCGAGCTGCGAGAGAATTTCGAGGCGGCATCTCTCGATCTGGACGGCAAATTTCCCGTCGTCGTGGGATCGAACGGCGAGCAAATCGAAGCCGATAAGCTGGTTGTCGCGGCCGGGTCATGGGTGAGTTCGCTTCTGCCGAAGGAGACCCGGACGATGGACGTCACCCGGCAATGCGTTTTCCATCTTAAGCCAAAGCCCATGGATGACTTCCGGCCAGGCCGATGGCCGGTCCTGATCTTCGACGGGCACAGCGAGCACGACTTGTTTTATGCCTTGCCCGCCATGAGCGACATGGGGGTCAAAGTCGCGCGGCATGGCGGACCCGCCTGCGATCCGGACAAAGTTGACCGATCCATCAGCGAAAAAGATTGGGAGCCTGTCCGGGATTTCATCGCAAATTTCGTCCCTGGATGGGCCGAAGCCGAACAGGGCGAGCGCAAGACGTGTCTTTACACGATGACGCGTGACGAGGATTTCCGGGTCGGGCCGATCGAGCGAAATCCGAACGTGATCCTGATGTCCCCATGCAGCGGACACGGCTTCAAGTTCGGGCCGCTGATGGGCAGGATCGTGGCCGATTTGTGCGAGACAGGCATGTGCGATTACGACATCGACCGATGGAGCCCGAAACGGGTCCCGGAGTCACGCCGCGCTTCGCTTTGATCGATTTTCGCGGTCGTCATCACGGCACGGGATTCCTTGCGAATCCTCGATTCACGGGAATTTCGGCGTGATCGAAATCCATGAAGCCCGCTGTTTTGGCGTCAGTTCCGGACATGCCCATGGCCGATGACGATCCACTTCGTCGTGGTCAGTTCGGTCAGGCCGCAGGGCCCGCGTGCGTGGAATTTGTCGGTGCTGATTCCGATTTCGGCGCCCAGGCCGAGTTCGCCGCCATCGTTGAATCGTGTCGAGGCGTTGACCATCACGGCCGACGAATCGACACAGGCCACGAATTTCTGAGCGGCTCGGATGTCGTTCGTGACGATCGCCTCGGTGTGTTTCGAGGAATGCAGGCGGATGTGTTCAAGAGCTGCGTCGATGTCGTCGACGATGGCGACATTCAGGATCTTTTCGCCGTATTCGGTGTCCCAGTCTTCAGGATTTGCCGCGAGGATCGTGGGGACGATGTCGAGAGCCTGGGCGTCGCCGCGCAGCTCGACCCCGCTTACGAAAAGCGATTCGCTGGCGGCCGGCAGGAATTCCCGGGCGATTTCACGATGGACGAGCAGCGTTTCGGCCGCGTTGCAGACCGCCGGCCGCTGGGCTTTGGCATTGACGATGATGTCCGTCGCCATGGCGAAATCGGCAGCGCGATCGACATAAACGTGGCAGATACCAGCGTCGTGCTTGAGAACCGGCATTGTCGCGTCATGGGTGACCCTTTTGATCAGCCCCGGGCCGCCGCGGGGAATCGCGATATCGATCAGGTCCTTCATGCCCAGAAGCACGCCGACGGCGTCGCGGTCGGTGGTGGGAACGAGTCCGACGGCATCTCGCGGCAACCCGGAAGCTTCCAGCGAATCGGCCAGGATTCGATGAAATGCCTGATTCGTGTGGATCGCTTCCTTGCCTCCGCGCAGGATGCAGGCGTTGCCGCTTTTGATGCAAAGTGCCGCGGCATCGACCGTGACGTTCGGCCGGCTTTCGTAGATCATGAAGACGACGCCCAGCGGGACGCGTATCTGGCTGACTTCCAGGCCGTTGGGACGTCGCCCGCCATGAACGACTTCGCCGACAGGGTCGGGCAGGGCGGCGACATCTTCGACCGCTTTTGCGATCGCTTCAAGACGGTGGGTGTCGAGCCTGAGGCGGTCGATCGCGGCGGAGTTCAGGCCATATTCCGGTGCGGTGTCGACGTCGTGCTGATTGGCGCCGAGGATTTCGTCCCTTCGAATCCGGATTTCGGCGGCCGCTTTGTGCAGCCAGCCGTTGCGGGCAGCACCAGAGGTGGTCGACATGAACCGGGATGAACAAGCGGCCCGTTCCGCCAGTACGCGGCATTCGGTCCACAACGGGTGTTGCGTGCCGAAGGGCGAAACCGACGATTCAGCCATCTTGACGGACATTGCCTTTCTCCAGTGCATACCAGACTTTGAGGGCATCGACGGTCGCTGCGACATCATGCACGCGAACGATGGATGCCCCGCGACTCACTCCGAACAGGGCCGAAGCGACGCTGCCGGCGACTCGATCATCGAGATCCCGGCCGGTCAATTCACCGATCATCCGCTTTCGGCTCGTGCCGATCAACACGGGGCAGCCCAATTCGGCAAATCGATCGAGATTTCGCAGAATGTCGAGATTGTTTTCCAGAGTCTTCCCGAAACCGATTCCCGGATCGACCGCGATGCGGTTCAGGGGAATTCCGCTTTCGAGAGCATGGCGAATGCGGCCCGAGAGGAAGTCGATCGTTTCACGAACGACGTCGACATAGGCCGGAGCGATCTGCATCGTCCGAGGCGTGCCTTTCATATGCATGATGACGATCGCGGCACCGGTTTCAGCGACGACTTTCGCCATCCCGCTTTCGGGGTCGCAGCCAGTCACGTCGTTGACGATGCGGGCACCCAGATCGATGGCTCGGCAGGCGATCTCGGGTTTCGACGTGTCGATCGAAATCAGGGCATCGGGCCGATGCTTCGCCAGAAGTTCCAGAACTGGCCCGACTCGCCGCCATTCTTCCTCGGCCGAGACCGGCTGAGCGAAGGGACGCGTGGATTCACCGCCGATATCGAGAATATCGGCACCGTTATCCAGGCAATCGGTCGCGTAGCGCAAGGCATCATCCGCGCCGGCGAGTTTCGCGCCGTCGGAAAAACTGTCGGGTGTCACGTTGACGATCGCCATGACGGTAGCCCGGCCGTCGTCGCGTGGCAACGAACGATCGCGCGTCGACCAGGTGAGGCTCATGGAGAAGATGATCCGGGCGGGGAAATGCGATCAGCCGGCCCTGAGCTGTCGGACATCGACGGGCTCTTTATGGACATAATGCATCACATAGGCGTCTTCACCCGTGTCCTCGAAATGGTCGCGGGCAATTTCCATTGCCTTGAAACCATGAGAACGGAAAAAGAGTTGGGCCGAGAGATTCGATTCCCGGACGTTCAGCGTGATTTTGGTCCTGCGGTGGCTCGAGAGCTTGCCGATGAGCTTGGCGGCCATTTGCGAGGCGACGGTCCGTCTGCGGAACTCGGGATGAACAGCGAAGTTGAGGATCTGCAGCTTGAATTTGTTCAGCTCATAAATCATGTAACCGACGACCCGTTCATCGTTTTCCGCGACCATACCGATGCAGTTGCGTTGCCTGAGAACTCGCAGGAAATCGCATTCCGACCAGGGGGAAAGCTGCCGGCTGGATTCGATATCGAGGACTTGCGGCATGTCGCGACGGATCATCCAGCGGATATGGACCTGATACGGCGTTTCGAAATTACCTGAGGAGTTCATGATCGCTTTCCTTCCTTAGACTGGCGATCCCGAAGATCGAATCGTCCCGCATCATCAGGAAGCGATGCGAAGAACGATTTTTGCCCGGATCCATGCGTTTGAATATCGTAATCATGGGGCGAAGTTCTGCCAAGATCGATCATACCAAAATCGAAAGCCGGGCCCGCTTCCGCGCCCGGCTCGAACTTCGTATGGATTTTCGCGGGAAGGAATCGCCGCAACACTTTGGCGAAATTGCCGCCTGACGTGCCGGAACCGAAAGCCCGGCAGGTTCAATCGAACGCGTAGGCCGGGTTCTTCGGGTCGAAGTCGCGATCACTCAAGCCGATGTTCAGCTTAAGGTTGCGGAATCGATAGTCTTCCACGAGGGGCGGGGCTTCACCGACCCTGTGCGGCCAGTCATAACCGACGAACCGCACCGGCAGACGATGCTCGTCGTCGAAATAGAGCTGAACGATGTGATACTCGAACTCGTCTTCCTTCCGGCCATGACGAGTCTGGACGAAGGTCGTGGACCGGTTCTCCATGACGACGCCTCGTTCGATCTTTTCGATGTGCTGAGGCTGGAGATGGCGGTGCCAGTTCTCGTAGATCCTCGTCACCATCTTGTCCAGGCCCGCCTGCGATACCGGATGGCGGTTGTCGGACATCGCCATGCGGCCTTGCGGGTCGAGGTGCATGGTGCCCGCGACGTACCCCTTCCAGCCCCCTTCATGAGCGACGATCTTGTCGGAAAATCGTGCCGGATGATAAATCGCTTCACGGCCCTTGTGCACGGTCTGGAAGGAAAAATAGATGCATTGCGGGTTCGTGCGGGCTTTCATGCGGATGACCTGCGGCTTGAGCAACGAACCGCTGACCCGTTCCTGTTTGATGAAATCGCATTCGTAATCCCGAACCTGGGAGATCGATCGGTTCGCATCCGAAATGATCTGCAGCGCCAGGCCCAGATCAGTCGTTGGCGTTTTCAATTCATCGGCCGGCAAAGGTTGTGGCCGGTCGGCGCCGGGAATCGAGGAATTCGACGACTCAGCCGCGGCGACTTTCGTGCCGAGAGCGGATTCGGTCGATACAGCCTTTTCGTCGGCTCGGACGATTCCGGATCCCGCAATCGGGAGTAACGGAGCAAGTGCCAGACATTGGAGAATCCTGCGACGATCAGATGCGCGCTCCGTCGCGCTCGTATGTGCATGACGCATCATGATCGCACCATTTCGGCGATGCCGAGATCGAATGGGGAGGGGAACGAACTGTCCATCGTGTTCGTTGTTGATCGGCCAGGAATCGGCTCGGAATCCATGACGTTCGACCGGAATCATATCGATTCGGCCGGATCGGGACAGGTCAATCCGATCGATTCGCGTTTGTCGATTCCATGATCGGCGGGGTTGAAGTCGAGGTTGCGGATCGGGGAGGTTCTGTCGTGCGCCCATTCCATCGCCCCGGAGGCTTCCTCAGCTGATCCACGACGGCCTGGATGCGTCGGGACAGGCCTCGCCGACGGCGGCATTTCCCGGATTCGGGCTGGCGCCGGGGATTTCGTACAATTACGGTTTTGGGAGCGTATCGTCACATGAGTTCGTTTCGTCCCGAAGCACCTGGGTGGCAAAAACACTTTACGTTACACAATCGAACTGGATTGCCGATCCTTGCGAAAGTTCTCAAATTGCCTGGATCAAAAAAATTGCCCATTTGTCAAAGTCGTCCAGCGTTTTCGCCGATGAATATCCACGGACGATGATCGCGGAGAGTCTGCCAGGACTCGGCCGAGAGTTTCCAGGTTCGCCGAACGCACGAATTCGTGCGAGTTCGGGGGAGTTTGGACACTATTGATGACACTTGGTTTCTGAGACATTTCAAGGTGTGCGATTCGGTGACGGGTCGTAACGGTCGTGACGGGTAATACCGCGGAAATCTCGCGGCAGGGGTTGATTTTTTGGGACATGTCGGAAGCTGTCCCGGTTGCTTGACCGGGTTTCGCCCGGGGGCTATAGTTGTTCAGTCCTGGCGAATGTGGTGGCTTGCAACGTATCGCGTACCTCAACCGGTTTCGCAGCCACGACGAGAACGACGTACAAGGCATCGGCGAAGGCCGAAGTCTTCGGGGGTTTCTGGTGTCTGCATCTTCCGATCCGATCATCCGTCAGATTAAGGATTCGGTCGATATCGTTTCCCTGGTGGGGCAGTATCTGCAGATCCACCGCGTGGGGAATCGGTATAAGGCCTTATGTCCTTTCCATGACGACCGGAATCCGTCGCTGGACATCAATCCCCAGAGGCAGTCGTTCAAGTGCTGGGCGTGTGGTGCTGGCGGCGACTGCATCGAGTTCGTCCAGCTTTACGAACGCGTGGAATTCCCTGAGGCGATCCGGATTCTGGCCGATCGGCTGGGACTGAGAATCGAGGACAGGAAGTCTGCGAAACAGAGTCCGGAAGGGCCATCGAAAGCTGATGTCTTCCGGGTGACGCAATGGGTCGCGGGCTTTTATCGCGATGCGTTGCGAGGTCATTCCGAGGCGATCGGGTATCTCGAGGAGCGGGGCCTGGGTTCGGAAATCGTCGATCGGTTCGGGTTGGGCTATGCCCATGGCGATTCCGGCCAGATCAAGCATGCCGCCAGCCGAGCGGGGTTCGGCGAGGATCTTCTGATCGGGTGTGGCGTGCTGGCTGAGGCGGAAGGCCGGACGTACGACCGGTTCCATGACCGGCTGATATTTCCGATTCGGGATTCGCTGGGCCGGTTCGTGGGATTCGGCGGCCGGATTCTGCCCGAGCGTGAGAAGCTCCTGGCGGAACAGGGGCGGCGTGCCGGCAAGTACGTGAATTCGCCGGAAACGCTGATTTTTCAGAAGCGAAAGCTGCTTTACGCATCGGATCTGGCGCGTAACGCGGCGAGGTCAGCGAAGGAAGTCGTGGTGATGGAAGGGTACACCGACGTCATGGCGGCCCATCAGGCCGGAGTCATGAATGTGGTCGGCACCCTGGGCACCGCGCTGAGCGACGAACACATACCGGCGCTGCGTCAGATGGCCGATCGGGTCATTCTGGTGTTCGACGGCGACGAAGCGGGCCAGAAAGCGGCGGAACGGTGCCTGGAGATCTTTTTGGGGCATCCGGTGGATTTGGCGCTGGTGACGCTTCCTGGCGGGGCGGATCCCTGCGATTTTCTGCATGAACACGGCGCGGACGAATTCCGGCGGGCACTGGGGCTGGCGGTCGAACCTTTGGGATTCGCCATCGACCGGATCGAGTCGCGATTTGACCTGAAGAATTCCGATCAGGCACGTCAGGCGGTCGAATGGATCATGGGGATTTTCGCCCGGGTGCCCCGTACGGGACGGGACGGAATGGGCGTGAAAATGGCGATGGCACTTGACAGATTGTCGTTTCGCCTAAGAATTCCCATGGCTGAACTGCAGCGTGAGTGGAACAGACATCGCAAGGAGGCGACACGACGTGAAACTCGTCGAGACCGGACCCCCGAAGTCACGTATGTGAAGTCCGACGGCGATCCTGACCCGCTGGAGCGTGAATTCGTCGAACTTCTCCTGAACTATCCCGAACTCGTGGTCGAGGCGATGCCCCGCGTGATGGCCACGGAGTTGAGGCATCCGACGTTACGAATGATTACCCAGGCGATTTACGAGACTCAGCGAAGCGGCGTGCATCCGGAATTCGGAACGGTCGCCGAGCTTCTCGACTCCGAAACACGGGGATTCGCCGCGAGGGTGATGGACTGGATCGATACGGGGCCATTGCCGCCGGGTATCGAGCAAGCGTGTGGCGAGGAGCGACTCAAGGGGGTTCTCGCCCAATTCGACCGCAGATCGCTTCAGGAGCGACTCGGTGAACTTCGTGGTGCTCTCGTCGACGTGGATCCCGCGGAAGATCCCGAAATGCACGCATCGATCCGTCTGGAAATCCGCCGCCTTCTGGCCCGAGGCATGCCGCCTCTTGGGTCGACGTTTTCCAAGCCACTGTGACTCAGCTCAACCCGCTGTCGAACGCTTCATGCATCGAGGAGATTCCGATATGGAAAAACTGGACCCGGTCGTCAAAATGCTCTCGGACAAGGGCAAGCGACGCGGATTTCTGACCTTCGAGGAGGTCAACGAAATCCTGCCTGACGACTTTTCCAGCCCCGAGAAGCTCCAGCTCATCCAGGACACCCTGGAGGAAATGGGAATCGAACTGATCAATGAGGACGAGGTCGAATCCCGCAACGGGATCGAGACCGATCTGGACGAAGATCTCGGCACGCTCGAAGGGGAACTGGAGGAGGCGGAAGTCGAGGATCACGAAGAGATCACGATCGAGGACGAACTCAGCGACGAGCCGTTCTCGCGGCGGATCGACGACCCGGTCCGGATGTACCTGACCCAGATGGGCGAAATTCCTCTGTTGAAGCGGGACGAGGAAATCCGCCTGGCCAAGGAAATCGAAGACACGCGACGATCGTTCCGGGGCAAGGTGCTGGAATGCGACTACGCCCTTCGGCTTGTGGTCGAGCAGATCCGGCGGGTCGAGAAGGGCGATTTGCCGTTCGACCGGACGATCAAGGTCTCGGTCACCGAGAACCTCGAAAAAGATCAGATTCTCGGGCGGATGCAGGCCAATCTCAAGACGCTCGACCGCCTCATCGACAGGAACCGCGACGACTACCGGAAGCTCGTCAAAGCCAAGGGCAATCGGGCGAAACAGCGTGAAATCTATCGCGAAATGAAGGCACGCCGCCGTAAATGCGTCCGCCTGGTCGAGGAACTTTCGATCCGCACGCAGAAGATCATCCCGCTGATGAAGCGTCTCGAACAGATCGGCCCGCGCATGATCGCGACGCGTGAGGAGATCCGGAGCCTGGATGGCAAGCCCGAGCGTCGCGAGGATTTCGGCAATCTGGTCAAGGAACGCAAAGATCTGATGCTGATGACCCTCGAAACGCCCGGCACGCTGACGCGCCGCCTCGCGAAGATGACCGAGCGGTTCCGCAAGTACGAAGAAGCCAAGCGTCAGCTTTCCGGCGGCAACCTGCGACTCGTGGTTTCGATCGCCAAGAAGTACCGCAATCGCGGCCTTTCCTTCCTCGACCTGATTCAGGAAGGCAATACCGGCTTGATGCGGGCTGTGGACAAGTACGAATACCGCCGCGGTTTCAAGTTCAGCACTTACGCCACGTGGTGGATCCGTCAGGCGATCACCCGGGCGATCGCGGATCAGGCCCGGACGATCCGGATTCCGGTGCACATGATCGAGACGATGTCCAAGCTCCGCAACGTGCAGAAGAAGCTTCTGCAGGAGAAGGGACGCGAACCGACGATCGACGAAGTGGCCAAGTACGCCAACATCACGATCGAGGAAGCCCGCCGGGTGATGAAGATCAGCCGTCACCCGATTTCGCTGGATCGTCCCGTCGGCGAATCCGAGGACAGCTACTTCGGCGATTTCATCGAAGACGATTCTGTCGAGAGCCCGATCAACGCCGCGACCCAGGAAATGCTCAAGGACAAAATCGACCAGGTGTTGAAAACGCTGACCTATCGCGAGCGGGAAATCATCAAGCTGAGATATGGTCTCGGGGATGGCTACACCTACACCCTTGAGGAGGTAGGCCGAATCTTCAAGGTCACACGCGAGCGGGTGCGGCAAATCGAAGCCAAGGCCGTGAGAAAACTGCAACATCCCGTCCGAAGCCGGCAGCTCGAAGGGTTCCTTGAGCATACCGGATAACGGAAAGCCGAACGTCGATGACCCGCGGGTCATCGACGTTTTTTTGTCGAAACGACGGAATGAATCCTCAGGACCGGCTCGAAACGGAATTCGGCTTGCCAAAGTGCCAGGATAGCCAGGATCGAAGACCTGTGAGCGCTGAAAAGACATGACGACGACAGCCAATTCCCTTCGCGAGATCCATTCCCTTCACCAGCGTGCGAAAGCCATTCGGGACAGGCTGGCTGGAGTCCCCAAGGCAGTCGCGGCACGTTCCGCGGTCGTCGCGAAGAAGCAGGAAGCTGCGGAGAAGGCCCGAAAGGAACTGCAGCAGGTCAAAGTCAGCAAGGCTTCGAAAGAAAGTCAGCGTAAATCGATCCACCAGAAGATGGATGATTACGCCTCGAAGCTGCTCTCCGTCAAAAAGAACGACGAATACAAGGCGATCCAGAACGAGATCGCGGTTCTGAAGTCGCAGGTGAACAAAGTCGACGACGAAATCATCGATTTCGAATTGGAAATCGAGACTCGGGAAGCCTCCGTCAAAGCTGCGGAAGCCGATCTGAAGAAAGCACGGGAAGAACTCGAAGTCTTCAAAAAACAGGCGGAAGAGATTCGGCCAGGTGAGGAATCGAAGCTGTCCGAACTTTCTCAAGCCGTGTCCGAAGCCGAATCGATCATTCCCGCCGACCTTCGCGACAAGTACCAGAGAATCATTCGCCAGAAAGGAGCCGACGCCCTGGCGATCGTTGAGGACGGAGCATGCACCGGCTGCTTCATGTCCGTGACCTCGCAGATGCTCAATGATCTGATCAACTGCGACACGCTGGTTTTCTGCCGTTCCTGCGGTCGAGTGCTTTACATGGCCGAAGAGGCGGAGAAGGTCACGAAGCGTTCGCTCTGAATCACCGGCGAGTGATGGACCGATTGACTTCGCCCGAGACTTGGCCCTATCATTCCGGTGTGGTGAGACCGCGTCGGATCGGTCTTCTCGTGCCTGTATCGACGTTGCGAAAGGTGTTCGATTCCAATGGCTGGAAACGTGCTGGAAGTCGGGTCGGCGAATTTCAAGAGCTCCGTTCTTGAGAGCGACAAGCCCGTGCTGGTCGATTTCTGGGCTCCCTGGTGCGGCCCTTGCCGTCAACTCGCTCCGACGATCGAGAAGCTGGCGACGGAGTTCGAAGGCAAAGCCGTGATCGCAAAGCTCAACACCGATCAGGCTGGCGATATCGCGGGTGGTCTGGGCGTTTCCGCAATTCCGACCGTCTTCATCTTCAAGGGCGGTCAGGCCGTCGCACGGCTCGTGGGTGTGCAGTCCGAATCGAAATATCGCGACGAACTGAACAAACTTCTTTGATTCGGATCGCCCGGAAAGCTCCTCCGATCTCCGTTCCATGAAACCTGAACCACTCCTCGGGTCGGCCCTGGTTCCCAAGACCTCGGCCGACCGTGTTCGTCTGAAAGTTTGCGGCGTCACTCAACCTGGCCAGGCCGCCGAACTCCGCCGCTTGGGCGTCGACTATCTCGGATTGAACTTTCATCCGAAGTCGCCACGCTATGTCGATCCAGGCCTTGCGGCAAAAATCGTCGACGCCTGGAATGAGCCGGACTCGACCGTTGGCGTATTCGTCGATCGCCCTGCGGCTGAAGTGCTTGAAACGTTGCGCCGGGCAAACGTTCGGATCGCGCAGCTTCATGGCGACGAAACGCCGGAAACGGTCGCCGCAATCGCCCGGCACGTACCAGTCATTCGCGCATTTCGGATTCGCGACGCCGAGTCCCTCGAAACGGCCCGCAGGCAGATCGAGACGTTGGAGAACACGGGTGTCCATCTACTGGCGGTGCTCATCGACGGCTATGCGCCCGGGGCCCATGGCGGTACCGGACACACCGTCGCCGAAGAGCTTGTCCGTTCATCGAGCGGGCTTCATTCTCGCGTCATCCTTGCCGGCGGCTTGAAACCCGGGAATCTGGCGGAACGCCTGGCGTGGATTCGACCCTGGTGCGTTGACGTCGCAAGCGGTGTCGAAACCTCCCCCGGGATCAAAGCCCCCGCCGCGGTCGAAGCGATGGTCCGTTGCGTTCGTGCGACATGACGCAAATTGTGTTGACACGGGCGTACGTCCGTGTGCAAGATGATGCAAGGTCGATGAGTCATCTGCCGTCGTGGAGATGAAGCCGTGAGTCAAGCCGAGGAACACACTGTCGATTCTCTGGGTCGTCGCCGGTCTCCGAATCAGTCGAACGGGCTGAGACGTCCTGTGCCGTTGCCGGAGAACTGGTCGAGTCGATCCGTGAGGATCGCACTACCCGAATCGGATTGGGGCGCCCTTGAGATGCTGGCGTGGCGGTACGGTTCCGAGGGATCGAGCGGAGCGGTCGCTTTGGGGCAGGCGATTCATCGGCTGCTGGAAACTCAGCGAAGATCCGCGGATTGGTCATGGGACTCATCGGACTGGATGGAGTGGGAACGCCGCAAGACGTTGAAACTGCTGAGGCCTGTGGTCTGATTTGGCGGTTTCGGGATGGTCAGTGGTGTTCGAACGGAACTTTCGATCGATTGGAGATCTGCATTGGCGACTGCAAAAGTGAAGTATGATGTGAAGGATCTGGCTCTGGCCAAGGAAGGTCTTTCCCGGATCATGTGGGCGGAGCGGGATATGCCTGTTCTGCGTGCGATCCGTGAGCGCTTCGAGCGAGAAAAGCCGCTGTCCGGAATGAAGATGTCCGCCTGTCTTCACGTCACGGCGGAAACGGCCAACCTGGCCCGTACGCTGGTCGCTGGCGGTGCTGACCTTGTTCTCGTGGCATCGAATCCGCTTTCGACTCAGGACGACGTTTCGGCGAGCCTGGTGGCGGATTTCGACATCCCGGTTTACGCGATCAAGGGTGAAGACGAGCACAGTTACTATCGCCACATCCGCGCGGCTCTTGAACACGAGCCGAACGTGACGATGGACGATGGTGCCGACCTCGTCAGCGCCATGATTTTCATCGCACTCAACCGTCTCAACGATCTTCACCCTGAAGTGCGATCATGGGCTTCGGGCTTGAGCACGGATCAGCGACAGCAGGTTTCCGGCCGCGTTTGTGCGTCGATGGAAGAGACGACCACAGGCGTGATTCGTCTGCGTGCGATGGAAAAGGACGGCGTGCTGCTCCTGCCGGTCATCGCCGTCAATGACGCCGAAACGAAGCACTTCTTCGACAACCGATACGGCACGGGTCAATCCACGATCGATGGTGTGATTCGCGCCACGGACATGCTGATGGCTGGCCGTTCGGTCGTTGTCGCCGGCTATGGCTGGTGCGGCAAGGGTGTCGCCCTGCGTGCCAGGGGCATGGGTTCGCACGTGATCGTCACCGAAGTCAACCCGATTCGGGCTCTCGAAGCCGCGATGGACGGGTTCCAGGTGGCGAAGATGGAAGACGCCGCGAAGATCGGCGATCTGTTCATCACCGTCACGGGTGACATTCACGTTCTGCGGGCCGAGCATTTCGCCGTGATGAAAGACGGCGCCATGATCTGCAACTCCGGTCACTTCAATGTTGAGCTGGCTCTGGATCAGCTCGCCAATATGGCCGTGAATTCGCGGAAGGGCGTTCGTGAGTTCGTGGACGAGTACGAGCTGCCCAGCGGCAATCGCGTATTCGTTCTCGGCGAAGGCCGGCTCATCAATCTGGCGGCCGCTCACGGCCACCCGGCGAGCGTCATGGACATGTCGTTCGCGGCCCAGGCACTTGCGACCGAGTGGTCCGTCAAGAACAAGGGCAAGCTGGAACACCATGTTCACAAGGTGCCACGCGAGATCGACGAATGGGTCGCTCGCCTGAAGCTCGAAACGATGGGCATTGGCATCGATACTCTGACCGACGAGCAGCAGAAGTATCTGAACAGCTGGGAAATGGGCACCTGAGACCAGGTTCCTTCCGATTTCCGACGAACGGGTCAGGCCACGTCCAGAACTGGGCGTGGCCGAACCGTTTGCCGCGGGACCATGTCATGCGTTAAACTCGGTGAAATCGATCGATTCGCCGGTTCTCGCTCGAATGTCGGCCGCTTGCTCGGGTCCGAATCGAAAGTCTAAGGCCCGAACCGCGACACAGACCCTTTGGACCAGTTGACTCGAAAACCATGCCAGAAATCGAACCGTTCCGTGCGCTGCGATTCGACATCACCGAAGTGGGCGATCTTTCGGATGTCGTCTGTCCTCCCTACGACGTAATTGACCCTGAATTTCAGAAGCGTTTGCACGAGCGGAGCCCGCACAATATCGTACGCCTCGAATTCGGCCTGGACGCTGCGGGCGACGTTCCCGGCGACGATAAATACTCGCGAGCGGCTACGACTCTGGCGGATTGGATCAGGTCGGGCGTCCTCACGCCGGAACCTCAGGGTTCGCTGTATCTTTACGAGCAGGAATACGAAATCGAGGGGCAGACGTTCCGCCGACGCGGGTTCTTTGCCCGAGTGCGTCTCGAGCCTTTCGGCGCAGGCAAGATCTATCCTCACGAACAGACTCTCAGCGGGCCGAAGGCCGATCGCCTCAACCTGTTCACGGCCACGCGCTCGAACTTGAGTCCGATCTTCGGGCTTTATCCTGATGAGAGCAACGCCGTCCTGGCCGCGCTGGAAGCCGGCGTGAAAGACCGGACACCGATCACGGCCGTGGATCACCTGGGCGTGATCAGCCGGCTCTGGCCGGTGTCGGACGAGGCCACTCTCACGCAAGTGCGTGGATTGATCGCGGACAAAGCCGTGTTCATCGCCGATGGTCACCATCGATACGAGACGGGCCTGAACTATCGGAACGCCTTGGAGGCGGAAGGCAAGCTCAATGGCACCGAGGATCCGGCGAACTTTTGCCTAATGGCACTGGTGTCGATGAGCGATCCGGGCCTGCTGATTCTGCCGACGCACCGTCTGATTTCCGGTTTCGGTCCGATCGATTCCGAAGCCCTGGCTTCCAGGCTGGCAAATCAGTTCGAAATCCGGTCGTTCGGGGCAGGCGAAGAAGCCGCCAGAGCGGCTTGGGACTACATCGAATCCAGCGGTGATCAGTCACGCCTCGGTTTCGGGACTTCGGCCGACGGCAAGTGGTTCGTCGCCAGTCTGAAGGACGACTCCCGGATGGACGAACTTTGTCCGGATCGTTCGGCCGAATGGCGGGGCCTGGGTGTGAGCATCCTTCGTGAGCTGGTACTGAAGGATTCGCTGAAAGCCGAAGGCACCGCGAAAATCAAGTACGTGCACCTTCTGAGCGAAGTGCTCGCGGATCAGTCCTGGGACATTGCGGCACTGGTGCCGTCGGCGACGATGGAGCATGTCCGAACGATCGCGTCCGGAGGTGAGACCATGCCCCCGAAGAGCACCTATTTCTACCCGAAGATTCTGACCGGACTTGTCGTCAATCCGCTTTTCGATCTGCGGGAAATTCGCTGAAGCGGGGTCATCGATGTTGCTCACGTATCGCAATTTTCTGGTCAAGGAGCGAGTGGCGGTCCTGAAACTGACCGATGCATACGATATTTTCGACCCTGAAACGGGCGATCAGATCGGAATTGCGGTGGACAAGCCGTCGACTTGGGCGACAATTGCCCGCATGTTCGTGAGCAAGCGATTTCTCCCGACCCGGATCGAGATCATCCAGGACGAGTCTCAGGGGCCCGTCATGACGCTCGTCAAGAATCCGGGGTTTCTCAGGGTCGAAGTCGCGCTTCTCGATTCAGAGGGCAATCTTTTCGGATCGTTCCGAAGCAAACTGTTCAAGCTGGGCGGCGGATTCGTCGTTCACGATCCGGAAGGGGCGATCACGGCCGAAGTCAATGGTGATTGGAAGGGGTGGAATTTTTCGATCGTGAGCGAATCGGGCCGACGAATTGGCGAAGTGACGAAGAAGTGGGCCGGCATCGGCAAGGAATTCTTCACTTCGGCGGACTCGTACGTGATCTCGGTTGGCGAATCGGAAAAACCCGAAAGTGTCGCGCTGGTACTTGCCGCTGGGCTCGCCGTGGATACGGTGTTCAAGGAATACTGAACGGAGCGCACATCATTCCCGTGAATCTCTTTCGATCGTGTCGGGTCGAAACGCAAGGTCAAGCCTTACGATCGATCCAGCCCTCAAATCTTCTCGCCGAACGGCGTGATTCCGGAATTCGGGTGTCCAATCGCTCTGGAGAGTTTGTCGATAGGACGAGCAACGTATCCCTCCGATCGATTTCGTCGTTCGAATCCAGGTCAGGATCGAGAAACCAATGAGCACGACTCTCGAAAAATCCAAAGTCTCGAACGGCAGAACGGCAAACGTGTCAAAGAATTACGAATATCACCCGCTGGAAGTTCCGACGACGGTCGACCGCAAGCGTCTTCTCTGGATTTACGCGGCTCCGATCGTGGGAATCCATCTGCTTGCACTTCTGGCGTTCGTGCCGTACTTCTTTTCCTGGACGTCCGTGATCGTGATGCTCGTTTCGATCGAGATTTACGGTCTCGGTATCTCCCTTGGCTATCACCGGTTGCTGGCACACAAAAGCCTGAAGGTTCCGAAGTGGCTTGAGCATGGCTTCGCCATGTTCGCGGCCTGCTCGCTTCAGGACACACCAGCCAAGTGGGTCGCCAATCACCGGATGCACCATATTTTCTCGGATGAGCGGGAAGATCCCCACTCGCCGATGGTTACGTTCATCTGGTCGCACTTCGAATGGCTGCTGAAATACAATTCGGCGACACGGTCGCTTACGAACTTGCAGAAGTATTCCCGGGACATTCTGGAAGATCCCTTCTACATGAAGATGGAAAAGACCCAGATTTGGCCCTTGATCTACGTTCTGCATGGAATCGCATACTTCGTCGTCGGCTACGGTATCGGTTACTGGAACACGGGCACTTCCGCCGGCGCGCTTCAGTCCGGCTCGAGCCTGTTCGTCTGGGGCGTTCTGGTCCGTACGGTCGTGAACTGGCACGTGACCTGGTCCGTGAATTCTCTCACGCACCTTTTCGGATACCGCAATTACGACACGACGGACAACAGCCGAAACAATTGGCTGGTCGGCTTGTTCGCCGTCGGCGAGGGTTGGCACAACAACCATCATGCCGACCCTGCCTCGGCCTCGGTGTGGCACCGCTGGTGGGAGGTTGACCTCACCTACATCGTGATCCGGGGCCTCAAGGGCGTCGGTCTCGCCTGGGATGTCATCGAACCCCGGCACAAGCGTTCCGCCGTTCGACAATCCGCGAACCAGTGATCCTGGAGCGGTCTCGAGACGGACGGCGAATCGGGTTGTTTTCCGTAACCCGAAAACCGTCCGGATGTTTCGCTCAGAAGTGTTATGGCATATCAAGAGGCTGATGTGCGGGTCTTTCGATCCGATCAAGCTCTTGATCGATTCTGGATTTGTCATAAAGTCCGCAAATATGTATGATTAGTTATGGTGTTGAGGTTTTCTCGGTTCGGCAAATCTATGCGACCGAGCATGGCCTTGATTTGCCGATGCGAACGACGATTTGACGGAATCAGCGAAATGTCGACCGAATGCGATCCGGCGGAAACTGAGAAGACTACCTCGAAAAGCGTTCTTGAAGCGGCGAGAAAGGGGCCTGAATCGATCCCCCCAGGCATTTCGCGCACGATGCTGAATTTTCTGATCGATACGCTTCTGCTGTTCGCCGCGGTTTCGATGGCCTGGGTGACCGTGATGCTGATGGTCGTATTTCCGATTCCGACCCGAACTGAGGGATGGAAACTATGGGGGCTCGACTATAACCAGTGGCGGCAAGTGCACTTCGGCTTTTTCGTGCTCGCGGCGCTTTTGGCGCTTGAGCATCTGGTACTGCACTGGAAGTGGGTCTGCGGCGTGATCGTGACGAAGATCCTGAAACTCAAAAAGCGGCCGGATGAAGGCATTCAGGCCGTGTACGGAGTTGGGGCATTTATCGGAACGCTCATGTTCATGGGCATGCTGATCATCGTGGCGAAACTGATGGTCGAGATACCCCAGTCACCATGAGATGGTTATGAAGTCAGACCGCCGATCATCAAGGTTGCCCGGTCCGAACGACCAGGAACATATCGTTGCCTTCGGGCGTTTTGACGAAAAGCGGAATGCCGATCGTGGGGTCCAGTTGTGCCACGGTCTCGTTGAATTCGGCCACGGTTCGGACCGGCGACCGAAACACGCTGATTACGAGCATACCCGGTCTCAGGCCTGACATGGCGGCAGGGCTTTCCGGCAAGACCTTCTCGACGAAGACGATGGTCGGACTGTCCGGACGTTTCGGGTCGATCGGCCTTTCCACGACTTCGAAACCGAGCGATCGAAGTGGAGCGGCGGATGCCATGGCGAGATCGCCGACGGTGACGGTCGTCTTGTTTGACCCGCCTTCTCGATAATATTCGACGTTAACGCTGGCGCCGACTTCAAGGGCCGCGATCCGCACCCTCAGCATCGCGGAGTCCGCGATTTGCTCCTCACCGAGTTTCGTGATGATGTCACCTGATTTCAGGCCGGCCTTATCGGCCGGACTTCCGGGAATGACCATCGAGATGAGAGCACCCTTACCGTCAGGAACGCCGAAATTGCGGGCAAGTCCCTCGTCGAGCGACTGGATCCTAACGCCGAAAAAACCGCGAGTGACTTTGCCGTCCTTGATCAGCTGGTCGACGATCCGTCGGGCGAGCCGGGAAGGAATCGAAAGCCCGATGCCCTGATTGCCACCGTTTTCGGAAAAGATCGCCGTATTGATGCCGACGACTTCGCCACTCAAATTCACGAGTGGTCCGCCGCTGTTTCCGGGGTTGATCGGCGCGTCAGTCTGAAGGAAGTCCTCGAATCCACCCTCGCCCACGACGCCCAGATTGTTCCGGTTTTTGGCGGAGACGATACCGGCCGTCACTGTACGTTCGAGCGCAAACGGGCTGCCGATGGCAAGAACCCAGTCACCGATGTCCATCGACTCGGAATCGCCCCATTTGGCTTCGATTCCGAGCTTCGTTTCGATTTTCAAAACTGCAAGGTCCGTTTTCGGGTCGACACCGACGATTCGTGCGGGGATTTCACCGGATCTTCCGATTCTCACGGTCACACGATCCGCATCCTTGACGACGTGATGGTTGGTCACGATGTAACCGTTCGCGGCATCGATGACCACGCCCGAGCCCATGCCGAAGGCGCTGTCACCCTTTGGGCCTTCGAGATTTGTGGCTTCTTTCACGGCCCGGATATTGGCCACCGCAGGGGCGACGGCCTGTTGGGCGAGTCGGAACAGTGTCGAGACTTTGTCGAACCCGCCTTCCTCGATGTTCACTTTCTTCAGAGCCGCCATCGCGGCTTCAGCCCGGCCCGATTCGTAGGAGTGGCCGATTCGCCATGCGACGTAAGGACCGCCATAGACGACCGAAGCCATCATGACGAGCACGAACAGCACGATCAGGAAGCCGCTGCGCACCGGAGGGGTGTCAGGCCGAGGCGGCTCTTCGAAATCTGCTGGGTTCTGGTCGATATCGGTCTGATTCATGATTCGAGGCGAAGTCCGGAGATACCTGGAGTGAAGATTGTCATTATCCTATTCCATTTGGGGCGGGAATCCAAGCTGCCCGGATTTCGGCACTTCGAAGGTCGGGCCCGAGACCCCGGATCAGGCCTCATGAATGCATGCATAGGACGGGATCTCCTGGTTCATTACCCTTCGAAACGAACTTTCGCGCATTCGTCAGCGATCGATCAGGCCGATCATTCACGAGAATTCGGCACTTGCAAGCGAAAGGGCGATGACAGGCCTTGGGTGCCTTTCGTGAAGCGCATGCCGATCGTTCCAGCGAACTCGAATGCCCGATTCGGGACTGGGCCCGGGGGGTGTCTTCGTTTGCTCGGTCTTTCCGGAATCGCTTTCAGCAATTTATACTTGGAAACTTGCAGCGTCGCAAATTGGGTTGGACTTGCCTGCAAGGTTCCAAAGAAGAGTCGAGCGTCTCGGAAAGCGGTCGAGCATGTGCGGAATCGCCGGGTTCGTCAACGGGGAGTTTCGCCCTGCACAAGCGGCAATCCTTTCGGCCATGACTTCGGTTCTGGCGCATCGCGGTCCCGACGCGGCAGGCGAGTGGATCGATAGCGAAGTCGCCCTGGGGCACAGGCGGCTTTCGATTATCGACGTCGGTGGCGGCGCGCAGCCGATGTCGAACGAAGACGGCTCGATCTGGGTGACTTTCAACGGCGAAATCTATAATGAGCCTGAACTGCGCAAGGGCCTGATCGCACGCGGCCACAGGTTTCGGAACGAATCCGATACCGAGTGCCTCGTCCATTTGTATGAGGATCACGGCCCGGACTTTGTCCGCTTCCTCAACGGCATGTTCGCTTTCGCGATCTGGGACCGGCCGAAGCGCAGGCTCGTGATGGCCCGGGATCGCATGGGGCAGAAGCCGCTTTACTGGCAAGTTACGGGCGACGGATCCGTTCTGTTCGCCAGCGAGCCTAAAGCGATTCTGGCCCATCCGGCGATCGCGCGGGCGATTGATCCCGATTCACTGGCCCGCTATTTTTTCTATGAATATTTTCCCTGGGATTCCTCGATCTGGGCCGGTATCCGGAAACTTCGGCCGGGGCATCTTCTGATCGCCGAAAACGGCGAAATCGAAGTTCGCCCGCACTGGAAGCCTGAATTTCGGTCGAAAGATGCCGGTCGAATGGACGATGAGCGAATCGACTCAAGCCGAAATTTGCCTGCCGAGTTCTGGCACAGGTTTCGAGATGGCGTCAATCGGCACAGACGCTCGGACGTTCCCCTGGGTGTGTTTCTCTCAGGCGGTGTCGACAGCTCCGCCGTCGCCGCGGCTCTCGTCGAACTTCAGGGGGCGGATCGAGTCGCGACGTTTTCGATCGGATTCGAGGAAGCGTCATTCGACGAATCGTCGCATGCCCGTGCCGTGGCGGCGCATCTAGGGACACAGCATCATGAACGGATCTTCGGCGTCGAAACGCTGATTGACCTGATTCCGCAAGTCGCAGCCTGGTGCGACGAACCGTTCGGTGACGCATCTCTGTTACCCACGCACCTGCTCAGCCGCTTCGCCCGTGAGCAGGTGACCGTGGCCCTGGGTGGCGACGGTGCCGACGAACTTATGGCCGGTTATCCGACCTTCACGGCCGAACCCTGGCGCCGCGGATTTGAGGGCATGCCTGGATTGCTCAAGCGTAATCTCGATGCGGCGGTTCGGCGGTTGCCAGTCCGCCATTCGAATTTCAGCTTCGACTTCAAGGCGAAGCAGTTCATGAAAGGGGCTGGCTGCTCGCCGCCGATCGCTCATCAGAAATGGCTCGGGTCGTTCGACACGCAGGGAATTCGGCGGTTGCTGCTCGACGCCGGCCCGTTCGATCCTGAGCTGGAACTGGAACGACGGATCGCGGAAGAGTGCGGCGACCGGTTCTCGGACGACGACCGGCTGCTTTATCAGTATCAGACCACCTATTTGCCTGAGGACATTCTCTTTAAGGTGGACCGGGCGAGTATGGCCACATCGCTGGAGGTTCGTGCTCCGTTTCTTGATGCCGACCTGGTCGACTGGGTCGCACGGTTGCCTTATCCGGTCAAACGCCGGGGCGGCGCGGGGAAATTGCTGCTGAAACAGGCGTTGAAGGGGAAGCTTCCCGATTTCGTCATGAGCCGGCCGAAAAAGGGGTTCGGCATTCCGGTCGCCGCGTGGCTTCGAGGCCCCCTGAAAGGATGGATGACCGACTGGCTCGGCTCGGACAGAATCCGCAGGCAGGGTTTGTTCGACGATCGCGAAGTGCGGCGGCTTGTGGACGAGCACCTGAAAGGTGTGCGGGATCACCGCAAACCGATCTGGACTCTTCTGGTTTTCCAGATCTGGTATGATCGCTGGCTCGGGGCTGATGGCGGGTCGCCTTCTGCGAATCGGACTGCGGGAAGTTAGCCGATGCGAATCCTCGTGATTTCGGACATCCATTCGAATTCGGTCGCGCTGGAAGCGATTCGTGAGCCTTTCGACATTTGCTTCTGCCTTGGGGATCTCGTGGACTACGGTCCGGATCCGGCCGGCTGCCTGCGCTGGGTCATGTCGCACCCTTGCGAGACCGTTCGGGGCAATCATGATCACGGCACGGCCCATTTCGTGACCGTCAACGGCGATCGTGGCTTTCGGTATCTGACGAGTGTGACAAGGCCGCAACAGTGGGCGGCGCTTGACGCGGCCCAGCGTCAGTTTTTGACGCGGCTGCCGGCGACTCGCCGTGTCGTCGTCGACGGTGTGCGATATCTGCTCGTTCACGGCACGCCGCGCGATCCGCTGGACGAATATCTCCGGGGCGACTTCACGGAGTGGAGCCGCCAGATTCGGAATCAGGAAATCGACGTGCTTTGCGTCGGTCATTCGCATATCCAGTTCCATCGGGAAACGGACGGCTTGCGGATCCTCAATCCCGGCAGCGTCGGCTTGCCCCGGGACGGCGATCCCCGAGCCGCTTACGCGATCATCGAAAACGGTCAGGTCACACTCAAACGGGTCGAATACGACATCGAAAAGATCATCGCCATCAACGATGCCCTGCCGATTCCCGAAAAGGCCAAGCAGATGTACCGCACCTGCCTGACCAAAGGCCGTATCAGGCCGCCGGGCGAGGACACTCTCGAAGGTGAATCGATGGAGAGATCGGCATGACAGCGCCCGGCGACCTGGAACCGGGTTCGAGTCGTCTTTCGGAACTCTCGGCCGCGGCGACCGCCGGTGGGGAAGATGGCCCCAGAATCGAACGGCGGCATCTGATTCTGTTCGCGGTTCTTTACGCCGTTCAAGGCGTCGTCGTGTCGTATTTTCTGACGTTCAACGGCCGCTACATGTCGAACCCATCGGTTTTGGAGGATGGCGAAAAGCTGACGCTTTCCATGTCCCAAATCGGCTGGTGCCAGACGATCGCGACCCTGCCGCTGGCCTTGAAGTTTCTCTTCGGCCTTTGGGCGGACCGATTCTCGTTTCTCGGTCTCGGTCACCGGGTTCCCTACATTCTGGTCGGTCTGGTCATGCAGAGCGTCGGTCTGTTCGGGCTGACGTTTGTCGAGCCGGCGCTGCAGACGACCATGTTCACGGCACTCGCGACGATCGCCGTCTGCGGGCTGTGCTTTTACGATGTCTCGTGCGACGCATTCGCTGTTCAAATCACTCCGCCGTCTGACCGCAGCCGTGTTCAAGGCATCCTTCAGGCATGCCGATTCGTCTCGACCGCGTTTTTCGGAGTCGCTTTCGGCACGATCTGGAACTGGTCCGCGTTTCCCGGTCAGAGTGTTCTGTGGCTTTGCGGACTGTTGCCCATTCCGGCGGCGCTATATGCCCTGACCATCGCCGAGCCGGTGCATGTCCGATCGGTGGAAGGTCTTCGCATCGGTGTTTTTCGGATGTTCCGTAACCGGACGCTGTGGGGCTTGCTCATTTTCAGCGTCATCTACGCGATCGTGAGCTTCGGGGTCGAAGCCGTGCTGGCGTTCTGGTTCGCGGTTCCGCTCCTGGCGTTTTCCGAACGGGCTCTGGGGTTCCAGAGCCTGGGGAGAAACTGCGGCAGGGCACTGGGGGCTGTGCTGCAGGCTCGTGCCAGCAGTTCTAACGGAGTCCGCAAATTGGTCATCGCGGGGCTCATCGGTCTTTCGGCCTCGACGGTCTTGTTCGCTTTCGTGTGTGGGCATATGTCGGCCATGGTTGTGGGAATCGTCTTCGGAATCGCGGTCGGCTGGCTGGACGCCCTGGCATGTTCGCTGGCGATGGACGAGTCGGACCCCGATTTCCCGGCCACGAGTTTCTCGCTGATCATGGCTTTTCAGAACCTTGGCATTCTTGGCTCGGGGCTCATGAACACGCTGGCCGGCAACGTCGGTTTCGAGAAGGCGTTAATGATCGCCGCAGCGGCGAACCTTCTCGGGCTGGCGGCGTTTCCGATGCTCTCGACCCGAGCCAGGCGCGAGCGACGTGTCGAGCCCTGGAGCGTTTGAGTTCGTCCTCACGGAATTCCATCGATGCAGACTCTGTTGACCTTTCTCTTCTGGCTTGGCGTTGCATGCGTGCTGTTCGTGCTCGCCTTCGCGATCTGGGTCGCTTTTCTGCCCGGATCGATTCGGCCGTTGTTCCGGGTGTTGCTCTGGCCCCGGTATTCGGTCCGAACTTGCGGGCTCGAGAACGTGCCGCGAAAGGGCCCGCTGATGCTCGTCGGGAACCACGTCTCGTGGATCGACGGATTTCTCGTCGCCTCGGTTTGCCCCCGTTCGGTCACCGTCCTTGTGAACAAGGATTATTGCGACAATCCCGGCCAGCGCTGGCTGGCTCGCCGGATGAACGTCATTCCGATTCCGGCCAGTGGGCCGAAGGCACAGCGGATTGCCCTGGAATCGATGCGCAAGTCGCTGGACGAAGGCCGGACGGTCGGTCTTTTTCCCGAAGCTCAGCTTTGCCGCAGCGGTATGATGACGCCGTTTCTGCGTGGTGTCGAAATGATCCTCAAGGACAAGCCGGCCGTGGCCGTCGTGCCGATCGGACTGGTCGGTGTCTGGGGGTCTTTTTTCAGCTTTTCGGGCGGCCATTTTTTCAACAAATGGCCCAAAGGCTGGCGGCGCAAAATCGGCATCGCCTTCGGCCCGCAACTGCCCTCGAGGGTCAAGTCCGTCGAGTTGCGCAGGGCCGTCGTTTTCCAGATGGTCAAAGCCAAAGAACTGATTCCGGATAACGATATCGTGCCGGAAGTGATCGACTTCGAACTTGGCCACTGGCGGCACCCGGAATTCGGCCTGCTGGCGGGATCGGTTCCGGATTTCTCGCAGCCAGCTCGAAAGATTCGCCAGATCGGCAGTAAGCCGGGATCCGTGGGGCAGGTCATTCCCGGGCTGGCTTTGCGACCAGTCGGCGCATCGGGAGAGGAACTTCCGCCCGACGTGACTGGGCGGATCGAGCTTTTCAGGCCCGGGCATCATGTTTGGGTCGATACAGGATGGATCGGGAAAATCGACGCCGAGGGGTTTGTGTGGCTTGAATCGCCTGACACCGGATTCGTCACGACCGTGAAAAAGGAAATCGTGAAGCTCAAGCCGAATGAGGCGTCCGGTGAATCGCCGAATCAGGGCACGTTGTCCGAAAACGGCGACTTGACGGCATCCGTCTGATCCGCGAGAGAAAATGGCAGTTGTTCCGGAACGCTCAAGCCACCTGAGACGATCGCCTGAATTGCCTGGGTCGGTGTCCAGGAGAGTTCGATCACTTCATCGGCCGGGACGAAAAGGGTAAATCCGGTGGGTGGCATCACGCCTGTCAGTAGCATGACGGCATAGATGGGCTGATCGTTCGAAGGATCTTTCAGCCGGTTCGTAACGAACCCCAGGCTTTTCACGCGGGAATTCGGAAAGTCGAACAGAACGACTTTCTCGAACTTGCTGCTGCTGCCTGTGGACTGGTCGATGCTGTGAATGACGCTGTAAACGGCGTCATAGATGGTCTTGACCACTGGCACACGCCGGATGATCCAGTCGATCGTCCAGAAAACGCGCGATTGAGCGAACCCGCCCATGATGAACAGCAAAAGCCCGAGGAGCATGAAAACCAGCCCCGGGGCGACGATCCAGTCCCACCAGCGGGGCATGTCGGAAACAGGCGTCAGGCCGAACAGTCGCATGATCGACTGAAGAACCGGATTGAGGATCGACGTGATCAGAATCGTGTAGGTGAACTGAATGATCCAGAGAGTCACGAAAAGAGGTAGCGTCGCCAACAAACCCGCGATGATCCGGCGCTTGACATACGATCCCATCGTCGGGGCCGCATCGATGGCAGCTTCGGGCGTTACGGAAGAGTTTTCGGTGTTCATCGGATCCATCGAAGGCGGTCTCCTCGCACGTCGTCCCGCGGCAGAGCATCCAGATCGGCGTTCAGAATATCCGCCGTCGCATGCACATGCCAGTTGGTTCGGCGATTCATCTGACTTACGGCACGCCAAAGCAGGTTTCGGATCGGGTATGATGTCTTCGTGCTACGGAACCGAACACCTCATCGGAGCATACTCGGATGTCGATTCGATCGGTCGCGACCAGTGCCTTCCTCCTGGCGATCGTCACGCAAGCAATGGCGATTCGAGCCTTCGGCCAGGCCGATGCGTCAGCCAGGTCCGAAACGGCATCGGCATCCTTCGAAAGCCCGCATTACGGGATTCGGATCAGGATGCCTTCGGCCTGGCCGGTCATCGCTCGGGAAAAAGACGAGATCGTCTTCGTCAGCCAGATTCCGCAGGCGAAACGCCCGGATCGTCCGGGTGTGATGGCTTGCGAAATCGCGATCGCGCCTGAGTCGCTCGAAGAATTTCGCTCGCGAATCGAACGCAACGCCCAACGCGGCAACGATCGCGGCGAACTCGTCGTGAACGCGATTCGTCCAGGTGTGCCCGATGGCCTCCCCGAACGTCTCGAAACGATTCGCGAATTCCGCTTGAACGACGGCGAAACATGGCGAGAACTCAGCTTTCTCGTGATACGTGGCCGGCACATGTATACCTATGTGCTGAACGTCGAAGTCGGCACGCTGCCCAAAGTTCGCCCGGCGTTCGAAAAGGCCGTCGCTACGGCCGAATACTCGACACCCGATTCCGGATCGTCGCGCGTCGCGGGTGCCCCCGCGAATCGCTGGATCCAGTCGGAATATCAGTTCGTCGTCGACCTGCCCGAAGGCTGGTCCGCCCTTCTCGCTCCCCGCGAAGTGGCGATTCTTTATGCGAACGCCCCGCCGAAAGGGATCTGGACCGACAATATGCTCGTCCTTGCCGCGAAGCGCGGCAGTTCCGATTACGAAAAGCTCGCGGAATCGCTGCCGGGCGACCTCGAGGCTGTCGACCCGACCTGCAAGGTGCGATTCAGCCGCGTCATCCGGA
>Ga0172376_10001736_pt1 | contig 27448 bp, 18 predicted proteins | sample Lak35m_FD_121114 | JGI IMG/M metagenome (GOLD analysis project Ga0172376, IMG submission 121114) | Freshwater microbial communities from Kabuno Bay, South-Kivu, Congo - kab_092012_35m | ecosystem: Environmental > Aquatic > Freshwater > Lake | place: Democratic Republic of the Congo: South-Kivu...
GATGAGGACCACCTGCGCGAGTGGCTGCAAGTAGAAGAAGATGCGGCGCAATATCTCGACTTTGTACGTCGGCTGATCTTCGAGACGGCTGACTTCGAGGATTACCTGACTCTCAGCGGAGGCCGCACGCGGCTCGCGCAGTTGCGGCAGTTGGAACTCGCTCCGCAGTAGCACAGAGTTGATTGGTGCCTCATTCAGCAAACGGATTGCGGACCAGCACCGAGTCGTAGCTCATTCCGTCCGAGAGGTCTTCGGAATACAGCGTTGTGACTCCAGCTTCGATGCATGCCGCGAGAAGCATGCTGTCCCAGTGCGAAAGGCAATAGCGGCGACCCAAATCGAGTGCCGTCAGCACCGTCGGATGTTCTGGTACGACGATCGGGAACATCTCGATCATCCATGCGACGCACTCATCAATCTGAGTCTCTGTGATGACGTTCTTGGTTCTCCATCGTCGCAATCCATTCACGAACTCGCTGGCGGCTTGCCACAGCAAGACGCTGTCTCCGCCGACGGCCAGTTCTTCCAAGAGAGCAAAGGCACGCTGCCGCTTAAGTGGCTCGCGGTGATCGACAGCATAGAGCCAGATGTTGGTGTCAGCGGCGTTCAAGGAGTTCGTCCCGAGTCGGCAACTTTCCATCGCTAAAGACGGGATTGACGTCGTTGAGTGCCTTGAAGCGACGTAGTGCGGCGAGTGACTTGGCGGGATCAGCCTGCGTGGGGCGATGGACTTCGATGGTCACTCGGCTTTGCTCTGGCAATTCCAAGGGCTTGTCGAGATGCAGCGCACCATTGATGACTGTCGCGTTGTGTGTTGTGGTCATGTCGAGGACTCCAACCAGAAACTAACGGAATGTGTTGAACACTAGCTCCCGTCAGACCAACGCAGAATGGCAGTTCGAGTCATGTGATACATATGACATGAGTCGCGTTGCTTTCGGATTCGATTAGAGTCTGCCCGCGCCGCTGCCGATGTTGGCTCGGTGATTTTTGCACGACTTCGGAGCTTGTTCTTTCTCTCCGACGCCCGGCACCGGCTTTGATGGGCGTGAAATCGGTGCAGCGACAGATGAGCAACGACAAGTTGCGGCGACAAATTACCGTCGAAGCTGCTCGGTTGATGTATCAGCGTCAGGAAACCGAGTACTACCGAGCCAAGATGAAAGCGGCGCGGCGCATCTGCCAAGGGTGGGTCAAAACGTCGGACTTGCCGAGCAATGCGGAGATCAGAACCGAAATCCAAACGCTCGCGTGGATGTTCGAAGGCGATGCTCGGCACGACAAACTCCGCGAGATGCGTGTGGAAGCATTACGCGTGATGAGACTGCTTAAGCATTGCAAGCCCAAGCTGATTGGCAGCGTGTTGACGGGGCATGTCCGACAAGGCTCAGACATCGACATTCATGTCTTTGCCGCAAACACCGACGCGGTCACAAGTGCTCTTGACCATGAAGGCGTCGTCTATGACGTCGAGCACAAGCACGTTCGCAAACATGGCGAAGAACGTGTCTTTACTCACATCCACATCAAAGACCGCTTTCCAGTCGAGTTGACGATGTACTCGCCAGAGAAGGCGAGCTTCATCTTCAAGAGTTCGGTCACGGGCAAAGCGATGGAGCGCGCGACCTTGCCGGAACTCGAAGAGTTTCTGCGGCAGGAGTACCCCGACATCGAGCTCGATGAGGAACTGGTCGCGGCAGAAAACAAGATCGACCGCTTTCAGGTCTACCGGTCGTTGTTGCTACCACTCGACGGAGTCCGGCAATCGAAGAAGCATCACCCGGAAGGCGACGCGCTGACGCATAGCCTGCAAGTCTATGACTGTGCTGTCGACGAATTGCCTTACGACGAAGAGTTCTTGCTGGCCGCGCTGCTGCATGACGTCGGCAAGGGGCTTGATCGTGATGATCACGTCATGGCCGCACTCGAAGCGCTCGAAGGTCACATCACCGCGCGCACGTCTTGGCTGATCGAGCATCACATGGCGGCGCATCAGATTCGAGATCATTCGATCGGGCACCGCTATCACCAACGCTTGAGAGAGTCGCCTGATTACGAAGACTTGCTGTTGCTTGGTGAATGCGATCGCGATGGTCGCGTGCGCGGGGCGCGCGTCACTGAAGTCGATGATGCTCTTGATTACATCCGTGATCTCGCGCGGATGTATGGATAACTGCATTTCGGGACTGCTTGCAGTTCGCAGCCTGTTGAGCTTCGTAGGGTACGGTTTCAACATGCCCGGATTCATGGAGTTGAGAGCACAATCAATTCGTGCTCCACGTGTTTTTCGGTGGGCTGTTAGGCATCGAAACTGCGTCGGGCTATTCTCGGAGTACAGGCTGCCATCCGTGCGATCCATTCACTCCGAGAAAGGCCCTTTGAGATGCGACCGAATGCAGTGAAGCAACGTTTGCTGGCTGGCGGTACGGCCGTAGGAACCATGATGTTCGAGTTCCAATCTCCGGGTGCTGCTCAAGCGACAGCGATGGCTGGAGCCGACTTCGCGCTCTTCGACATGGAACACACGGGTTGGACTTTTGAGACCATCAAGGATCTCGTCATCGCGACGCGCGGGACGTCGATGGTCCCGATGGTTCGTATTCCGGCGACCGAGTACCACTTTGTCGCGCGGGTACTCGATGTGGGCGCGATGGGCGTCATGGTGCCCATGGTGGAATCCGCCGAGCAGGCGCAGTTGCTGGCTCAGTGCGCAAAGTATCCGCCACTTGGACGTCGTGGTTGCGCGTTTGGGATCGCTCATGACGAGTACGCTGGCGGCGACGTCGCGACCAAGATGCAGAGCAGCAATGACGAAGTCTTGTTGATTGCTCAGATCGAAACGGCATTCGGTTTAGAGCATGTGGAAGAGATCGCCGCAGTGAAGGGCATCGACGTCCTGTGGATCGGGCAGTTTGATTTATCGGCATCGCTCGGCATAGCTGGGCAGTTTCAGCATCCGACGTTCATCGCGGCGGTGGAACGTGTGATTGCCGCGTGTCGGGCTCATGGCAAAGTCGGTGCATTCATGACAACGACGCACGAGTTCGGCCAATGGGTTATCGAGAAAGGTTTTCGGATGCTGGCGTGGAGCGGCGACATTTGGGTCTACCAAAACGCGATGCGCGTGGGACTCGATGCGCTGCGCACGATGTTGGCGGCGAAGTCGCAATGAGCGCATGCCAACGAGTCGAGACAGATGGCTTCAGCACGAGCGTGCCTGTGCGTTGCTCTTGCGAGGTGGCGTGCTGCACTGATACCTCATTCTGCAACGTCATCGTGGATACCCATCGAGAGACGGCTTGCTGGAATTGTTGACGTGTCCCTTGGGAGTCCACTCATGCGTTTCGGTCATCAGGCTCAGCACCGTGTAGGACATGCTTTCGGCTCGTTTCAGGGAAGAACGCGCGAAGGGCTGATGCTGCTCAACCGCCGAGGCATGTTGAAAGCGGGCCTGGCAGGGGTCGGTGGTTTGACCTTGCCGGAGTTGCTCAAAGTCAGATCCGAGGCCGCTCAAACGGGGGCTCCTGTAGGATCGGGGAAGAGCCTTGTGCTGCTCTGGATGGCCGGAGGACCATCTCAGATTGACACGCTGGATCCAAAACCTCATCGGCCGTTGATGAACCGTGGTCCGTTCGGTGTGACGTCGTCCAAACTGCCCGGAGTGCTGCTTTGTGACCGCCTACCGAAGCTTGCGGGAATGCTCGATCGGTTCACGGTCATTCGTTCGGTCGATGCGCGGCATTCGAATCATGAGCCCAACAAAGTCTTTCAAACGGGCAACCTCGCGGCGGAAGGGCGTACCAATCGTGAAGCCGAACTCTATCCGGCGATCGGCTCGCTGATTGCGAAACATCACGGTCCGAATCATGGGGCGATGCCGCCTTACGTCGCTTTCATGAAATCAAAGTCGCATCTCGCATTCGGCGGATACCTCGGCAAGGCCTATGACCCATTCCTGGCCGGACAAGCGACGAAGTTGCCGGTTTATGACTTGGTCGGCAACGACACGGGGACGACGACCGCTGCTGACCTATTCCGCATGCCTGAGGGACTGAATCCACCGCGCATCTTCGAACGGCAATCGCTGATGCAGCAGTTCGATCACCTGCGTCGCGATCTTGATCAAGGCGGTTCGATGGAAGCTCTCGACAGTTACTCGCAGCAAGCTCGGGGGTTATTGCTTGGTGGTCGGGCTCAGAAGGCGTTCGATATCGACGCGGAGGCTCCCGAGGTTCGTGAGCGATACGGAAAGCATTTGTGGTGTCAGCAACTCTTGATTGCGCGGCGACTTGTCGAGGCGGGAGTCAGCTTCGTGACGCTCGATTTGAGTTATCACTCGGCCTCTGGAACGTGGGACACGCATGGCGACAACATCCCTCCGTATGGTGGGATCTCAAAGGGGCTTGGTCCGCTGTTGCCGTTGTTCGATCACATGCTCTCGACCTTCGTGAGCGACTTGGAAGAACGCGGCCTGCTGGAGAATACGTTGGTTGTCGCAATGGGTGAGTTTGGCAGAACCCCACAAATGGGGACACAAGACAGTACCGATGGTCGCAATCATTGGGTCGATGTGATGTCAATGTGCATGGCTGGAGGGGGATTGCGGCACGGACAAGTGATTGGGGCGAGTGAGCCGGATGGGGGGCATATTGCTGAGCGACCGGTGACTCCTGGTGACCTCGCGGCGACGATCTACCGCTATTTTGGAGTGCCGCTTGATACAGCGTACCTCGACAACAAGGGTCGGCCGCGGCCGATCGTTGAGCATGGAACGCCGCTACGCGAACTGTTCTGATTGCCCAATTTGATCAGGGGTCTGAGGCACCTTGTTCCTGAAACAAGTGGTTGACCCATTTCAGGAACGCCACTACAAACCCGCCCCTTTGAGGTCCGTCCCGGCTTGCGGAGCAACGCCGATCACATAGGTCGAAGAGAATTAGGAAAGCCAAAAGATGGGTCGTGTTGAACGTGACCGCGAAATTGCTCGTCGTCGAACTCGCCGTGCGAAGCTGAAAAAGCTCCGAGCTCGTTTTGCTACGGCAACAAGCACTGCTGACAAAGAGGCCATCTTTTTGAAGGCGCGGAAGATGAGTCCGTTTGTCGAGTTCGAAGGTCAAGCTGCCTCCTGAAGTCGGTTTGTAGGCATTTGACAGTCATGTTGAGACAACAGCAATAAGCTGGGATCACTCGATGGTTCCGGCTTATTTTTGCGCGCGGGCGCTGAGTTGGTGCGATGCGGCAGTGCTCGGCCGCATGTTGGAGGTCGATCGGCTGTGCTCTCTCTGTCGCTGCATATTCTTTGTAGCAGGGCTGAACGGGACGAGATGGACACAGCTTGTGACCCTGCCGACGTGACTACGGCGCTGCCGATATCGCAGTTTCGAAGGGAGTCGTCTGATGGAAACCAAGCACTCGGAAGAAGTCGCTCGGGAAGATGGGAAGTCGCTGAACTTCATTGAGCAGATTATCGAACGCGATATCGCCGCCGGAAAGAACGGCGGGCGAGTGCATACGCGGTTTCCGCCCGAGCCGAACGGCTATCTGCACATCGGCCATGCGAAGTCCATCTGCTTGAACTTCGGGCTGGCGAAGAAGTACGGCGGCCAGTGCAACTTGCGGTTCGATGACACGAACCCGACCAAAGAAGATGTCGAGTACGTCGACTCCATTATGGAGGACGTGCGTTGGCTCGGCTTCGATTGGGAAGACCGGCTCTTTTATGCGTCGGACTTCTTCGAGCAGATCTATCAGTTCTCCGAGAAGTTGATCGTCGACGGCAAGGCTTACATCGACGAGCAGACGCTCGAACAAATCCGCGAGGGTCGCGGCACGCTGACTGAGGCCGGCAAGAACAGTCCGTATCGCGAGCGTCCGATGCAGGAGAGTCTCGATCTCTTCCGCCGCATGCGCGCGGGCGAATTTCCTGACGGCAAGATGGTGTTGCGAGCGAAGGTCGATATGGCTTCGCCGAACATGAATCTGCGAGATCCGATCCTCTATCGCATCCGGCATGCGTCGCATCATCGCACCGGCGACAAGTGGTGCATCTACCCGATGTATGACTGGATGCACGGGCAAAACGATTCGCTCGAAGGTATCACGCACTCGATCTGCACGCTCGAATTCGAGAATCATCGTCCGCTCTACGATTGGTTCATCGAGCAGCTTGGCATTCATCATCCTCAGCAGATTGAGTTCGCGCGGCTTAACCTCACTTACACCGTGATGAGTAAGCGGAAGCTCTTAGAGCTTGTCGAAGCGAAGCTCGTCAGCGGATGGGATGATCCGCGCATGCCGACGATCAGTGGCTTGCGGCGGCGCGGTTATACGCCGGAGTCCATCCGCGCGTTCTGTGAGCGTATCGGTGTCGCAAAGTTCAATAGCCTCGTTGAGATGGAGTGGCTTGAGCAGGCTCTGCGCGAAGATCTCAATAAGCGCGCTCCGCGTGTGATGGGCGTGCTTAATCCGTTGAAGGTCGTCATCGAGAACTATCCCGAAGGGCAAGTCGAGCAGCTTGAGGCGGTCAACAATCCCGAAGACGCGAGTTATGGCACTCGGCAAGTTCCGTTCTCGCGCGAGCTGTACATCGAGCAGAGCGACTTCATGCTCGACCCGCCGAAGAAGTTCTTCCGACTCGGCATCGGTCGTGAAGTGCGTTTGCGATATGCGTACTTCGTGAAGTGCGTTGATGTTGTGAAGGACGCAGCGGGCAACGTTGTCGAGTTGCGTTGCACTTACGATCCGGCCACTCGCGGCGGCAACGCTCCCGACGGACGCAAGGTGCAAGGCACGATTCATTGGGTTTCGGCATCGCATGCTGTGGATGCAGAGGTGCGACTCTATGACCGACTTATCTCGGTCGCTGACGCGGGTGCCGTGCCTGACGGCGAAGACTGGAAGAGTTATCTCAACCCGAACTCGTTGCAGGTGCTATCCGGTTGCAAGCTCGAACCGAGTCTCGCCGATGCAGTGACCTCGGCGAAGTTTCAGTTCGAGCGGAATGGATACTTTTCGTTGGATAAAGATTCCGCGCCGGGGAAGTTAGTCTTCAACCGCTCGGTCACGCTCAAGGACACCTGGGCGAAGGTGCAAGCCAAGGATGCCTGAAACTGAGCAGCGGCAACGCGAACGAGCGAGATGAATGCGATGGATGGTGAGTTCCATGGCGATATTGTGGTCTCGCGTGGCTCGACCTGATGCTCTTCGAAGGAATCTTTGAATGACGACGACGCTGATTCGCGGCGGACGGATTATCGACCCTAGTCAGAACATTGATCGTGTGAGCAACCTGTTGCTGCGTGACGATCGCGTGGTTGGGATTGATGACCGTACGACTGTCGCTGACCGGCTGATTGATGCGGCAGGTTTGATTGTGTGTCCGGGCTTGATCGACATTCACGTCGCTCTGCGCGAGCCAGGCAATGAGGAAGACGAGACAACCGAAACAGGCACCGCTGCGGCTGTCGCCGGTGGCTTTACGAGCATCGCGGCTCGGCCTGATACAAACCCGTCGATCGACAATCGTGGGGCTGCCGAGTTCGTGACGTTGCTTTCGCGTCGCGCGGCCAATTGCAATGTCTTCCCGCTGGGGGCCGTGACGAAGGACAACGAAGGCAAAGAGCTTGCTGAGATTGGGCAGCTTGTCGAAGGTGGTGCCGTCGCAGTGACTGATGGCAAGAATCCGATCGCCAACGCCGAGATCATGTGGCGCGCGCTTGAGTACGCGAAGATGTTTAACTGCGCGGTCATCAGCTTTCCGCTCGTGCCCGAGTTGGCTCGCAATGGCGTCATGCACGAAGGCTACTACTCGACGGTGTTGGGGCTGTCGGGCATTCCGTCCGCTGCCGAGAGCATCATGGTCAGCCGCGACATCGCTCTGGCTGCGAGAACTCACGCACGGCTGCATGTGATGTGCGTTTCGACAACGGTGAGTGTCGATTTGATTCGTCGGGCTCAGCAAAAGGGCGTGCAAGTTTCCTGTAATGTCACGCCGCATCATCTCGCGCTGACCGATGCCGAACTGCAAAGCTACGACCCGAACTTCAAGGTCTCGCCGCCGTTACGCGCTCAGAAGCACATCGAGTCGCTGATCGCGGGGCTCAAGGATGGGACGATCGAAATCATCAGCGCGGATCACGAACCGTATGCGTCCGAGGAAAAGGATCTTGAACTCGATCAAACGCCGTTCGGGATCATTGGGCTGGAGACGCTCTTACCGATTTGCATTCAGACGCTGATCGAACCGGGTCATCTGAGTTGGCCCGAATTGATCGCGAAGCTGACGACAGGCCCGGCCAAGTTGCTTGGTATTCAGAAGGGCACACTCAAAGCCGGAGCGGATGCCGATGTGACGCTGATCGATCCGCATGTCGAATGGACGATCGATCCGAATCAATTTCGGTCAAAGAGCCGCAACACGCCATTTGGAGGCTGTCGCGTGAAAGGCCGTGCTCACACCGTATTTGTGAACGGTCAGATCAAGTACTCGGCGGCAGCGAAGTAGCGAGGGTTCTCGGTGGCGACGAACCCGTCATCTTGGCGCGAACGAATTGTCGCGGCGGCGGAGCGGCCGGTGGATGCGGCGTCGCTGGCGGTGTTTCGTGTCGGGCTGGGTGTCATCCTGCTGTGGGAAGTCTGGCGCTACTTTCACTACGGATGGATTCGCGACTTCTATGTCGAGACGAAGTTCAACTTCACTTACCCCGGCCTGGATTGGCTGAAGCCGTTGCCGGGTGTGGGGATGTATCTGCTGTTTCTCGTACTGGGAGCAGTTGCAATCTGCGTGAGCCTGGGGCGGTTCTACAAGGCAGCGATGAGCGTGCTCGCAATCGGGCTGAGCTATGTCTTGTTACTGGAGCAGACGGCGTTTCTCAATCACCTCTATTTGGTGAGTTTGATTTGCTGGCTGATGATTGCTGTGCCAGCAGATCGCGAATGGTGTTGGCGGCGTGGCGGTAACAAGCCGTACCAGTCCACAACGCTCCCGAGTTGGTGTTTGTGGATGATCCGTACGCAGATTGCGATTGCTTATGTGTATGGTGGGATTGTGAAGTTCAATCCCGATTGGCTCGCTGGGCAGCCGTTGCAGTTATGGATGCTGCAGATGACCGAGCTGCGTGCATGGGTCCCAATCTATGGTGAGCGTTGGTTAGCGATCGGAATGTCTTGGGCCGGACTGGTGATCGACTTGTTGGTCGTGCCCGCGCTGTTGTGGAAACCGACGCGCACTGCGGCACTGGCGATCGCCGTGATGTTCCACGTGTGGAATTTCACGATGTTTCACATTGGCATCTTTCCGTGGTTCATGATCGTTGCGACGACGTTGTTTTTGCCGCCGGACTGGCCGAGACGGTTTGTTCGACAGCGTGGGGCGGCAAACCAGATTGCGTGTGCTCAGAGCAGCACATCGGAAGTGCTCAGCACAACGAGAACAAGCCGCGTGTTCATGCTGCTGGCGGTATGGTTTGCCGTTCAACTGCTCATTCCGTGGCGGCATCTGCTCTATGAGGGCAACGTGGATTGGACTGAGGAAGGCACTCGGTTCGCTTGGCGGATGATGCTGCATGACAAGTGGTCGGCGTTGCAAATCACGCTCGTTGATCCGCGTACGAAGAAGACGCGACCGTTTGATCCGCGCGCATTCTTGTCGCAACGTCAACTGGACAAGATGAGTTATGAGCCCGAGCTCCTCAGGCAGTTTGCGCAGCACGTTGCGAGCCTTGCTGCTCAGAGCGAACTGGGTCGGCAAGAGGTGCATGTCTTCGTACTGACGTCGCTCAATGGGCGCGAGCCGCAACTGCTGATCGATCCAACGGTTGACCTCGGTGCCGAACCATTCCGTTGGCGGCGCCAACCTTGGATCATGCCGCTGACGAAGCCGCTGCCACCGCAGCCTTGGACGCCGCCGGTCGATAAGCTCAAGTTGCCAATGCCGGGCAAGATGACGAAATCACCCTAGATCAAGCCCCTTGATTACGGCATTGGTGGCTATTTGCAGGCCGTTAATTTCCGCACTGAACGAGCTCAGAATCCGACTCATTAAAGCAGGGCATCATGACATTTCGCGGGTTGGTGTTGTTGAGTGTGCTGTGGATCACAACGACGTGCGGAGCTCAGGTGCCGTTGAAAGTTGACTATGCGATGGACTCGGATCCGTTGCTGGTTGAGCCAGGTATTGAGCGTGTCATCTCGAAGGTTTACCTGAAGCTGTGGCTCGAATTGTTAGCGCAGCCGGAGCAAGATTTGCTGCATCGTACGGCCGAGGCGATTGAGCGGGCTCACGGTCTTGGTATGCCGGGACTGAATGAGACGATTGGGCCATTAACTTCAGTGCTGACGGCGAAAGACTCCTTGCCATCTGTACGATTCGCAGCAGCGCGAGCACTGATCACGATCAAAGCCAAAGATTCCGCAGCCATGTTGTTGGAGGCTGCTCAACAAACGGGGCTTGATCTCCGGCAAATCGTCGAACCGGCACTCGCAGAATGGGACTTCGAGCCCGCGCGAGCGATGTGGTTGGCGCGGCTCACCGATCGCCAAGTGCGTCACCGTGACCTGATGCTGGCAGTGCGTTGCTTAGGGCAAGTGCGCGAGATCAAGGCTCAAGCGACACTGCGAGAAGTCGTACTTGATTCACTCCGACCAGCGGACTTGCGGTTAGAAGCTGCGCAGACTTTGGGGCAACTCGCGACGGAAGGCTTTGAAACGGATGCGGCGCAGCTCGCTCGTGATTCGCAGCAGACACCGGCAGCGATTACTCATCGAGTATGTGCCGTACGATTAATGAGTCGGCATGCCAGCGCTACAGCACGCAGTTGGTTAGTCGCGATGTCGAAAGATTCTGAGCCAGCGGTTGCAGCAGTCGCGATGAATCGATTGATCGAGATCGATCCAGATTTGATGCTGCCAATGGCGGAGGCCGCGATGCAGAGTGCCGATGCCAAGATTCGCCGCGCGGGATTTGCGGCATGCGTACTGCGTCCGACTCCCGAACGGATGCCTTGGACTGTTAAGTTGCTGGACGACGTGAACCCAGCACTGCGGGGAGATGTGCGCGAGGCATTGTTTCAGTTGGCTAAGACACCGGAGTTGGATGCCGTCATTCGACCGGCTGCGATGTTGCAACTGGCTGCCGACAGTTGGCGCGGACAAGAGCAAGCCGCGTTGTTGTTGGCATCGCTCGATCATAAAGCCGCGACCTCACGCTTGGTCGAATTATTGAAGTCCTCGCGTCCCGAAGTGATGGTTGTTTCGGCCTGGGGTTTGCGCAAGCTGGCCGTTCCCGAGACGTTGGCACCGATGTTAGAGCACGCTCACGATCAGACTCGACGACGTCAGGCAGGCGACGTCCCGAATGCACTCGACCCCCAAGTAGCGCTGATCTTCGAGACGTTTGGGATGATGAAGTACCGCGCTGCTGACAGCTTGCTGCGACAATACATCGGGAAACGTGTAGAGATGGGTGAGTACTCACGGGGTGCTGCGATTTGGTCGCTGGGCAAGTTCAATGAAGGGCGGCTTGATGCCGGGTTGGCACAACTCCTGATCACACGTTTGACAGATATGACTCCGATGCCATCTGAAATGCCGCGCGTTCGACAGGCCAGCGCGATTGCGTTGGGATGGATGAATGCAAAGTCGCACGCTCCGGCGATCCGCGATTTCATGGGTCCGGGTCCGCAATGGTCTGGACCCCAACTGGCGATGCGCTGGGCGGTGATAAAATTGACCGGAGATCCACTCCCAGAACCAGCCAAGCAACAGCACGGATTTGGTTTTTCGTTTGCGGAGCCAATTCCGCCGAGAGTGGCACCGTGAGGTGTCAGTACTCCATCTGATCGCGAACCTCGCAGCGTTGTTGTTGCGGTGTCGTAGCGAATTGCGCGCTCTACGATTGCTGCTCGATCATTCGCGCTGTCTGTGCAATTGACGTTCGATGCCCGTGAGACTTCAGCAGCCAGTCGCTCGGCCAGCGCAATGACCTTTTGAACTGCGGTTACTTCTCTCGCTCATGATCTGGAAACTCATGTCTGACTTGTCTGATGGTTCTTCAGAAGATCGCCTGCGTGATCTCTTTCAGCGGCAGGCCGAGTTTCGCGATAAGTGTTGGTATCGATCGGCGCAACGCCTGTCACGAGAGATCAAGCTCTTCGCCAAGAGTGAAGGGCAGGTCATTCCATACTTGCATGCCTGCCATCAATTGATGAATTCTGCGCAGTCGTTGCTGGAACCTGAGTTTGGCTGCGAGGTGGCGATCGAAGCGATCGCGTTGCTGGAAAGCGAAGAACGAGCGCGGTTGATCGAACCAGATCTGCCGCTCGAACGCTATCGCTATACCGTGCAATGGATGTCTGCTTGCTCGTATGACAATCTCGCAAAGCACGTCGCGGCGCGGGAAGGTTACAACTCGGATGGCGTACATGACTGTATCAATGACGGCATTCAGGTTTGTCGTCGAACGGGCAAGCTGGAGTGCATTAATTGCTTCCGTGAGTACGCGACCGACGTGTATCGCGCTTCCGATGATCTTGAGATGGCGATGCATCATGCGCGCGCGATTGAGCAGAGCGCTGCTCCCAAAGATCCCGAGGCAGGCAACGACCGACGGTGGGTTGGGGCGAAAGATCAGATCGAGTTGCAGATCTTGCTTGGGCAGTTGGACGCCGCGTTTGAAGTCGGTCTGAGAGCGCTGGCGCTGCATACGAAATATCATTCGCCGTTCGATGCAAAGCTCGATATGGCCCGCGAAATGGAAGTCGTTTTGCGTTTGTCCGGTCGCTTCGAGGAGCATGCTGCCTTGATGGCCGCTCACGACATTGGGTTCGACTTAGGGGCAGGTATCCCTGCCGGTGAGGACCCTTTGCTGGAAGTCGAGACGGCAAAGATGACGTCGTTGCGATTGTGTTGCGAAGGCCGGTTCGATGCGGCGGCAGAAGCACTCGCTCGCTTCGACCAACTGTTGCAATCGCGGCAGTGCATCGCGCATTGGTTCGAAGTGCGATTACGCCTCATCGCGTGTTACTTGCTAGGCGGGCAGACGCAACGAGTCGACCGCCTCGCAGCCCAGTTGCTCGAACGGGCGAAGACTGCTCGCGATTGGCTCACACTTCGGCGTTTGCGGGGTTTGTTATCGGGTTCCATCAAGACGGCACCGATCCCAACGGTTGCTGAGTTGAAGTCGGGACCATTTGCGCCGCATGAGCGTGGATTGGGTTACGACCCGCTCGAGATCGCACCACCGAACAGCCTCGCCTCCGTGCCGTCTCAATCTCCCGAGCAGCAAGAGTTAGCAGAGTCGATCGACGAGATCGTCGCGGCCACTGCGGATGATCTTGCGGAGGAAGAGATCGCGCCCGAGTTCCTGGCGCGGTTGAGCCGTTGGTTCGATCGTTTTATGGAACGGGGTGCAAAACCCGATGCCGGTTGGGATGTCTGTGTCGAGATGATGGAACTGAAGCCGAGCGACGTGCGGAGTGCGGCAGAAGCCGGACGCCTCGTGCATACAGTCCACATCATCGCACCGACATGCGGACTCACGGTCGACGCACTGCGTTGGGCTTTGCAATTTCTGGATGCGTTTCCGAATGATGCCACGTTGGTCAATGTGGTCGCGTCTTTGGGAATGACAGCGCGAGAAATGGCTGCGGCGGATTCGCAACCGATGGACCCAGACTCGGTGATCACCGCGCAGCGGTTGCACGAGTTATTTCGTCGCTCACTCGATTTGGATCCCGAACGTCCCAACAACTTTGCGCGGGCTGGCCAATTTTATCTCAGCATTGAAGCGTTGGGCGACGCCGAGCGTTGCTTTGCGCGGGCGTCGCGTTTGGATCGTGGCAACGCATTAGTCGCTCGGCGTTTGGCAGAAATCTATGCAGCCAGTCAAAGACTGCAGGACGCGCTGAATGTGCTCGATCTTTGCATTCGTGAAGGCACTCGAGACCCGCAGGTATTCTGGTCTGCTGCGATGACGGCACTCTCTGGGAACCATTTTCAATTAGTGGCGAGCTATCTCCTGAAGTACGAAGAGATGTCCCCCGGTGAATCTTGGGTGCAGTACTACCTTGCGCTCGCATACCTCGAAACGGGGCGCCCTGAAGATGCCGCTACGGCATTGGATGAGGAAGCCCGTCGTAATCCCGATTCGCCTTTCAGTCTGCATGCGTTACGGGCATGTGTTGCGGCACTCGCGGGCGATCTCGCGGGACTCTCGCGACATGCGCAAGCAGTGCTCGACGTGCCGCTCGCGACGGTCGACTACTTAACGGTGATCGGTATTTCGCGGTTGTGGACGCGTCTCTTTGAAGCCATTCAAAAACTGCCTGTTGATCATGAGATCCGACAACAACTCGAACAACGCGGTCTCGAATGTGGACTCGCCCCAGACAGCTACTTTACAGCCATCCGGGCACAGGAACCCGAGCAAGATGAACTGAGCTATTACGTCTGCAGCTTTGAGCAACCACTGGGCGATCACTGGCGGCAGCATCCGGGTTGTCTACCCACCGAAATTGAGTATTCGTCCTATTGTTCGAAGTGGGGGGTCATCGCTCCCGATGGCATCTTGGCCGAGCGGATCGCGCTGGCATGGCAGTCTCGTTGTCAGATTCTGCCACCGATCTTAATGAGCATCGACCTACAAGCTTCTGGCCTTCGTGAGCGAGTAGGAATTGTTTGGCAGGGAGTGCATGAAGTCTTTGATCCGGCAGCAACTCGTTCACCGGCAGACCAAGGCTTTCTTCCGAACGAAGAAGATGATGCCAGCGAAGATGATGCTGACGACGACGATGCAGCGTTTTCCTAGCGTTTCCGGTCTCCCTCAAGAGCGTGGGTCTCTGCGTCGTTTGCCATGAGCACACTCGAAGCTGGTCAGTGTCTTGGTTCTGGCTGAACTCGGTTCGTTTCTGAAGCGGCGGGATCACGGATTTCATGAGGGACATGAGTCTCCGATGCTGCCTTGATTGATCATTACAGTCCAACGAGAGATCTCTTATGCCCCGCCGATGGATTGCTGCTGCGTTGTTCTTGACCGCTGTTCGTGCGGCGCTGGCTCAGGCTCCGCAACCTGTGGCCGATGATTATCGCGTGCAAGAGTTCGCCGCGCGACCGGCTCCGGAGTGGGTCGCGATCAAAGACTACGGGGCAAAGAATCCGAAGCTTGCCGGTTTTCGCGTGCCGGATGCGTTGCGCGTCGATGTCGTCGCCGAAGAACCGGTCGTGCTCAATCCGGTTTCGCTGTCGTTCGACGATCAAGGCCGCGCGTATGTCATCCAATGGAACCCGGCCCAAAGCTCGCGTCTGGGCGACTATGAGATCACATATCAAGACGGGACAACTGGCAAGATTCATCGCATGTTCAAGGATTCGCTCGATGACCTAAGGCGACTCGAAGACACCGACGGCGATGGCGTTTGGGATAAGTCGGTCGTCGTGATGAACGATCTGGAAATGAGTTCGACGGCGATCTTTCATCGCGGTTGGTGGTACTTGCCATCGGTCGGCCATGTCATCCGTCGGCAGATCGTGAAGGTCGGCACGGAGCTTGATCGCCGCACGCTTGGGCCGGCGACCGTGAAGCGTTTGCCGGGAATCGAGCCAGGCACCGAGATCATCGAGCAAGAGATTGTGCGCGGGATGTGCGGCTTCAATCAGCATCAAGCCTCGGGCATTACGATCGGGCCTGATGGTTGGCTCTACATCAGTTCGGGAGACGACGACAACAAAGCGGAAGGATCTGACGGGTCGCGTGTGACGGTGTTGCGGTGCGGCGTTATTTATCGCTGCCGACCTGATGGTTCGGATCTGCACGAGGTTGCGCGCGGCTTCCGCAATCCCTATCGCAACATCGTGCTTGATCGGCACTTCAACATCTTCCACATCGACAACGATCAAGAAGACGGTTCGAAGTTCACCGGCTGTCGCATCATGCATGTGCAAGACGGCAACGACTTCGGTTGGCGGCTGTATCCCGGAGCCGTCTGCTGCCGAGTCGACAATGCGCGCGCGGCGGTCTTTGGTGAGCGCCCCGGCAAGTTACCTTCGTTGATGAAAACCGGGCGAGGCGCTCCGGCGGGCTTGCTGAGTTTTCAATCGAACACGATCGAGAAGCTCGACGGTTGGCTGATCTATCCCGACGTCGTGCGAAAGCTCGTGCGGGCTTATCGCGTCGAGCGTTCTGGGACGTCGTTCCAAGTTGTCTCGCAATTCGAACTGATGGCGAATGACGACGGCATGTTTCGACCGTGCGAAGCGGTGCAAGGCCCTGATGGCGCGCTCTATATCGTCGATTGGAGAACGAACGGCAGCGGTGCCGGCAACTTGTGGGGCAACAACCAAACGGGGCGCATCTATCGCATCAGTGCCGCGACCGAATCAAAGCGATCGCCGCTCAACGGAGGACGACCAGAATTCCTTGCAGCGCTGGCAGTGCTGAAGCAAGACGCCTTACTTGCGTTGCTGAGTAATCCCAACTCGCAGCAACGCCGCGCGGTGGCAGTCGAGTTAGGGCGACGCTTTGCCGCTGCCAGCAAAAATGATCGCGACGAATGGCAGAAGGTTGTCTTTTCGAAGTCCTTGCCCGAGTTCGCAACGTGTGAGTTGCTGGGAGCTCTTTGTGATGCGGCGTATGACGCGCGCGTGCAAATGTGGTTGACTGAATTGTCGACGCGCGATGGCGAAGTCGGTCGCTTTGCGGCCGAGACTTTCTTCCGCAATGCCACGTTGAGCACCACTCAGCCGAACGCGGCTACTCAAATCGCGCGGTTCAAGTTCAATCTGCAAACGTCGAATTCCGAATTCAAACGCGCGGCAGTGCTGACGCTCTCGAAGATCGGCCAGCTTTACGGACAACGCGACACCGAGATTGCCAAAGAGATTGAAAGCCTGTTGGTCACAACGTTGTTGCAAGACAAATCGGGCGACGTGGTGTTGCGTGACGCGCTCGTGCGCGGCATCGAACGGCTCGGTGAGTCGGCTGTGCGGCGCGTCTCGATGCACTTATCGGAACGAGGCTCGGCCAACAAAGCCGCCGCGCTCGCGTTATTCGAAGCGACTCGCACAAGGCCGGCAGCACGCGTGCTTGATGGTTTGCTGTTCGGCAACTTGGAACATCTGTCGGCGGACGAAATGAGCCGTCTCATCGCGAGCTATCGCAACTACCAACTCGACCCGCCAATCTCGGTGTCGATGCTCACGGCCTGGCTCGTCGCGAACCACGATGCGCCGGCCAGTGTGCTGCTGATGGGACTCGAAACGGTCGCAGTCTGCGCCGAGTCTGGCTGCGAAGTCGGTGATGCCGAAGCTCTCAACAAACTCGCGCTGAGTTTGCTCAATAGCACCGACGAGCCAACCCGTTTGACAACGATTGAAGCGATTGGGGCCGCTGGTTTGAACGCCTTGGCTCAGCCGCTTGCTCAGGTTCTGCAAGACACCAAACGCAGCGTGACGGAGCGCCGCGCGATTGTGAGAACGCTCGGGCGTCTGCGTTCGATCGCGCTGGCGTTCCTCAATACGAGGACGCCGCCGGGAGTTGAACGTGTGCTCGACCAACTTGTCGCGGCAGCAAACACTCCCGAGCAAGGCGAAGCTCGTGCGGATCTGTTGGTGCTCTTAGGTTCGATCGACTTCACGAAGGCCGAACCGATTGCTCGCCAGTGGCTTGCTGCGAACGATGCCGTGACGACGGCGGCGGCGATTGATGTGCTCGGTACACGCGCTGATGAGGCTCAGCAGATCGCGCGGCGGTTTGTCGACAAGAAGCTGGATCGAGCCTTCTTGCCGCGCGTGTCAGCGGCCTTGCAGCGGCATGTGGAAAAGGATGCTTCGGGCGAAGTGAAGACGTTGTTGGCGGCGATCTTCAAAGAAGGCTTGCTCGTCGATGCTCAGCGGACGGCGGACTTGGTGACGAAGAGTGGCAACGCCGAGCGTGGCCGCGCGATCTATCTCGATAAGCAGCGCACTCAGTGCGTCACGTGCCACAAACTCGAAGGTGTCGGTGGGCAAGTTGGCCCGGACCTCACGAAAGTTTGGCAGACGCACACCATCCCGAAGTTGATCGAGTCGTTGCTCGAACCGTCGAAGGAGATCAAGGAGAACTTTGCCACTTGGACGGTGGCGACGAAGAAGGGGCAAGTTTTCAACGGCCTTAAGATCAGCGAGAACAAACGCGAGGTCGTGCTGCGCGACGCTCAAGGCAACGACGTACGGATTTTGGGTGAAGACATTGACGAGCAGATTCAAAGTAAACGCAGCCTGATGCCCGACGGTCTCGCCGCGCAGTTGTCGCTGACGGAACTCGTCGACCTGTTGGCTTTCCTGAAGAGCGAGCAAGCTCAAGCGGGGTTAAGGAAGTAAGAACGCAACGCGTGCAAGTGCGTTCGTGAAGTGCCTCGCCGCGCTGTTCACAGTCACTCATACGAGGAGAACATCTTGAAGTTCCTCTTGCTGGCGTTGTTTGTGTTTGTGTTCGCAGCCGACTCAGTGGTGAGTTTCGCTGCTGAGCGGGCCGTGAAGCCGAACATCATTTTTATCCTCGTTGATGACTACGGTTATGCGGACTCCGAGCCTTATGGTGCGAAAGATATCCACACGCCGAACATGGCTCGGTTGGCGAAGACCGGAGTGAAGTTCACGGACTTCTACGCGAACGCACCGGTTTGCACGCCGACTCGTTGTGGGTTTATGACCGGTCGCTATCAGCAACGTGTTGGGTTCGAGTGGGCGATGGGGTTCTCGGCCGAAGCCTTCCGCCGGCAAGGCGATCAATGGATACCAGAGAAAGACATTCATGGGCTGGGCTTGCCGACCTCCGTACCCACGCTGCCGAAGATGCTCAAGGCGGCGGGTTATGCGACGGGGGCTTTCGGCAAGTGGCACTTGGGCTTTAAAGACGAGTTTAACCCAACCAAGCACGGCTTTGATGAGTACTTCGGCGAACTGCTCGGACATAGCGACTACTACAACCACTCGTACTACGACGGCACCTATGCACTCCGTGATGGGCTCGAACCGGTGCAGGTCGAGGGTTACCTCACAGATCTGATCAACGATCGTGCGACGAAGTTCATCGACAAGCACGCGAGTGAACCATTTTTTCTCTATGTGCCGCATCTCGCGGTGCATTGTCCGTTTCAGCCACCGGGGCGACCGTTGCCTTCTGTGACGAAGGCCAACATGTACGACGGCAACCGCAAGACTTATGCGGCGATGGTCGAGCGAGTGGATCAAGGGCTCGGGATGATCTTTGCGGCCCTCGAAAAGCATCGTCTGTTGGAGAACACGTTGATCGTGCTGAGCAGCGACAACGGCGGCGAACGGTACTCGGACAACGCGCCGCTGTTTCATCACAAATCGACTCTGTGGGAAGGCGGTATTCGGGTGCCGTGCCTCATGAGCTGGCCGGGAAAACTACCGGCAGAGAAAGTGACTCCGCAGGTCGCGATCACGATGGACCTGACCGCGACGTTCGCGGCACTGGCTGGAGTTCAAGCGCCGGCTGATCGTCCCTTTGACGGCATCAATCTCCTGCCGGTGTTGCTCGGCGAGAAACCGCTTCATGCTCGCACGCTGTGTTGGCGCATCGATCGCAAAGGCCGTGAGCAGAAGGCTGTGAGGTACTCGCATTGGAAGTACATCCAAGACGGCAACGTCGAGATGCTCTTTGACCTGACAGCAGACATTGGCGAGCGGCGCGATTTGTCGTTCCAACAACCGCGCGTGATGACTGAATTGAAACGTCAACTCGCCGATTGGGAAAAAGAACTTGCCCAAGAGCGGACGGAGTTCTTGGTGAAATGAACGCCGCATCGCCATTACTTGCTTCGCGCGGCGACGGGCTTCTCGGCTGTCACGCGTTGATTCAGTACACGGATCTTGCTGAGTGATTCGCGGTAAGTCTCCGCATTGACGAAGCCCACGATGCGTCCCAGTAAGTCGGCGTTGGAAGTCAGAGCGACTGACGCCGGAACGCGATCAACTTCTAAGGCCTCGGCCTTACGGTAGTGGTCTTCGAGGCTCAGGTGGACCGGCACGAAGGTGTTGTTGACATAAGTCACAATGGCCGGATCAGAGAATGTGACTTGATCCATCTTTTTACAGAAGTTGCACCAGTCAGCATCAAACACCAGCAGCAGGGGCTTGTTGCTTTTGAGCGATTCCTCATGCGCGGCATCCAGATCGGTGCGCCAATGGATCTTCGGTTTTGGAGTCGACGGGAAGATGCTCGGTCGACCGGCAAACGCCACCATCGAACAACAGAAAGCTGCGAAACCTAGCAGCAGTCCAAATTGCATCCGCATACCGCTCATCCCTGAGTCTCCGCATGGCCACGTTCGGAGAGGGCGCCGGTCGAACGATGCCGACCAGTTCCCGAGTGCCATCTCCCGCGCGCCGAACGCAGCGAAAGATCGGCCTCTGGCGACACTGCGGATTCCCCATTTGTGACGAGGAAAGCGGTCCTGCTAATCGTCAGGTCGGATGCTCCGGTCGGGCAAACTTTGCGGGGCCCGCGTCCTCTCGTCAGGCTGCATTTGAGATTTTGGAAGCGGCCATGCCATGAAGGTGTGGATGTCTCGCCATCGCGTCTCGACGCAGGGCGTGTTCCTGTGTGACTCACTTTCATGCTGAATGAAACAGGAACAATCAGAGTGAACGGAGATCAGTATCGATCAGAGATTCGGATACTCAAAACAACGGCGGGACAGAAGCACGAGAGAGTGGTTGTCACCAGCATCCCGTTCCTCGGTCCCGCCCTGTCATTGAAGCCACTTAATCTTGGCGATTGTCTGGCTTTAATCGCCATTCAACCCGCGGTTCAGTCGGCTGAGTGCGTCGCATTCAATCTGTCGCACGCGCTCCCGAGTCAACCCGAGCGCTTCGCCGATTTCCTTCAAGGTCTTTGGCTCGGTGTCGTCGAGTCCGAAGCGCATTTTCAAAATCGTTGCCTCGCGCTGATCCATCGTGCCCAGCATCTTCATCACATGCTTGAGATTGTCAGACTCGACGAGTTCATGGTCGGGGCTGCCATGGCGGTCGTCGGGGATCACTTCACCCAGCGTCCAATTGCTATCGGGCTGTTCGGTTTGAGGGCTTGTATTGTAGAGCTCGATGGCCTTTTTAACGATCCGCAGCTTCTTCTTGGGCAAGCCCAAATCAGCCGCGACCTCTTCAGCCGTCGGTGTGCGACCGAGCGATTCGCCGAGCTTTGCGGTCGCTCGCCGCCATTTGGTGAGCAGTTCGACCATGTAGGCCGGTATGCGAATCGTCTTGGCGGAGTTCACTAATGCTCGCTTGATGGATTGCTTGATCCAGTAGCTTGCATAGGTGCTGAAGCGAGTATTCATCTCAGGGTCGAAGCCCTCGACTGCTCGCAGTAGTCCCAGGTTGCCTTCCTCGATCAAGTCCTGCAGAGGCAGGCCCTTGCTCGTATAGGCTCGGGCAATATTCACAACGAGCCGAAGATTGGCTCGCACCATGCGATCGCGGGCAGAGGCGTCTCCGTCCGAGATGCGATACGACAATTCTTTCTCTTCTTCAGCGGTCAACAAAGCCGTCTCGTTGATCTCTTTGAGATAAGTCTCCAACGGGTTTTGGACTTTGGAGCCGCTGCGTCGGCGAGTGGTAGTTTGCATTTCAGTCCTGCTGATTGATCTCGAGTCGCGTGATGGGAGCCGCGTGGCGATGAGTTGGCGGCAAGCGATCAGTCGGAGCGGGCTCGCTTTAACTGAAGAACCATCCATCTCGAACGCAAGTGCGTGCTGAGTGTTTGGAATGGATTGCTTGATGCTCAAACTCAAGAAACGTTGCTGCCCCCGTTTACGTTGCCATCCGAAAGTTGGCGATCCGGTCTCCGAACCCGAGTTTCAGCAACAGAAGAGCCGAGTCCGCCATAGCGATTGTGCCCGACTTGCCAGCCAACACTTTGCGTGACGGTTGCGCGATGAAGAAGGATTCGCGCGACGTGCAAAGGGCAAACAAGGTCCATGCGGGTGATGGGCACCGCGAACTCAGCAACCTACGAAGTTAGTCCGTCATCTGTTGTGCAACTCAGTAAGCCGCATCCTGAAGGAACCAAACAGACTGCATTGGGATCGCTCGTTCAAATGCGGAAGCGGAGCGAGCTGCGATCGGTAACAACCCCAATGAGCCCACAAGGCTCGGATGCGGAGACTTGCCCCTAACTGGAGTAAGTCCGGGAGAGTTATCGGCGGACTTTGCCGAACGGCTAAACGCGAACGATGCGGGAAACATTGACGATCGCGGTGAATCGTCGACCGCACCGAATGTACCGGGAGTGGTTGCGAGATTTGTGAGACCGTTGCGACTGCTGTGATCGCTCTGAGTGGCGAATCGTCGTTGTCGTCGAGCTTGGAATGATCGCGCCATGTGGCATGTGCGGCACGTTGAAAACGTCTCCACGACTTCTGCCGGAACCGTCTTACGTCACTTGCTGCAAAGCATCCTCAACCGCTTGCAGCACGCGCGCGATGTCCTCCTTCGAGTGCATCGACGAGTAACCGTGATGACAGGCCCCACCCCCGTAGTCATGGAAGTAGACGCCGCGATTCGTCGTTTCGAGGCAGAACTTCAGCATGCGTTCGCGCGTGTGACAGAGGCTTTGTCGATAGTTCGTCACCTTCTCGCGCGTGCCGAATGTGAGACCAAAACGGCTACCGTGACTTTGAATCCGCACCGGCACTTTGCTCCGCGCGGCAATGTCCTGCAGAGCCGGGAAGAGTTGCTCGCCGAGCGAATTGATCGTGCTCCAGAACGCGGGCTTTTGGATCTCGCGTACGAAGGAGACTCCCGCCAGCATGCTCATCAGCGGCGCGTTGAACGTACCCGAGTGTGCAACATTTCCTACCGGCTTGAAGAGGTCCATCAACGACGCCTTACCGCAGATCGCGGAGAGCGGCAGGCTCGCACCGAGCGACTTGCCGATCGTTGCGATGTCGGGCGTTACTCCGAAGTCTTGCTGAGCACCGCCGGGACTCTTCTTCGCGAACGATTGAATCTCGTCAAAGAACAGAATGAGTCCGTGCTCGTCACACAGCTTGCGCGCCGCTTCGAGGAAGCCCGGCTCGGGCAAGATGCAGCCGCAGTTGTAGTCAATGGGCTCGATGAGCAGCGTGCCGACTTCATGCTGATGCCGCTTGATGACCGCTTCGAGTCCTTCGAGGTCGTTGTACTCAGCAGTGACGACGAGTTCCGCGAGTGCCTTCGGAATCCCGGCGCTCTCGCGATACGGCGGCACGGCGTCCAGTTGATCTGCCGGAGGATGACCGCCGATGAACGTGAATTCATGATAGCCGTGAAAGTGGCCGTGAAAGCGAATGATCTTGTCGCGACCGCTCGCCGCTCGGCATAGACGCAGCGCATGCAAAGTGGCCTCGGACCCCGAGTTCGTGAACCGCACGCGTTCGGCGCACGGCACGATCTTGCAAAGCTCTTCCGCCAGTTCGATGTGAAACGGAGTGTCGAGACTGCCGAGCACTCCCAGTTCCCAAACTTGCTCGAAGACCTCTTTCAAACAATCGGGAGCATGCCCGAGCAGCGCGGCTCCATGACTCATCGACATGTCAATGAACTCGCGGCCTTCGATATCCCAAAACCGCGAGCCCTTCGAACGCTGTGCATAGACCGGCTTCTGCCAGGCGTTATTCCAGCGCGTGCTCGAACAAACTCCGCCGGGCAGCACGTTGCGACCTCGAGCATAGAGCGCGGCATATTCATCAGGAGTGAGAGTCTTCAAGGCAGTCATGAGCAAGTCTCAAGAGAAGGTGACGAACGCGGCAGTGACGGTGGCGTCGATGTTGTTTGCAATGCTGAACCGAGTTGGTGCTGAGCTGTCTTGCACTTCGATTTCAGTTCGCGCCGTTGAATACTCGCGTCGCTGGTAACCGACAAGCCGCTGCTGATCTGACGAAGTTTTGGGAAATGTCTGACGCCGTGCTTTCGCTGTTCTGCCGCGGTTGATTAAATCGTTTGGTATCGGTGGTCTGCCGCCTGAACCATCTCAATGAAGGATGAACTCTCATGATGCACTACTCGTGCGACGTTTGTGGACGGAAGATCGAAGACCGACGCTTCGTCTGTCGGATCGAGGTCTACAAATCGTTCGATCAGGAGAGTCTGGCGTCGGTCGTGAGTCCGCTGGACGCGCTGCATGACGACTCCGATCACTTGGAAGAAATGGCTGGCATCCTGAACGACTACGACGAGACCGATGATTTGGAACTCGAGCGAGATCGGTCGCGAAGTTTCAACTACGACCTCTGTTCGGACTGCCAACAGCAGTACATCAAAGACCCGCTGGGCTTCCATAAGCCACGTCGCATGCGCATCAGCGACAACTGAATGCCAGTCCGAGTCTCGGCAGAACAACGCCTCGACGGATTTTTTCGGACAAACTTCCAACGCTGCCCGTGCTCACTCACTGTCGCTCAATTCGACATTCCAAAACGACAGCGCGGCGAGGCCGTTCGCTCCGTAGAGCAGTCGATCGGGACTCCAGCGAGCGCTGTCGATGTAGGACACCTTTGAGGCCACTGGCTGATCGAGCTTGAGCACCAGTTTCGAGCCCTGCGCAACTCCCGAGATGACCTTTGCCCCAACTGGCTTCGGGAGATCGAGATCTGAGTCGCGATCATCCTGAGGAAAGACGAACTCATTCCTCAACTTGTCATCCCAGATGACGGGCTGATCGAACTCCAGCGTCACTTCATCCCGCGCTTTGTTCGAGAAGAACGCACGCTTCAGATTCGGCGGAGTCACGGGTTTGTCGAACGAGCGGCCGTAAGTCTTCTGCTCGATGACCGGCGCGATCAGCCGAGCGAACTCGGCATAGCCTTCGGCCGGGAAGTGGCAGCCGCCGGGCGGTTTGATGCCCAGCGTCGACATCACACTCAGATTGGAAAAGTACTGCGGCAGCGAGCGTTGCACTTCTCGCAGTTCGTTGTCGGAGCCGTTGAGCCCCATCGAGCACGCCTTCGGCCAGATCTGAAAGACGTAGTAGTGCCCGACGTTGGGGTAATCGTTCTTCCAACTCGCGGCCATGTCGAAGAAGAGATCGCGATAGGTGTGATGGCCGTAGTCACCGCTCGGTCCGTCGGCACCTTGATCGTTCTCGCCTTGATGCCACAGGATCGCGCGGACTCCATGAGTCAGCTTCGCTTGCTGAGCCCGCCATAAGAGCCGGCCATAGATCGTGCTCGGGTCCGTCGGGTTCTCGTCGTTGCGTTGATGCTGGTCGATGCGCGTGCCGCCGACCGCTCCATTGATGATGCAGACGGGCCGCTTCTGGCTCTCGACCAAGCGCCGCCCGAGTTCCATGCCCCAATAGCCGATCTCCGACTTCCCGCCGGGACTGCGAGCTTCCGCATTGGCCCACAGCTTCAACCGCGAGCCATTCGGATCTCCCGCCGTCGCGCCAAAGGTCCGCACCCAGTCGCTCGGCTTGAGCGGATTCTCTTTGCCGAAGTCGGTCGCGACGGTGTTGGACTGGCCGTTGAGCAGGAACACATCGCCGCAAACCAGATTGCTCGCCGAGTGCAGGACCGTCTCTTTATTGCCCGTCTTCGAGCCGAACTCCGCTCGATACTTAACCAGCCCAGCCTTCAGCTTCACCGCGAGTGAATAAGAAAAACCCTTGTCCGCCCCGACCTTGCTCGACTCAGTCTTGATGAGCTTTTCGTTGTCAGAGCCCTTGCCGCCTTCATCGGCATAGAGCTTCACGAAGACCGACTCAGCAGGCTCGGTCAGCGTCCCTGTGTAATGCAAAGTACCATCGTCGTTGTCATCACGAGCAATGAACTGGTTGTCTTCCGGTTGCTCGGTCATGTCTGAAGCGCGGCTCACCCACGGACGCTCCTGCTTCGTTTTTTTTCCAGTTGGCTTCGGAAGGGTGATGGTGATGTTGGCTTCGGCGCCACTCCCATATTGATCGCTGCGGATCGGTATCGCATGAAGCGTCACTTGGCCGTTTTGGCTGGCTCCTTTCAGCACGATTCGGTCTGCCCGAGTTTCGTAAGCGAACGGTATCCCGGTGATGCTCCAACCGATCTTGAAGTCATTGGCCTTCGCGGCTCGCAACTCTTCCTGATTGGTGACTTCGACAACCAATTCGAGGCGCTGCCGGCCATCCCATGTTTTGGGACTCACAAGCTTGAGACTCGGCCACGGTTTCCGCTTCTTCACACTGACAATCACCGGCAGCTTTTTGGTTTCGTTGGGAAGGACATAGTTCACCGAGAAATGAGTCTCCGTATCAGTCTTCATCACCGTGCGATTTGATTCGACCGGCGTAAAGAGCGGCTCAACAGGTTCGGTCACTCCCGTAAGACAAACTGGGACCAACTTCGTCCAACGCACTGCTTGAGCCGCGCCGCCAGTGGCCTTCAGCGTGACCAACTGCCCTTCATCGATTTCGATCTTTGTTGTTGGCGTTACTGCCTCAAAGGCTTTTCCATCGACTGAATAGGAGAGAGCGACTTCTTGTCCCGGCAGGGAAAGCTGCCCGATCAACAGTTGCACTGGCCTCTGATTCGCATGCTGCAAACGCAGCCAATTCCGTGACCGAGCGACCTTTGAGATGCGGACTTCATCGAGGTCTCCGACGTAGTCGTAGTTGTGGTACCAACCGCCGAGCCAGAGCCGCGCGGGGCTCTTGATGTTGAGCGTTGGCTTGCCCGAGCTCTCTTGCTGCATGCCGTTGACATAAACACGCCCATCATTGAGGTCGTAGGTGTGCGCGACGTACTGCCATTCGTTGAGTCGCGTCCCGTAGTACTGACTGCGGACATCAGCGAAATCGCTGTCGATGCGGATGTGATGCGGGCCGCGATACATCATGCGGACCTTGCTGCCTCGACCGCCGCCTTCGTTGCCCCAGCCGATCAACGTCGTGTTGGGACGCTCGATGCGGAACCAGGCTTCGGTGCTATGAGAGCTTGAACCCGACGGCAGCGTCTCCAGCTTGTCGCCGCAGAAGATGCCCTTGCCGCCGGGGAAGTGCCGAGCTTTGCCGATCATCCCCGCCGTTGAAGTCGTGCCCGTGTCGGTGCTCGGGTAAGTGCCGGTCGCATCGGCCACTCGGTCATTCATGTGCCACACCGCGACATAGCCGTTCGACTCATTGAAGACCGCCGCGCTATTGGACTCGCTCTTGGCGTCGGTCTTGCCCCAGAAGACGCGCAACTCTTGCCGCGTGTTGCCGACGATCTTCGGCACGCGCACCCAAATCGCCGCCTCACCGGCCTTCGCGTCCCACTCGTCGATCTCGAAGGCCAGCGGCGTTCCGTCCTTCGTCGCAAAGCGAATGTCTGCACCATTCGGCTGAGCCTGCGCGAAGTCGAACCAATCACCATAGAGCTTCACGAGTAACGGAAATTGCTCGACGACCGCCTCTGCCGGCAGGTCCGCGCCTTCCTTGTCGGTGAGAATCCACATCGAGCCC
>Ga0172376_10001739_pt1 | contig 27413 bp, 21 predicted proteins | sample Lak35m_FD_121114 | JGI IMG/M metagenome (GOLD analysis project Ga0172376, IMG submission 121114) | Freshwater microbial communities from Kabuno Bay, South-Kivu, Congo - kab_092012_35m | ecosystem: Environmental > Aquatic > Freshwater > Lake | place: Democratic Republic of the Congo: South-Kivu...
AGCATGAAGGTCGCATCATTCAGAGCCGCTCTGAGGATTCGATCATTCATGAGATTGAGGATATTCGCGACAAGGTCAAGGGTTTCACCGGCACCATCTCCGATCTGGGCGGCCCCACCGCCAACATGTACCGGCTGGGCTGCAAAAGCCCGCAGATTGAGGCCGCATGCCGCAAACCCAGCTGCGTCTACCCGGGCATCTGCCCTAACCTGAACACCAACCACGATCCGCTGATCGCGATCTACCGACGCGGTCGTGCGCTCAAGGGCATCAAGAAAATTCTGATCGGCTCGGGCGTGCGCTACGACCTGGCGGTGCAAAGCCCAGAGTACGTCAAGGAACTGGTGCAGCACCATGTGGGGGGCTACCTGAAGATTGCGCCCGAGCATACGGAGGCGGGACCGCTGTCCAAAATGATGAAGCCGGGCATCGGCAGCTACGACCGGTTCAAGACCTTGTTTGACAAATTCAGTGCAGAAGCCGGCAAAAAACAGTTTCTGATTCCGTATTTCATCGCGGCGCACCCCGGCACCAGTGATGAAGACATGATGCATCTGGCGTTGTGGCTCAAGAAGAACGGTTTTCGTGCTGATCAGGTGCAAACTTTTTATCCCAGCCCGATGGCCACGGCCACGGCCATGTACCACACCGACCTGAATCCGCTCAAAGGCATTCACCGTGACGAGCGCGTTGAACGGGTCGATATCGTGCGTGGTGAAAGGCGTCGCCGCTTGCACAAGGCTTTTTTGCGTTACCACGACCCCAACAACTGGCCGCTGCTGCGTGAGGCGCTCAAGACCATGGGGCGCGCCGACCTGATCGGCAACGGCAAGCATCATCTGATTCCCACCTATCAGCCCGCCACCGACGGGAGCTATCAGAGCGCGCGGCGCAAAAATTCGACGGTACCCGGATCAGGGGCGACGACCGTCAGGAAAAGCGTGAGAAGCGGGTTGTTGCTGACGCAGCACACCGGTTTGCCGCCCCGTGCGACCGGGGCCTCACCTGCCAAACCAGTGAAAAATTTCAACAACCATCGGCCGCGTTAGACCGCTGCCCCGGCGTGGGCGTGGGTGGCATGCGCACGTTGCAACAGGATGTTGGCGCACAGGCCACCGCTGGCGGCCAGGCTCAGCTCGAAGCTTCCTCCCATGCGCGTGATGGCCTGTTCGACGATGGCCAAGCCCAGACCGGTGCTGTTGGCTTCGGTGCGCGCGGCCTCGCCTCGAAAAAAGGGTGTCGTCAGTTGTTTGATCTGATCTGGGGGAACCCCCAGCCCGTGGTCGCGCACGCGCAAGATGACGCGGCCTTCGTGCAAGCGTGCCGACACCTCCACGTCCGCAATACCGGTGTCCACTGTCTTGCCGTAGCGCGCAGCGTTCTCCAGCAGGTTGACCAGTACCCACTGTAGCTCGACCTCGTCGGCCAACACGATCAGGTGCTCTTGAAGCGCCACTTTGAATCGCATGTCGGTACGTTTGCGCAGGGGATTCAAACATTGCTCGACAACGTCGTTGAGCGATACCGCTGTCAACCCCAAGCTGCCGGGGCGGGCGTAGTCCAGGAACTTGCCCACAATGGCGTCAAGCTGGGCAATGTCGTTGATCATGTCTTGCCGGGCTTGTTCGTCCGCCACACTGAGCTCGGTTTCAAGCCGCAGCCGCGCCAGAGGTGTGCGCAGGTCGTGGGAGATGCCCGCGAGCATGACGGCACGGTCTTGCTCGATCTTGGCCAGTTTCTTGGTCATGCGGTTGAAGCCCACGTTGACCGCACGGATTTCGCGTGTGTTCACGGTTTCATCCAGTGCGCTGGCTTCAAAGTCACCCTCACGCACCCGGCTCGCCGCAAAGGACAGGTCTTTCAGCGGACGATTGATCAACCTTGCGATGAAAGCGGCGCCAGTCAACGACAGCGCCGCTGCAGTCAGCAGCCAGATCATCCAGGTCCGGCCGGCCGGTTCATCAAAGCGGTTGCGTTCGGTTTGCAGCCAGTAAAGGTCTTTGTCGATGGCGAAGCCGACCCACACGCCCTCTTGATTGTTGACCTTGCTGGCGACGACCGTTCCCGGTCCCAGCCGCGACAGAATCTGCGATTCAATGTGCGCACTCAGGTAGTCGTCGTCAAACGGCGTGAAGGTGTCCTTGGGCTCGCGCGGACGGATCGTGACGTGCTCTTGATCCTTCATGGTTTTGAACAGCGATACGCGTGCAATGGCGTCAGAGTGCATCACTGCCGCGCGACTGAGGTTGACCACAGAGGCTATCTGGTTGGCAGTCTGAATGGCACGCGGCTCAAACTCAAGTTCGCGCAACGTCTGCGTCCAGGCAAACACGCTTCCCACCAGCAGCAGCGCCAGCAGAAAGAAGGTGCGCCAGAACAGACTGACGCCGGTTCGATAGGTGGGGAAGACGTCTTGGTCGAACCATGCCAGTTCGGACGGTCGCGGCTTACTCTTGGTCATCCGGAACAAAGACGTAACCGACACCCCATACCGTCTGGATATAGCGCGGGGCAGCTGCATCCACCTCGATCAGCTTGCGCAGTCGTGACACCTGAACGTCCAGACTGCGGTCAAACGGCTCAAAGTCACGGCCCCGGGCGAGTTGGGCCAGCTTTTCACGCGAGAGGGGTTGCCGGGGGTGGCGCACCAGCGCCTTGAGCATGGAAAACTCTCCGGTGGTCAGCGTCAATTCCTCTTTCCCTTTGTGCAGGGTGCGCGCCCCCATGTCGAACACAAATTCGCCAAAGTGCGCCACCGCCTTGTCGCTGGACGGTGAGCCGGGCGGCTCGGTGGGCGGGCGGCGACGCAGCACAGCGTTGATGCGCGCCAGTAACTCGCGTGGGTTGAACGGTTTGGCCAGATAGTCGTCGGCTCCCACTTCAAGCCCCACGATGCGGTCGACGTCTTCGCCTTTGGCCGTGAGCATGATGATCGGGGTGGCGTTGTTGGCACCGCGCAGGCGTCGGCACACCGACAGTCCGTCCTCGCCGGGCATCATCAGGTCCAGCACGATCAGGTCGACCGGCTCGCGCAGCAGTATGCGGGTCAGCGCCTTGCCGTCTTCGGCCAGTAGCACGTCGAAGCCCTCTTGGCTCAGGTAGCGGCGCAGCAGATCGCGGATGCGGCTGTCGTCGTCGACCACCAAAATTTTGTCTTTGTGCTGGGAGTTCGTCACCATGCTTTGTCTCGCCCGAATATGTGTTGGACGCGATTTTGCGTGGTTTGAATCCCCAGACCCGGATTTTTTTGCGGCGCATTGACAGCTTGTTATAAAAAAATTGGTTTGATAATGGCGCTGACCACGATCAGCACACCACCGGAGATTTGTCGCCATGATCAAAAAATTGATAGCTGTCGGCGTAGCTTTTATATGGACCGGAAGCGTTTTTGGTCAAGTACCAACGGTGGGTGAACCAGCGCGCCGCGTGGTCTTGTCGGCGCAGGCTCAGGTGGAAGTACCGCAAGACGTCATGACACTGACGTTGCAGGTGACGCGTCAAGGCTATGAAGCCGCCACGGTGCAGGGCCAGCTCAAGTCGGCGCTGGATGCCGCACTGGTCGTGCTGCGCCAGGAGGCCGGTGCGGGTTTGATGGATGTGCGCAGCGGACACTTCACGGTGCAGCCGCGTTATGACCGTGACGGCAAGGTCAGCGTCTGGCAAGGGAGTGCAGAGTGGGTGCTGGAGGGGACGGATGTGGCCCGTATTGCCAGAGCGGCAGGTCGGGTTCAGGGCATGAGTGTCAGCCGCATCAATTTTGGACTGACCCCCGCACAGCGGCAGCAAGCACAAGCGAGAGCGCAGGCGCTGGCGGTTGACCGGTTTCGCCAGCGCGCCATCGAACTTGCCAACAGTTTTGGTGCCCATGGGTATCTGATCGACGAGGTGCAGGTGGGGTATGACGACGCTGCGCCGCAGTTGCGTGCGCCCATGATGGCCTCGCGTGTCATGAGTGACACGGCCGCCGTGCCGGTTGAGGCGGGTGTGACCACGGTCACGGTCAGTGTGTCGGGTTCGATCCGGCTGCGCCAGGAGTAGATTTGGACGCGACGACGGAAGCGAAGTCAGCGCCAGTGGCGGGCGCGTCGGGGCAGCAGCCAGGTGGGCCAGGGGGCGCGAGCACGCTTGATTTTTTGTTGCTGCGCATGCGCAACAAGAGCGATTTCCCCGCGTTGTCTGACTCGGTCACGCGCATCCAGAGCATGGCCACTTCCGAGCGCGAAAGCATCAGCAGTGTGACCAACGAAATTTTGAAAGATGTGGCATTGACCAACAAACTGCTGCGGCTGGTCAACAGTGCTCACTATGCCCGTGGCAGCAGTGTGGGCACGGTGTCGCGTGCGGTCAGCCTGGTCGGTTTCAATGGCATTCGCAACCTGACGCTCAGCCTGGTTTTGCTTGAGCACATGCAAGACAAGGACAACGCCCAACTACTCAAGGAAGAGTTTTTGCGCGCGCTGATGGCAGGGGCCATTGCGGCCGAGTTGGGTGCGTCGCAGGCGGAAAGTGAAGAGGCATTTATTGGTGCGCTGTTTCAGAATCTGGGACGGATGCTGGCGCAGTTTTACTTTGCCGAAGAGGCTGCCAGTATTCGCCAGCGGGTCAGCGACACCGCCCATCCGATGAGCGAGGATGCCGCTGCGCTGGGTGTCTTGGGGCTGACATATGAGCAACTGGGGCTGGGCGTGGCGAAGGCCTGGGGTCTGCCAGACAGCATTCAGCGCTGCATTGTTCGTCCGGTGGGTGATCCTCCGGCGCAGGCGTCCAGAGACAGCGGCACGCATCTGAGGTGGAGTGCCAGTGCCGCCAACGACATGGCCGACGCGATGCTGCACGCTGATGCCGAGGTAGCAGACCAGCGGCTGACGTCGCTGTCCAAGAAGTACGCCAAGGCGCTGGGTGCCAGCGCCGAACAGGTCAAGGCGGTGACGGTCTCGGCGCGCGTCAAGTTGACTGAATTGGCCGACGCGATGGATTTGCGCGTGCCTTCGCACTCACCTGCGGCGCGTCTGTTGGCGACGCCTGCCAGTGGGGGGATGCCGTTCGTCGGGGTGTCTGGTGCCGACGGCATCGGGGACGTGGTCGACATTGCGCAACTGCGTGTGACCTCCGATGCGCCAGCGCACGCCGACGTCAGCCACGAGCCTCCCGGCACGCTGGTCCAACAGCAAGAGGCGGCCATGCAAACCATGGCGGCGGGTATTCAGGACATCACCAACGTCATGGTCAACGACTTCAAATTGGGCGATGTGGTGCGCATGATTCTGGAGACCATGTATCGCGCGCTGCATTTTCATCGGGTGGTTTTTTGCATGCGCGATCCCAAAACCAATATATTGAGCGGCCGCTTTGGTCTTGGGCCGGAGGTGGAAAGCGTGGTGAAGCGATTTTGCGTGCCGTTGGGCGGAGCGGGGGTGCCCGATCTTTTTGCCACCATCTGCACCAAAGGTGCCGATACGCTGATCAACGACACGAGCGACCCCCGAATCACCGCGCGCTTGCCTGTGTGGTACCTGCGCGACTTTCACGCCCCGGGTTTTCTGATCTTGCCACTGGTGATCAAGGGACAGGCAGTGGGGCTGATTTACGCCGACATGGCGGTCAAGGACGAGTTGGCGATTGATGACAAAAAACTGGCCCTGTTACGCACTTTGCGCAACCAGGCCATCATGGCGTTCAAGCAATCCGCGTGAGCCATCGGCAGCGTGCCGACCGGCGCATGAAACGACCATGATTCGGGCCAGATGGATGTCTTGTTTTGTTACATGTTTTTGGCATCTGGCCCCCGTCAAACCGTCTTATATAGCTATTTTAAAAATAGCACTACTGGGCTGCCCAGCCGCCGTCCATGTTCCAAGCCACGCCGCGTACGTTGTTGCCCGCGGGGGAGCAGAAAAATACCGCCAAAGCACCCAGTTCTTCAGGGGTGGTGAATTGCAGCGATGGTTCTTTTTCACCCAGTAGCAATTTGGTGGCGTCCTGGTTGGACAGCCCCAGCGCAGCAGCCTTGGCGTCAACCTGTTTTTGCACCAGCGGTGTCAGTACCCAGCCCGGGCAGATGGCGTTGCAGGTGATGCCACTGGTGGCGTTTTCCAGTGCGATCACCTTGGTCAATCCGACGATGCCGTGCTTGGCGGCGATGTACGCCGACTTTTCCACCGACGCCACCAGGCCATGCACTGACGCGACATTGATGATGCGCCCCCAGCCCGCCGCCTGCATGGCCGGCAGCGCCAGCCGCGACGCATGAAATGCGCTGCTCAGGTTGATGGCCAAAATGGCGTCCCAACGGTCGACTGGAAAATGCTCGACCCGCGCCACGTGTTGAATGCCGGCGTTGTTGACCAGGATGTCGACCCGGCCAAACTGTTCTGCTGCGTAGGCCATCATGGCCGCAATGTCGGCTGGCTGACTCATGTCGGCTGGGTGATAGGCGGTCTTCACGCCATAGGCCGCTACTTCGGCACGTGGTCCATCCACCTCACCAAACCCGTTCATGACGATGTTGGCCCCTTGCGCGGCCAACGCCTTGGCGATCCCCAGACCGATACCGCTGGTCGAACCGGTGACCAGAGCTGACTTACCTTTGAGCATGCTGCATTCTCCAGTGAGTGTCAGGCTGCGCCACAGCAAAACCATCGCGCTATGCCTGTTTGATTTAGGATGCGGACATTATCCGGGAATGTTTTTCACTTACTGCCATGCGCGAGCCGACTCTTCACTTCATTCACTGCCCTGACGCTCACGGTGGCCATCGTATGGCGTACTGGCAGTGGGGCGATGCACAAGCGCAACACGTGTTGCTATGTGTGCATGGTCTGACGCGCCAGGGTCGTGACTTTGACACGTTGGCGCTGGCTTTTTGTGATGCCGCAGATCACCCGGTGCGGGTGGTGTGCCCGGACGTGGTGGGGCGCGGCCAGAGCGATTGGATGACCGACCCGATGAGCTATCAGATTCCCACCTATGTGGGTGACATGCTGGTGCTGTTAGCGCAGTTGCAGCCGGTCACACTGGACTGGCTGGGGACCAGCATGGGCGGACTCATCGGCTTGGGATTGGCCGGTCAAGCTGAGCTGCCTGCTTATGCGCAGGTGCGCCGGTTGGTGCTCAACGACGTTGGCCCCACGATCGAATGGCGCGCTTTGCAGCGCATCGGTCAGTATCTGGGCAAAGTGCCGGTGTTTGACTCGGAGCAGCAGGCCGCTGATGCGTTGTGGACGATTGCCAGCAGCTTTGGTCCGCATACACCAGCGCAGTGGCTGGCGTTGACGCGGCCGCAGATCAAGCCGCTGGCCGATGGTTCCGGACGGTTCACCTTACGTTACGACCCGGCCCTGGAAATGCCGTTCAAGGCGGTGACGGCTGAGTCTGCGGTGCAGGGGCAGGAATTGTTGTGGCAGGCGTATGACCGCATTCGTGCCGAGACCTTGCTGGTGCGTGGCGCGGAGTCGGATTTGTTGTCGGTGCAGACCGCGCAGGCGATGACGCAGCGCGGTCCCAAGGCGCGCCTGGTCGAGTTTGTCGGCGTCGGACACGCCCCGACGTTTGTGGCTCCCGATCAGATTCAGTCCGTGTTGTCTTTTTTGTTGGATTGAATGAAGAGTCGATTGAAAGCTGACGCACCGGTGGCCGCTGACGCCAATGCGTTACCGGTCCTTCAAGCCACGGCGCACGCATTGCCTGACCAGGAGCAGGCGCTGGCGCGCGCCCGTGCGTTTGCTGAACCCTTGCTGGCCTGTGAGTCGCTGGATACGGGTGAAAATATTTTGGCGCATGCCGATGCGGTGGCCCAGATTCTGCGCGGTATCGGGGGGTCACAAGCGATGCAGGCCGCCAGTTATCTGGTGTATGCATGCGATCACCTGAACAAGCCCCAGGAATTGATCGCCAAAGCGTTTGGTGACAACTTTGCTGCCTTGGCCATGGAGACCACCAAGCTGGTACGGGTGCAGCGACAGGCGAGACTGGTCCGCCCTGCCGTGCGCGCGGACACACCGGCCGCGCAACAGGCGGCGGCCTTGCAGACCGAAAACGTGCGCAAGATGCTGCTGGCGTTTTCTCGTGATCTACGCGTGGTGATGTTGCGGTTGGCCTCGCGCTTGCAGACCCTGCGTTACTTTGCTGCGGCCAAGTCGCCGGTGCCAGAAGGGCTGGCCACCGAGGCGCTGCAGGTGTTTGCGCCGCTGGCCAACCGGCTGGGCATCTGGCAGATCAAGTGGGAGCTGGAAGACCTGGCGTTCCGGTTTCTGGAGCCCGACACCTACCGCCAGGTGGCGCAATGGCTGGACGAAACCCGCCTGGCGCGCGAACTCCAGGTGCAGCACATGCGTGACCGACTGGAGCGCGACCTGTGCGCCAGTGGCATCGACGCCAAGGTCTCAGGCAGACCCAAGCACATCTACAGCATTGTCAAAAAGATGCGTGGCAAGTCGCTGGCGTTTGATCAGGTGTACGACGTTCGCGCGCTCCGCGTGCTGGTGGCCACCGTGCCCGACTGCTACGCTGCGTTGAGCTGGATCCATCACCATTTCACGCCCTTGACCGACGAGTTTGACGACTATATTGTCAGACCGAAGGTCAACGGCTACCAGTCGCTGCACACCGTGGTGTGCGACAGCGCGGGCAAGCCGATGGAGGTTCAGATTCGCACGCAGGCGATGCACGACCATGCCGAAACCGGCGTGGCGGCGCACTGGGCTTACAAAGAGGCAGGGACCAAGGGTTACGCCGGGGTGTCGGCCAGCAGTGCCTACGACGCCAAGATTGCCGTGCTGCGCCAACTGCTGGCGTGGGAGCGCGACTTAGCCGGTGTGCAGACGCAGCAACTGCTTGATGACCGCATCTATGTGCTCACGCCTGAGGCTTCCATCGTTGAGTTGCCGCAAGGTGCCACACCGGTGGACTTTGCGTACGCCGTACACACCGACCTGGGGCACCGCTGTCGCGGAGCGCGCATCGACGGGGTGATGGTGCCGCTGAACACGCCGCTGAACAACGGCCAGACGGTCGAGATCAACGTGATCAAAGAGGGCGGTCCGTCGCGCGACTGGTTGAATCCGGAACTGGGTTTTTTGGCCAGTCATCGTGCCAGGACTAAGGTTCGCGCCTGGTTTAATTCGCTGGCGTTGTCCGAGACGATTGCAAAAGGGCGCGAGGCGGTGGAACGCCTGCTGCAGCGCGAAGGAAAAACTGCGCTCAGGCTTGACGACCTGGCCACGCAACTGGGGTTTGACAACGCCAACGCCTTGTTTGAGGATGTGGGCAAGGACGAGTTTTCACTGCGCCAGATCGAGCTGCTGTTGCGCCCGGCCCAGGCGCCGCAATTTGACGCCGACGCACCCGTGCTGCGCAAGTCCCGCGCCGGTGACAACCCTGCCAAAGGGGGCTTGCTGGTGGTGGGCGTGGATTCGCTCATGACGCAGATGGCGCGCTGCTGCAAGCCCGCGCCGCCCGACGCCATCGTCGGCTTTGTTACGCGCGGCAAGGGCGTGAGTGTTCACCGCAAGGATTGCTCCAACCTGGCCGAAATGGTGGCGCGCAACGGCGAACGGCTGATTGACGTCGAGTGGGGCCTGGGGCAAGCGGGCAGCAGTGCGGTCTACCCGGTGGACGTGGCTATCACCGCGCAAGACCGTCAAGGCCTGCTGCGCGACATTTCCGAGGTGTTCACCAAAGAGAAGATGAACGTCACCGGGGTGCAGACTCAGAGTATCCGGGGCACGGCCTGGATGACCTTTACGGTGGAAGTGTCGGACGCGGTCGGGCTGCACAAGGTGCTGGCGCTGGTGCTGGAGCTGCCGGGCGTGCGTTCGGCGCGCCGCAAGTAACAACGGCTCGCGCCCAGGATGATCGACGGCGTGTTGGTATACTGTGGGTAGTATCTGATCTCACTATGGCATTGACCTTTCTCTGGCACGACTACGAAACCTTTGGCGCCAACACGCGGACCAGTCGACCAGCGCAATTTGCCGCCATCCGTACCGACGCTGATTTGAACGAAGTGGGCGAACCGGTCATGCTCTATTGCCAGCCCGCCAATGACTTTTTGCCTGAGCCTGAGGCCTGCCTGATCACCGGCATCACGCCACAGGAGTGTCTGGTCAAAGGTGTGCCAGAGCCTCAATTTGCCGCGCAGATTGAACAGCTGCTGGCCTGGCCCGGAACCGTGGGGGTGGGCTACAACACGATCCGCTTTGACGACGAAATCACGCGCTTTATGTTCTGGCGCAACCTGATTGACCCGTACGCGCGCGAGTGGGTAAACGACTGTGGGCGCTGGGATTTGCTGGACGTGGTGCGTACCGCTTACGCGCTCCGTCCGGACGGCATCCGATGGCCACTGAACGCCGAAGGTCGCGCCAGTTTCAAGCTGACCGATCTGACCACCGCCAACAACCTGGCGCACGAGTCCGCCCATGACGCATTGAGCGACGTGCGGGCCACGATCGCGTTGGCGCGCTTGATCAAAACGGTCCAGCCCCGTTTGTTCGACTTCTGCTTTGGTCTGCACAAAAAAGATCGTGTGCTGGCAGAGTTGGGGTTACCTGCCACGCAAGTCAGTGCGCGTCCGTTCTTGCACATCTCGGGCATGTTTGCGCCTGAGCGGGGTTGCCTGGCGCTGATGTGGCCCTTGGCCATGCACCCCAGCAACAAGAATGAGTTGCTGGCGTGGGACCTGGCCGCCTACCCAGGCGAACTGGCCGACTTGAGCGTCGAACAGATTCGTCAGCGTCTGTTCACCAAGGCCAGCGATTTGCCCGAGGGCGTGAAGCGCCTGCCGATCAAATCCGTACACCTGAACAAATCACCCATGGTGATGAGCAACCTGAAGGTGCTCAGCCCAGCCATGGCGCAGCGCTGGGGCTTGGACCTGGACGTCCAGCTGGCGCACGCGCAAGCCGCACGCGAGCTGCCCGACATGAGCGCGATCTGGCCTGAAGTCTTTCAGCGTGAAGCGGTGGCGCTAGACGTCGATGAGGATCTGTATCGTGGTTTTGTCGGCGACGCCGACCGGCGGCGGCTCAACGCGTTGCGTACCTTGGCCCCAGATGACATGGCTCGCGCACGCCCCGCGTTTGATGATGTACGCCTGCCCGAGTTGTGGCGGCGTTACAGAGCGCGCAATTTTTTCCAGACCCTTACGCCGCAGGAACAGGCGGATTGGCAAGAGCATCGTAGTGCCAGGCTGTTGGCAGGTGCGGGCGGTGCATTGAGCCTGCCAGCGCTGTTTGACCGCATGGACAAGCTGGCTGAAACCGCCGACGAGCGGGGCGAAGCCATTTTGGGAGCGCTGTACGACTACGCCGAATCGATCGCGCCATGAGGGTGGAGCGACAATACCAACGCCATGACTTGAGAAGATTGAGATGAACGTCAAGAAAGAGCCCGCCAAAAAAGTGATTCCGATTGCCGCCGCCCAACCCGATGACGGGTCGACCGATTTTCATATGGGGCATCAGAAGATCTATCCCCGCAGCGTCAAGGGCTTTTTTGCCAACTGGCGTTGGATCATGGTGTGGGTGACGCAGATCATTTTTTATGGGCTGCCGTGGATCGAATGGGGGCAACGTCAGGCGGTGTTGTTCGACCTTGAGGTGCGTCGGTTCTATCTGTTCGGCCTGGTGCTGTACCCGCAGGACCTGATCTATTTGACGGGCATGCTGATCATTGCCGCGCTGTCGCTGTTCCTGTTCACCGCTGTTGCTGGGCGCCTATGGTGCGGTTACGCTTGTCCGCAAACGGTTTACACAGAGATTTTTCTGTGGGTCGAGAAAATGGTGGAAGGTGACCGCTCGGCCCGGATGCGCCGTGACGACGCGGTGATGTCTGCCCAGAAGTTCGGTCGCAAGTTTGCCAAACACTTTATCTGGCTGGCGATTGCCGTTTGGACCGGCTACACCTTTGTCGGTTATTTCACGCCGATCCGGGTGCTGGGACAAGAGGTGATGGCTCTGGATTTGGGTTCGTGGGAAATTTTCTGGACCATTTTTTACGGCTTTGCCACCTACGGCAACGCGGGTTTCATGCGTGAGAGCATCTGCCTGCACATGTGCCCTTATGCGCGCTTTCAAAGCGCCATGTTTGATCGTGACACGCTGATCGTCACCTACGACACCAATCGTGGCGAACCGCGCGGCGCACGTTCCAAAAAAGCAGACTTGGCGATGTTGAATCTGGGCTCGTGCGTGGACTGCAGTCTGTGTGTGCAGGTGTGTCCGACCGGGATTGATATCCGCAATGGCTTGCAGTACCAATGCATCGGTTGCGGTGCCTGTGTAGACGTGTGCGACACAGTGATGGACAAAGTGGGTTATCCGCGCGGTCTGATCAAATATTCCACGGAAAACGCCGTGGCCAATGGCTGGACCCAACAGCAGGTCAAGCGCCACGTGTTCCGGCCGCGGGTGTTGATCTATACGGCGATTTTGACGACGATCGTGACGGCGATTGTGGTGACGCTGACAACGCGCACGCCGTTCAAGGTGGATGTGATTCGCGACCGTGGCGTGATGGCGCGCGTGGTGGAGGCGGGCAAGACCGAAAACGTGTATCGCCTGCAGATCATGAATGCGACCGAATCCGACCAGCGCTACCGCATTTCGGTGACGGGTTTGCCCGGCCTGGTCGTCACGTCGGAGAACACTGTGATGGTCAAGTCAACTGAGGCGCGTACGTTGCCGGTGCGGGTGCAGGCACCGTTTGAGGCGGCGGCCCCCGGCTCGCATGAGATTCACTTTGAAATTGAGTCGCTGGACAGTCCGGGCAAGCTGAGCGAGGAGTCCAAGTTCATGATTCCCAAGTGACGCTGTTCTCGCTCCATCTTGGGATGGCTGGCTTTTACAATGGCCCGCAACACGAGGTGAGTGCATGAAGATTCTGATTTCAAATGACGACGGCTACCGTGCCCCCGGTATTGAAGCGCTCTACGACGCGCTGCGGGATATCGCCCAGGTCGAGGTTGTTGCGCCCGAGCACAACAACAGCGCCAAGTCCAATGCTTTGTCGGTGCATTCGCCGCTGTACGTCAATCGCGGCGCCAACGGCTTTCGGTACGTCAACGGCACGCCAGCCGATTGCGTCCATATCGCACTGACGGGCCTGCTCGATTACCGCCCGGACCTGGTGGTTTCGGGTATCAACAATGGCGCCAACATGGGTGACGACACTATTTATTCGGGCACCGTGGGCGCGGCGATGGAAGGTTATCTTTTTGGCATTCCGTCAATTGCTTTTTCCCAAGTGGAGCGTGACTGGGCGCACCTGGATGCGGCAGCGGTGCGTGCGCGTGAGTTGGTGCAAAGCCTGTTTGCCCAGAACCTGACCAGCGGCGGCGCCTGGTTGCTTAACGTCAACATTCCCAACTTGCCTGTAGAGAAGCTAGGTGGCTTCAAATTGTGCCGGTTGGGGCGGCGTCATTCGGCCGAGTCGGTGATCACCCAGAAGAACCCGCGTGGCGAAACCATGTACTGGATCGGCGCGGCGGGCGCTGCCAAGGACGACGCCGACGGTACCGACTTTCACGCCACGGTCCACGGCCGTGTGGCGATCACCCCCTTGCAGGTGGACCTGACCGACCACGACCGCCTGGGGTATTGGGCGCAGACGATGTCTCGCCTGTCGGCAGTGATGTCAGACTGATGGGTAGGCCTGCAGCGGGCGGACCCAGGCCGCGTCCAGGTTTTCCGGCGCGTCTGAGTTCGGCGCCACTGACATCAGTACATAAGCGGCAGATACCGGCGGCGGGCGTGACGGCTGGTGCGCCACCGGTCGGGCTCGGATTGGATTCAGTCGTGGTGCGCCAGCGCATGGTGACCCGCCTGGCGCAAGAAGGACTGGTCGATCAGAGGGTGCAACTGGCGATGGCCAAGGTGGAGCGGCACCGGTTTGTGGATTCAGCGTTGGTCAACCAAGCGTATGAAGACACCAGTTTGCCGATCGGACTGGGACAGACCATTTCCAAACCGTCGGTGGTCGCGCGCATGCTGGCCCTGCTACTGGAACCCGCAGGAGCCACCTTGGGGCGAGTGCTGGAGATTGGAACCGGCTGTGGCTATCAGGCAGCATTGCTGAGTTGCGTGTGTGCCGAGGTGTACTCGATCGAACGGTTGCGCGGCCTGCATGACAAGGCCCGCGACAATCTGCGTCCTCTGCGTCTGGCCAACGTTCACTTGTTGTTGGGGGACGGCATGCTGGGATATGCCTTGGGCGCTCCGTATGCTGGAATTATTTCTGCTGCGGGTGGCGATCAAGTCCCCTCCTGCTGGCTGGATCAGCTGGCGGTCGGTGGCCGACTGGTGGCACCGGTGGTGTCGAAGGGCTCCCAACAAGCCTTGCTGGTGGTGGACAAGACAGCGCAGGGTTTGGTGCAGCGCGTGCTGGAGGCCGTTCATTTTGTCCCCTTAAAATCGGGCGTCGCGTGACAAGGGTGTCTATGAGAGATCGGGTTTTTGCGGGGGTCCAATGGGTTTGTCTGGGCGGGGCACTTAGCTTGGCTGCTGCGTGCAGCTCGGTCAATCTCAATCGTGCACCGGTGGAAGACCGCGCCAGCAAAAGTGCGACCCCGCCGGTGGTGGACAGCACGGCATCGGGTACCTCGGCGATCCGGCAACCTGCAGGGGTGGCGAACGCAGGCCGCCCCGGCTATTACACCGTCAAGCCGGGCGACACGCTGCTTCGGATTGCGTTGGAGTATGGTCAATCGTTTCGCGATCTGGCCAACTGGAATCAGCTGGATAACCCAAACCGGATCGAAGTAGGGCAGGTGCTGCGGGTGATTCCTCCGCTGGAAAGCGAGGTCACGGTCAAGCCGGTACCCAAAGCGGTGGCGGCTGCCAGTCCGGTGAGCGCGCCAGTTGACTCGGCCGCAGCGTCCACACCTACGCTACCGGTTATCCCTGTGCCAACAACCACCCCCGACGCAGTGTCTTCCAACTGGATATGGCCAGCCAGCGGCGCTGTGATTGCGGCGTTTGACGACGTCAAGAACAAGGGCGTGGATCTGGGTGGAAAGCTTGGTGACCCGGTGCTGGCGGTGGCCGATGGTCGAGTGGTTTATGTTGGGGCAGGTTTGCGGGGCTACGGCAATCTGGTCATTCTCAAACATGACAACGTTTTTCTGACCGCCTATGCACACAACCGAACGTTGCTGGTCAAGGAAGATCAGTCGGTGCTCAAGGGACAAAAAATCGCTGAAATGGGCAGCAGTGATGCCGACCGGGTCAAGTTGCACTTTGAGGTAAGGCGTCAGGGAAAGCCAGTCGATCCCCTCAAATATTTGCCCACCCGTTGAATTGGCAGAGTTCGCCTTTCATGACTGATTCGCGGCATATCCAGGCCGAGAGCCTTCCTGCTGACTGGTTATCGATCGAGTCACTTGACAGCGATGGACTGGGCGTGGCGAGACGGCCTGACGGAAAGGTGGTGTTTGTGGAAGGGGCGCTACCGTTTGAGCAGGTCAGCGTGTCGGTGCATCGTCGCAAGAACAACTGGGAGCAGGCCACTTTGACGCAACTTCATCGGGCCTCATCGCAACGGGTGGCACCGATGTGCCCACATTTTGGCGTCCATCAGGGCGCGTGCGGTGGCTGCAAGATGCAACATCTGGACATCAGGGCTCAGGTGGCGGTCAAACAGAGGGTGTTGGAAGACAACCTGTGGCACCTTGCCAAGGTGCGCCCTGACCAGATGCTACGCCCGATCGAAGGGCCGTCCTGGGGCTACCGGTATCGCGCCCGGTTGTCAGTGCGATATGTTCGAAGAAAGTCAACGGTGCTGGTGGGTTTTCATGAGCGCAAGAGCAGTTACGTGGCCGACATGGGCGTCTGTCCGATATTGCCTGCGCATGTCAGCGCACTGTTGATGCCATTGCGAACCTTGATCTTGTCGCTTGAGGCGTTGGAGACCTGTCCCCAAATCGAATTGGCATGTGGCGATCAGGTGACGGCGTTGGTGTTGCGGCATCTCGAGCCCCTGAGTTCGTCCGACATGGCCAAGTTGCGCAGTTTTGCTCGGCAGCATGTTGGCGTGCAGTGGTGGCTGCAATCCAAAGGCCCAGATACTGCGGCTCTGCTGGATCCGGGTGGGGTCGACATCAGTTATGCACTGCCTGAGTTTGGCATTGTCATGCCGTTCAAGCCGACCGATTTCACGCAGGTCAACCCGTACATCAATCGTGTGCTGGTGGCGCGTGCGCTACGTCTGCTGGACGTGCAACCGACCGATCGGGTGATCGACTGGTTTTGTGGGTTGGGCAATTTCACCTTGCCGTTGGCCACGCAAGCAGGGCAAGTACTGGGCGTTGAGGGGAGCCCCGCACTGGTCGCGCGGGCCCAGCAGAATTACCTAAAAAATAAAGCTGTCGCCCCTGACGGTAAATCGTTGTGCGATACAAATTTTGTAGCAAGAAATCTATTTGAAATGACGCCCCAGATGCTACAGGATGACGGGAACGCAGAGCGCTGGCTGATAGATCCGCCGCGAGAGGGGGCATTTTCGTTGGTTCGTTCGCTGGCAGATCTGCATCAGCGGCAAAGTGCCGTCCCACCGGATACGGCTGAAGCTGGCACCGTTGGCTGGAAGCCCCCCAGGCGCATCGTGTACGTCAGCTGCAATCCAGCAACTTTGGCGCGTGACGCCGGTTTACTGGTGCACCAAGCGGGTTACCGGTGCCGGTATGCTGGCGTTGTCAATATGTTTCCACACACCGCCCACGTGGAGAGCGTTGCAGTGTTTGACCGATATGGTGGCGATGATTGAAGAAACGTTACCCACCGGCTTTCGGGGGTGTCAGTGGGTGCTGGTAGTGGCTTTGTTGACTGAATTGCCAATCACCTCTTCTGCCGAGGCGGCTGGTTTTTCGGGCACTGCGGCAGGCGGTAATTCAGCGCGCAACCCCTCGATTTTGTTGTCACGCATGTAGCCGTCCATTTCCAGCCAGCCAGCGTAAATGAATGCCTTGTTGACCCCCTTATTGATGGCATAGCAGTCTTCAATGCTACGCAGTCCGTGGCGGCACGCAGCGCCAACGGCTTTGGCCTCGGCCTCGCGCTGAGCAATTTTGGGGTCGGGTCCAAGCCCCAGCATATCGCAGGCAGTCAACGCCAATGCGACCAAGACGATGAGCAGACGGCGAAACATATCGGAATGCAAGGGCTTATCTTCGCTTGATTGGAACACGCTTGACGCCCGTTGACATGAACAAAAAGGCCCAAAAGGGCCTTTTGTTCAGCGCATCGGTCGCTCAGTCGCGTTCGCCCCCCATTAGCCCGAGCAGGGCCAACAGGCTCTGGAACACGTTGACGATATCGAGGTAAAGCGCCAGCGTGGCGCTGATGTAATTGGTTTCGCCGCCGTCCACGATGCGCTTGAGGTCGTACAGCATGTAAGCGCTGAAGACGCCGATGGCCATGACCGAAATCACCATCATGCCCACGGGCGAGCCTACAAACACGTTGATGATGCCGCCCACCAGAATGGCCAGCGCACCGACAAACAGCCATTTGCCCATGCCGGTCAGGTCGCGCTTGATCACGCTGGACAGACTGGCCATGACAAAAAAGACGCCGGCAGTGCCACCGAAAGCGGTCATGATCAGCTCGGAGCCATTCTTGAAGCCCAGCACCGTGGCGATCAGGCGCGACAGCATCAGACCCATGAAGAAGGTGAAGCCCAGCAACACCGGCACGCCAACGGCAGAATTCTTGGTCTTCTCAATGGCGAACATGAACCCAAACGCACCGCCCAGAAACACGATCAGGCCCAGCCCGCCGGTCAGCGAGGCGGTCATGCCCGTGGCCACACCCAGCCAGGCACCCAGCACGGTGGGGATCAGGCTCAGCGCCAGCAGCCAATAGGTATTGCGCAGTACCTTGTTACGCTGCACGGCCCCGTAGCCGTAGGTCTGGCTCGGGTGGATTGATTGAATGCGGTCTGTCATGGGTGGCCTCCTGGAAGGTCGTGGGTTGAACACGGGGAGCATTTTAGGGTTGGATCGGTCTTTTCAAGTCGTATAGCCCTCAGGCTCCTACTGTTCGTGAGGAAAAGGGCTCAGTTGAGCTTGAACATCACTGGCACGTCAAACCAGAGCTCCTGGGGGATGCCGTCGAGCGTGGCCGGACGGTAGCGCCATTGCATCACGGCTTGCAGGGCGGCCCGATCCAGCCGGTCGAACCCGCTGGACTGCGCCAGCATGGCGTCCAGCGCGCTGCCGTCTTTGGAAATCAGGGTGCGCACCAGCACGGTGCCCTGTTCACCACGGCGCCAGCTCTGCGCCGGGTAGGGCGGTGGGGAATTGTCCAGATAGTCGGCGGTGGCCGACGGCGGAGTCCGCATCGGGCTTGGCTTGGTCTGGGGTAATGCCCCGGGTGGCGACGCCGCAACGGGTGCGGGGCCCGGAGTGCCAAGTGCAGTCCCGGGTGCCTGCAGAACTGACGCTGTCGAAGGCGGCTGGAGCGGGGTGGCTACCATCGTGTTGTGATCCTCCGTCGGCTGTGTAGTCGGCACGTCCAGCGTGTTGGCCGCTGCAGTAGCGCCAGAATCATGAGCAAGTGGTGTAGCGGAGTGGATCGGCGCCTGGGATGCTTCAGTGGCCTTCGGAGACCGATGGACGGTCTTGGATCGGACAGGTTGTGGGTAAGTACTAGGTGTTGCGCCCGTTCTCAGCAGGCTGACTTGCATTGGCACAACTTCTGATCGTGGCAGGTTGGGGGTGGGCCGCAACCATCCCAGCAGAGTCAGGTGAACCAACAGGACACCAGCGACCAGGCGCCACAGCTTAGCGTTCATGTACTTGGCCGGAAGACCGTTCAGTATTTCAGGCGCTCGGGGCGCAGCTCTTGCAGGATTGTGGTGGAGATTTCTTCGATCGATTTGGTCGTGGTGGACAGCCATCGGATGCCACAGCGTCTCATCATGGATTCTGCCTCTCGCACTTCGTAGCGACAGTTCTCCAGCGATGCGTATCGAGAGTTCGGACGACGTTCATTGCGGATTTCACTCAGACGCTCGGGTTGAATGCTGAGGCCGAAAAGTTTTTTGCGTTGCGTCTTGAGTGCCGGTGGCAAGTCCTGACGTTCAAAATCTTCTGGAATCAGAGGATAGTTGGAAGCCTTGAGCCCGTATTGCATCGCGAGGTAGAGAGAAGTCGGCGTCTTGCCGCTGCGGCTGACACCGACCAAAATGACGTCAGAGTTCTCCAGGTCGCGATTGGATTGACCGTCATCGTGTTCCAGAGAAAAATTGATGGCTTCGATCCGCGACTGGTATTGCTCACTTTTGCTGGAATCGCTGAAGCGTCCGATCCGGTGGTTCGACTTGATATCCAGCTCTTGTTCTAGGGGGTGGACGAACGTACTGAACAGGTCCATCAACATGCCCTGACATTGGTTTTGAATAACCTGGAGCACCTCGGCGTTGGCCAGCGTCAGGAACACGATCGGTTTCTTTCCGTCAATGCTCCCTGCGTGGTTGATTTGACGCACGGTTGTGTGTGCCTTGTCGACATTGTCAACAAACGGCAAACGCACGCGCTGCAAGTTGGTCTCGAACTGATTCAGTATGGCGTTACCAAAGGTTTCGGCAGTGATGCCGGTGCCATCTGAGACAAAGAAAACGGTGCGATTGGGCATGGAAGACGAATGTGTAATGAATGGGCTGAAAGGTGCGGCCTTCACCCTGACATGACGATGCAGTCTGAAAAGTAAAAGGTGGATTCCGGCCTACAATTATTATCAGATATCTTATTGCTGATACAGGCTGGTTTTAGTACGACAAATACAACCTGAGCGCGGCCTGTTCCAACGGTTTTTTTAACTTCTGGAGTACTTCATGACTGCATTGTTCACGCCCACCGACTTGGTGGTGCCTTTCGAGAAACTGCGGATGACCGATGTTGAAGCGGTTGGTGGGAAAAATGCCAGTCTGGGCGAGATGATTTCCAACCTCCCCACTGGCGTCAAGGTGCCCACCGGCTTTGCCACCACAGCGCACGCGTTTCGAGAGTTCCTGAAGTTTGACAACCTGAGCCAGAAGATCAATGACCGGTTGGCCAAACTCGACACCGAAGATGTGAATGCTCTCGCGGCCGCTGGTGCCGAGATCCGGTCGATGGTTGAGAACCAACCGTTCCCAGCGGATTTCGAGCGTGAGATCCGGGCGGCCTTTGTGACGTTGTGCGGTGCCAATTCCCAGGCCTCGTTTGCGGTCAGGTCGTCGGCCACTGCTGAAGACTTACCCGACGCGTCGTTTGCGGGTCAACAAGAAACGTTTTTGAATGTCACGGGTATCGAGGCTGTTTTGCACAAGATTCGCGAGGTTTTTGCGTCGCTTTACAACGACCGTGCCATTAGTTACCGGGTTCACAAAGGTTTCGCCCATGAACACGTTGCCCTCAGTGCGGGAGTTCAGCGCATGGTACGGTCAGACCTGGGGGCGGCGGGCGTCATGTTCACGTTGGATACGGAGTCGGGCTTTGAAGATGTCGTGTTCATCACTTCGAGCTACGGTCTGGGCGAAACCGTCGTTCAGGGGGCCGTCAATCCGGACGAGTTTTATGTTCACAAACCCATGTTGCGTGCTGGCAAACAGGCGCTGATCCGACGCAATCTGGGGTCCAAGCTCATCCAGATGCAATTTGCCAGTGCTGAAGAGAAGGCCAAAACCGGTCAACTGGTCAAAACCACGGATGTGCCCACTGAGATGCGCAATCGTTATTCGCTGTCAGACAGCGAGGTGCAGCGGTTGGCCGACTATGCATTGGTGATCGAGAAACACTACGGGCGCCCAATGGACATTGAGTGGGGGAAAGATGGGGTGGATGGCGAGCTTTATATTCTGCAGGCACGACCCGAGACGGTAAAAAGCCAGGCGGCTGGCCGTGTTGAGCAGCGCTACAAACTCAAAGGAAAAGGCGCGGTGCTGGTCCACGGGCGTGCCATTGGCCAGAAAATTGGAACCGGCCCCGTCAAGGTGGTTCACAGCATCACCGAGATGGATCGCGTTCAGGCGGGAGATGTGTTGGTGACGGACATGACTGATCCGAATTGGGAACCCGTCATGAAGCGGGCATCGGCCATCGTCACCAACCGGGGGGGGCGTACTTGTCACGCGGCGATCATTGCGCGTGAGTTGGGTATACCAGCGGTGGTAGGCTGTGGCAATGCCGATCAGGTTCTCAAGGATGGCATGCTGGTCACGGTGAGCTGTGCGGAAGGCGATACCGGATTCATCTATGACGGCATGTTGGAGACTGAAGTGACTGAGGTCAGTCGCGGTGCGATGCCCGAGCTTCCGGTCAAAATCATGATGAACGTTGGTAACCCGCAATTGGCGTTCGACTTTTGTCAGTTGCCAAATGCGGGAGTTGGTTTAGCCCGACTGGAATTCATTATCAACAACAATATTGGCGTGCACCCGAAGGCCATTTTGGACTACCCGAACATCGACGCCGATCTGAAGAAGGCAGTCGAGTCGGTGGCCCGGGGTCACGCGTCGCCACGGGCGTTTTATGTGGACCGTGTGGCTGAAGGTGTGGCCACTATTGCGGCGGCGTTCTGGCCCAAGGCTGTGATCGTTCGTCTGTCGGACTTCAAAAGCAACGAGTACCGCAAGCTCATCGGAGGTAGTCGGTATGAGCCTGAAGAAGAGAATCCGATGCTGGGGTTTCGTGGAGCCGCGCGCTATGTCAGCGAAGAGTTCGGTGAGGCTTTTGCCATGGAATGCGAGGCGCTCAAGCGGGTGCGCGAAGACATGGGGCTCACCAACGTTCAGGTGATGGTGCCCTTTGTCCGCACCTTGGGGCAGGCCAAAAAAGTGACAGAGTTGTTGGCGGCACATGGTCTCAAGCGTGGCGACAATGAGCTCAAGCTGATCATGATGTGCGAGATCCCGAGTAACGCTATTTTGGCCAGTCGGTACCTCGAGTATTTTGACGGCTTTTCCATTGGTTCCAATGACCTGACTCAGCTGACTCTGGGTCTTGATCGGGATTCAGGACTGGAGTTGTTGGCGAAAGATTTCGACGAGCGCGATCCGGCAGTGACCGCTCTGATTGCACAGGCGATCAGTGCGTGTCGGTCTCAGGGCAAGTACATCGGTATCTGTGGGCAGGGTCCCAGTGATCATCCCGACTTTGCCAGTTGGTTGATGCAAGAAGGAATCTCTTCGATTTCCCTGAATCCCGACACGGTTGTGGCGACCTGGCAAAGCCTGGCGAGCAAATAGTAAATACCAATAGCGGCGAGGTTCTTGGGCTCTGGCATCATCGGGTCGATGATCAAGCCCTCTGTTTCGCACAATCAGCTGGTTGCCAGGTTCTCCCGCTGGCACGGCGGATTGTTGCTGATATGGTTTCTTGCATCTTTTGGTGTTGTCTTTTTTGCCCGCGATTTGTCGCAGTTGGTTGCCGGTTGGCCTGTGTCCTACTGGTTCTCGGCGCAGGGCAGCGTGTTGGTGTTTATCGCGATCATTGCTGTTTTCGCCTGGGTATCCAACCGGCAAGAACCGCCTGACAGTTCTGACGCGACTGATCAACACACGTCCATTCGCCGAATTCATCGACAGTTTGTGACGTTCTTGGTCGGCTTTGTCGTATTCATCGGTGTGTTGGCGGTCGCTGAAGGTGCCGGTTTACGCAAAATATGGGTCGGTGCAATCTTTCTGTTTGCAACTGTTTTTCTGTACGCGCTGATTGGGATTTACGACCGGACCTCCAAGGCTTCTGAGTACTACGTGGCGGGCCGCAGGATTCCCGCGATGTACAACGGCATGGCCGTCGCCGCCGACTGGATGAGCGCGGCGTCGTTCATCAGCATGGCTGGTGGGCTGTATTTGCAAGGATTTACGGGCGTGGGAGTGCAGTCGGGGGGGCTGGTCTATGTGCTTGGGTGGACCGGTGGGTTCTGTTTGGTGGCCATTCTGGTTGCACCTTATTTGCGCCAGATGAATTTATACACAGTTCCGGATTTTTTTGGTGCGCGTTTCGGTGGACGGTGGCCACGCATCATTGCCGCCTGGGCAGCCGTTTTGTGTTCATTCACCTATGTGGTCGCTCAAATCTACGGCGTGGGTTTGATTACTTCGCGTCTCACGGGTGTGCAATTTGAGATTGGCATTCTGTTGGGCCTGGGGGGCGTTTTGGTATGTTCATTTTTGGGAGGTATGCGCGCAGTGACGTGGACCCAAGTCACGCAATATGTCGTGTTGATCCTTGCGTTTCTGATTCCCGTTTCATGGCTGGCCTACAAACAGTTGGGTAATCCGTTTGCGCCGGCTGTCTATGGTCAACAGTTGCCCAAAATTGCGGCGTTGGAGCGCCAGTTGGCGGAATCACCTGCAGAGCAAGAAGTCATTCGCGAATACAAACGTCGCGCCAGTCGCTATGCCGAGATGCTGGAGAACGTTGGTCAAGCGTTGATGGAAGAACGCAAAAAGCAAGCCGAGGAAATTTCCCGATTGACACAGGCGCAGGCGGATGAGGCGCTGATTCTGGCGGCTCGTCGTGTATTGGCAGCCCTGCCGCGAGACGAAGATACTGCCCGCAAACTCTGGACTCGCGCCAAGCAAGAGAATCTGGAGCGGGCTCGTCCGTTGGCGGGCATGCCAATGCAAACGCTGCCTTTTGCCGGCAGTCCAAGTGGCACCGCGGAAGAAAAAAGCTTGTACGAAGCCTCCCGGCGAAACTTCCTCGCTCTGATGTTTTGTCTGATGGTCGGAACCGCAGGATTGCCGCACCTATTGACGCGCTTTTATACGACACGCAGCGTCACCGAGACGCGGAATTCTGTTACCTGGTCGTTGTTATTTATTGCACTTCTATATTTGGCGGCCCCAGCGTTGGCTGTACTGGTGAAGTTCGAGATCATGGGGCAATTGGTGGGTCAACGGTTTGACGAACTTCCCTCATGGATTGCGCAGTGGACGCGGCTCGATCCTGCGCTCATCTCGGTGAGCGACATCAACGCCGATGAGATTCTGCAGTTTGCTGAGTTGCATTTGGGAGCAGACATCGTGATGTTGGCGACGCCAGAAATTGGCGGCTTGCCATATGTGATTTCGGGTTTGGTGGCCGCCGGTGGTCTGGCAGCGGCTCTGTCCACGGCCGACGGGCTATTGCTGACGATTGGAAATGCCCTGGCGCACGACCTGTTTTACCGAGGTGACAATGACCGCGCGGGTGCGGTCCGTCGTGTGATGCTTTCCAAGTTTGCGTTATTGCTGGTGGCGCTGATTGCGGCTTATGTGGCGGCGCAACGACCAGCGGATATTCTCTTTCTGGTTTCGGCGTCGTTTTCTCTGGCTGGAGCGGCGTTTGTTCCGGCGATGGTGATGGGAATATTCTGGCGCGGGGTGACGCGGGCGGGTGCGCTGTTTGGCATGCTCAGCGGTTTGTTGTTGACGCTGTATTACATGGTGGCGAACATGGCGGTTGTGCGCGCATTTTTTGAATTGAAAGGATCGGGCTTGTGGTTTGATATTGAGCCGATAGCAGCCGGGGTGTTCGGTGTCGCAGCCGGTGTAATAGGCACCTTCGTGGTGAGCGTCTTGACGAGATCGCCCAGCCTCGCTGAATAGCCGCTGGATCGCGCATTTTCAGTTCAGGTTTGGCTTTGAAACCGAGCCGGTTAGAGATCAAACGTTGTGCCACTGGCGCGGCGCGGGTAGGACAGTGTGACAGCCCGCTCGCCTTATTCTGCGTTGCGGGTTGTCAAAGTGCCTGAGTGCACGGTTGATGATCAACGCTGCCGACGTTTGTACCGAGAAAATCCGCTTAGAATCGCGCGCTGGCGTCAGCCAGTGAGTCTTCCGCGCAAACGGGAGAGTGCTCTGTGGCTTCGAGCCTGGTCATCCCTGCGGCCTGCCGATACGCACAGAATCACCCTTTTCTTGAGGTATGTTGTGAATAAAACTGAATTGATTGACTACGTAGCCGCCAACGCGGACATTCCCAAGGCCATGGCCGCGCGCGCGCTGGAGGCTACCATCTCTGCCGTCAAGGTCACGCTGAAAAAGGGCGGGTCGGTGTCACTGGTGGGTTTCGGTACTTTCGCCGTGGGCAAGCGCGCAGCGCGTACCGGGCGCAATCCGCGCACCGGCGCGTCGATCAAGATCAAGTCGGCCAAGGTGCCCAAGTTCCGTCCGGGCAAAGCGCTCAAGGACGCCTTGAACTGAAGCGTTTTGACCGGTGGGGTGATTAGCTCAGTTGGTAGAGCGGCGCCCTTACAAGGCGTAGGTCGGCGGTTCGAGACCGTCATCACCCACCAAACCATGCAAGGCGAACCCCCCGTTCGCCTTTTTTGTTGATCTCTGGAGCGTTGGCGCATGTTTGATGTATTTCGGAAGCACACCAAGATCATGATGATCTTGCTGTTCCTGCTGGTCATTCCGTCGTTTGTGCTGTTTGGGATCGACGGCTACAACCGCATGCAAGACGCCAAGGAAGTGGTCGCCCAGGTGGGTTCGCTGGAAATCACCAAGGCCCAGTGGGAGCAGGCGCACAAGAACGAGGTCGATCGCCTGCGTTCCACACAGCCGCAACTGGACGCCAAGCTGCTCGACTCTGAAGCGGCTCGACTGGCCACGCTGGAGCGCATGGTGCGCGACCGTGTGCTGGCGCTGGCCGCGCAAGACGCGCACCTGTTCACCACCGACGCGCGCCTGGCGCGCTTTTTGCAGGAAGACCCGACCATCGCGTCGCTGCGCAAGCCGGATGGCAAACTTGACATGGACCGCTATCGCCAGCTCGCCGCCAGTCAGGGCCTGACGCCTGAGGGATTTGAGAATTCTGTGCGCGACGACATTTCGCGCCAGCAGGTGCAGGCGGGAATCACGGCTTCAGCTACGGTATCTCCAGCGGTGGCAGACGTTGCGTTGAACGCCTATTTTGAGCGCCGTGAAATTCAGGTCGCCAATTTCCTGACCAAGGACTACGCCACCAAGGTCAGCCCCACTGACGCCGAGCTGCAGGCTTTCTACAAGGCCAATGAATCCATGTTCAAGGCCGCCGAACGCGCCAAGGTGGAAGTTGTCACGCTGGACATCGACGCGGTCAAAAAGTCCATCACCATCAGTGAAGCTGACGCGCGTTCTTACTTTGAACAGAACGCCGCGCGTCTGAGCGGCAAGGAAGAGCGCCGCGCCAGCCACATTCTGATCAGCGCACCCAAGGAAGCGTCCGAGCCAGACCGCGCCAAAGCCAGGGCCCGGGCCGATGAGTTGCTCAAAGCGGTTCGTGCCAAGCCTGATTCGTTTGCTGAGGTAGCCAAAAAGAACTCGCAGGACCCCGGCTCTGCGGCCAAGGGTGGCGATCTGGACTACTTTGCCCGCGGCGCCATGGTCAAACCTTTTGAAGACGCCGTGTTCGCTATGAAAAAGGGCGACATCAGCGATGTGGTGACCTCGGACTTTGGCTACCACATCATCCGCCTGACCGACGTCAAGCTGCCCGTGCAACGCAGCTTTGAAGAGCTGCGCGCAGGCATCGAGTCGGACCTGAAAGCGCAACAGGCGCAACGCAAGTTTGCCGAGGTGGCCGAACTGTTCACCAACACGGTGTACGAGCAGTCTGACAGCCTGAAGCCGGTGGCGGACAAATTGGGTCTGCAAATCCAGACCCTGGATGGCGTCACGCGCCAACCTCAACTAGGTGCCAAAGGGCCGCTGGCCAGTGAGAAATTTTTGGCAGCGCTGTTCACCGCCGACAGTGTCGATAAAAAGCGCAACACTGAGGCAATCGAATTGGGCGCCAACCAGTTGGTGGCTGGGCGTATCGCGGCCTACAACCCGGTGCGCACATTGCCGTTTGACGAGGTGCGCGCTCAGGTGCGTGAGCGTGTGGCCGATGCTGCTGCGCTAGCGCTGGCCAAGCGTGATGGCAACGACAAATTGACCCAGTGGAAGCAAGACGCCAGCCAGGCTACGCAGCTGTCGCAACCCGTCGTGGTGTCGCGGGACCAGCCGCAGGGCGTTGCTGCACCGGTGGTCACCGCCGCATTGCGCGCAGACAGTGCGGCATTACCTGCCTGGGTGGGCGCGGATTTGGGTCCGAGCGGATTTGCCGTGGTGCGCGTCAACAAGGTGACTGCGCGCACCGGTGTGCCCGCCGACACGCTGCAGCGCGATCGTCATCAGTACACCCAATGGTGGACTGCGGCAGAGGCCCAAGCCTACTATGCTTGGCTAAAGGAGCGCTTCAAGGTAACGCTGCTGGTGCCAACGAGTCAGACCGCACCTGCCAGCTGATTGCGACAGTGGTCCGTGGCGGGTAGGCCTGGGCTTGCTTGCAGCGGGCGGCGTCACTGCGATTTGCGGGTGGTTGCTTCGCTATAATTCGAACCCTGCGGTGGCTGTAGCTCAGTTGGTAGAGTCCAGGATTGTGATTCCTGTTGTCGTGGGTTCGAGCCCCATCAGCCACCCCA
>Ga0172376_10001740_pt1 | contig 27410 bp, 18 predicted proteins | sample Lak35m_FD_121114 | JGI IMG/M metagenome (GOLD analysis project Ga0172376, IMG submission 121114) | Freshwater microbial communities from Kabuno Bay, South-Kivu, Congo - kab_092012_35m | ecosystem: Environmental > Aquatic > Freshwater > Lake | place: Democratic Republic of the Congo: South-Kivu...
ATCATCATTGGTTCCGTTTCAATCCCCTCTTAGTCGGGGCATCTCATGCACTCAGCCATCCAAGGTTGTGATTAACCGCCTCGCCAAGTTTCAATCCCCTCTTAGTCGGGGCATCTCATGCACTACAAACAGGCATGGTGCCGTATGAAAACGACAAAGTTTCAATCCCCTCTTAGTCGGGGCATCTCATGCACCCGACCGCATTGACGGGGTTAGGCTCAAGGATTTGGGTTTCAATCCCCTCTTAGTCGGGGCATCTCATGCACCGAGGGAGTGCTTCTGCGGATGCGGCAACCCGACGTTTCAATCCCCTCTTAGTCGGGGCATCTCATGCACTCGCAGCCAAAAACTTCACCATGTCCGAGGTGAGTTTCAATCCCCTCTTAGTCGGGGCATCTCATGCACTCCGCAAGCCTCAACGCATTGTGAACCTTGTTCATGTTTCAATCCCCTCTTAGTCGGGGCATCTCATGCACACGCCCGATTCCACGGGTGGGCGAGAAAGGTCGCCAAGGTTTCAATCCCCTCTTAGTCGGGGCATCTCATGCACCGAGGGAGTGCTTCTGCGGATGCGGCGGGGCGACGCAGGTTTCAATCCCCTCTTAGTCGGGGCATCTCATGCACACCGCAGGGAGTCTTGCGGTGACTGTTTCAATCGTCGTTTCAATCCCCTCTTAGTCGGGGCATCTCATGCACCAACATCATCAAGTATGTGTGGAGATGGGAAAGAAGTTTCAATCCCCTCTTAGTCGGGGCATCTCATGCACATATATTTCCACCGAGGATTATTACGGGGAAATAAGTTTCAATCCCCTCTTAGTCGGGGCATCTCATGCACTACTACCGTTTGTATCCGGCGGTTCACGCCGGATGTTTCAATCCCCTCTTAGTCGGGGCATCTCATGCACCGGGAAACCCTCGCCATTCCGCGGAGTTTCCAAGAAGTTTCAATCCCCTCTTAGTCGGGGCATCTCCTGCACATGCTGGGCCGGCACCATCGCCGCCAGCCCCAGCGTTTCAATCCCCTCTTAGTCGGGGCATCTCCTGCACGCAAAGGATGTCCTTCATGGGCGTTGGGCAAGTGGGTTTCAATCCCCTCTTAGTCGGGGCATCTCCTGCACTGAGCTGTCTCAACGGCGAGGGCACCGGGCAATGGGTTTCAATCCCCTCTTAGTCGGGGCATCTCCTGCACCAGGCGCCGGGTTTACGCCGGGTGGCTTGCGTGCCACAGGTTTCAATCCCCTCTTAGTCGGGGCATCTCCTGCACCCTCGCAATGGCACACGACAAGGACGATGCGGGCAAGTTTCAATCCCCTCTTAGTCGGGGCATCTCCTGCACACCGGCCTTGAATGGCCCGAAGGTGACAAGCCAGGGCGAGTTTCAATCCCCTCTTAGTCGGGGCATCTCCTGCACGCCATTCATCCCCTGCCCCCGTACCAATCTGTTTCAATCCCCTCTTAGTCGGGGCATCTACTGCATATCGTCCGCAAGGCGATGGGGCTGGGCCGCAAGTTTCAATCCCCTCTTAGTCGGGGCATCTACTGCATATAATGAGACTTTCACTCACGACGATTAATCCAACGTTTCAATCCCCTCTTAGTCGGGGCATCTACTGCATCCAGGCAGAATCAACTCAGGCGTGAGGCGAGAATGTTTCAATCCCCTCTTAGTCGGGGCATCTACTGCATAAGAGCATCGTTGAAAACCTCCTCGTGTCGGGCGTGAAGTTTCAATCCCCTCTTAGTCGGGGCATCTACTGCATATCATTATAATCCCAGTTATCACCCATTTCCAACGTTTCAATCCCCTCTTAGTCGGGGCATCTACTGCATGAGAGCGACTGAGAAGTTTTTCGCCACGAACGGCAGGTTTCAATCCCCTCTTAGTCGGGGCATCTCCTGCACTCAATTGAGGCATTCGCCACAGAATTGAAAAGGGAGTTTCAATCCCCTCTATGTCGGGGCATCTACTGCATACAGTCTCCGTCATCATCCGCAGGATCGGCCAAGTTTCAATCCCCTCTTAGTCGGGGCATCTCCTGCACAAATGCTGGACTTTAATAGCTACATTTCGTCCCTCTTGTTTCAATCCCCTCTTAGTCGGGGCATCTCCTGCACAGCAAAACGCTGTGAAGGAACTTGTATGCGAGCGCGTTTCAATCCCCTCTTAGTCGGGGCATCTCCTGCACGTGAAACAGGTCGATACAGGCCGCTCGGCCGCTGTGTTTCAATCCCCTCTTAGTCGGGGCATCTCATGCACAGGATGTTGTGGTGACCTACTTTGGTGGCACTGCATGTTTCAATCCCCTCTTAGTCGGGGCATCTCATGCACAGGATCATTGCTGGGATTGACGAGCAGTTTGAGACGTTTCAATCCCCTCTTAGTCGGGGCATCTCATGCACCAAATCGCTAATGTTGATGCTGCTAAGGCATCTGTTTCAATCCCCTCTTAGTCGGGGCATCTCATGCACAAGTATATCACAATCTATGAAGTTGTTGAATGCTAGTTTCAATCCCCTCTTAGTCGGGGCATCTCATGCACGGGGTTTCTTCAAACATAATCAAGGAAACTTTGATGTTTCAATCCCCTCTTAGTCGGGGCATCTCATGCACCTTCCGGGGGGTCAGCAAAACGGGAAAACTGGCAACGTTTCAATCCCCTCTTAGTCGGGGCATCTCATGCACCGGGGATGAGGAGTTCGCCCACATCGGACTGATGTTTCAATCCCCTCTTAGTCGGGGCATCTCATGCACGAGAATTGAATGGCTTCCGAGCCAGTTCGTGCAAGTTTCAATCCCCTCTTAGTCGGGGCATCTCATGCACTATCATCGTCATCGGGCTTGTGGTTTACAATGTTGTTTCAATCCCCTCTTAGTCGGGGCATCTCATGCACGTTCGTGTGGTAATTACCACCGCACCTTGTCGGATGGTTTCAATCCCCTCTTAGTCGGGGCATCTCATGCACCTCGAGGTCGCCCTCCTCCACCGGCCCCTTGGCCGTTTCAATCCCCTCTTAGTCGGGGCATCTCATGCACAAGAGGCGGTCTCGGGGATCCAGACGATCCTGGCGTGTTTCAATCCCCTCTTAGTCGGGGCATCTCATGCACGCGAGCGAGCTGCTTGCCAGAGCGCGAGAATCCAAGTTTCAATCCCCTCTTAGTCGGGGCATCTCATGCACTGTTTTTATTACCTTGGTTCTTGTGCGATTGCTTGTTTCAATCCCCTCTTAGTCGGGGCATCTCATGCACGAAGGTTCTCGTCTACAAGAAGGTGTGCGAGAGTGTGTTTCAATCCCCTCTTAGTCGGGGCATCTCATGCACGCAAATGTCCTTTTGGCCCTTTTGGATCATCGGGCGTTTCAATCCCCTCTTAGTCGGGGCATCTCATGCACGGGGAATCACGGGTCATTCATCGCAGTCCCCTTGACGTTTCAATCCCCTCTTAGTCGGGGCATCTCATGCACCAGTGCGCCCACGGCGGGCAGTCTGTCCGTGACGTTTCAATCCCCTCTTAGTCGGGGCATCTCATGCACCTGGCAATCCGTCAGCAAACGAGACCGAAACCGGATCGTTTCAATCCCCTCTTAGTCGGGGCATCTCATGCACTCGTCCATTTTGAATGGTGAAAATCTCCTGCAACGTTTCAATCCCCTCTTAGTCGGGGCATCTCATGCACCAAAATCATTGGTCGCAAAGAAGCGGAATCCAAGTTTCAATCCCCTCTTAGTCGGGGCATCTCATGCACTTTAGGACATTTTCCAGTATCATGAGCGCACATAGGTTTCAATCCCCTCTTAGTCGGGGCATCTCATGCACCTGACACAACAAATGCTGGAAGATTTTTTCTTTTATGTTTCAATCCCCTCTTAGTCGGGGCATCTCATGCACACGGAAGTGGTTTTTCATGTGGAAAAGGGGCGGATGTTTCAATCCCCTCTTAGTCGGGGCATCTCATGCACAAGGGGCAATGAGTTTTGTCGTCCAGTTCTGGGAGTTTCAATCCCCTCTTAGTCGGGGCATCTCATGCACGGGAGGCACGGACGACCTAGGGTTCTGCCTATCATGTTTCAATCCCCTCTTAGTCGGGGCATCTCATGCACCCATCAAGTCGATTGTCGAGAGTCTTCTTTCGTCGGGGTTTCAATCCCCTCTTAGTCGGGGCATCTCATGCACCCCTAAACGGCACAAGGTTCGCCGCCGCCCTCAGGTTTCAATCCCCTCTTAGTCGGGGCATCTCATGCACAGGGTACCCCTGGCGAGCCTTGTTTGCAAGGCTTTGGAGGGCCTTTTCCACGAACCCCACCCCCCCCCTCCCCCCTTCATGCATTGCCTGAATATGATCTGTTGCCGTATTTCCTTTGCCGACATGGGTTTGCGTCGACCAGGAACCTCGAAATGGCGTTTTTTGATGCAAGTCTTTAAACGGCATGTGTTTAAGTCCTATTTTGCTACTTGTCCTGTGCGTTTCTTCCGAGGTTCGTGGAAAATGGGTCATATCACGATGTCCTCGAGCGAATCGACGACATGGGGGCCGGTTCCAATCACCTTGACCGAAGGCAGGCACCTCCCGCACAGTTCATACACGCGCACCGCGTCCTCCTTGTGGTCGATCGACACCATGATCATGTCGAGCATCTTCGGCAGGCGCCAGTCGGGTAGTTCTCCCTCGAACACGCTTTTCTGCACCCGGGGAAGATAATCCTTCAGCCGCTTGTGCAGCCTGGCGCGCCTGCGGTCGGAAACAATGTCGTAGCACACCACCACATGCATGGCTCACTCCGGCTGGAAGGGCTGATAGTCGGTTTTGTCTTCAAGAACGCATCGCGCCAACGCGTTGACTTGGGCCGTGAGGATGGCCCGCAGCGGAAGTTGGGTGTCGGTGGGGGCGTGATACGACCGCTCCTTCAGGCGGGCGTAAAACGCCGAGACAAACACCTTGCGCCCCGAGGCGTTGAGATGAACGGCTGGGCGGGTATCGCCAGGTGGCGGCCCATCGCCATCGAGCGCGTCCTCATGGGTCATGACGGGAGGGTTCTCAAAATCGGAAGGCCCGAGCTGGCGAAGGTTGACGAGGCGGACCACGAGCTGGTCGACCACGGGCCTGAATTCCTCAAGGATGTCGAGGGCGAGGGATTTTCTTCCGTGCCTTGGCGCGTGAAACACCCCGAGATACGGATCCAGCCCGCGGGCAAGGATGTCCGACTCGATCAGGTTGCCCAGCAGCGTGTACCCGAACGACATGCAGGCGTTGGGCGGGTCGAGGGGTGGGCGGCGCGATCTTCCCTGAAAGGGCATGGAGGGCTCGAGCAGGAGCTTGCCGAAATGCCTGAAGTAGATGGCGGCGGCCTCGCCTTCGCGGCCTAGAAGGGCCTCGCTGTCGGCGGAGTTGCCAACGGTTTCGGCCAAGGCCCTGAGGCGGGTGAGGTCGGCGGCCACCTTGGGGCATTTCCAAGCGCGCTGGGCCCGCAGGAGGATGGCCCTTTGGTTGGTGATTTTCGCGGAGATCATGGCCTTGGCGACGGCCATGGCGAAAAGGTTGTTGGAAAACCTCTCCAATTGCTTCAGCCTGAGGGCCGCGTCGGGGGCGAGGCCCGACTGGAGCCTGGCCCTGAACCGGCCCGATTCGGAGAGGAACACGGTGTCGGTGCCCTGCCGGGCGAGCGCGATGATGGCGCCCGAGGAAAGCTCGATTCGGCCGCACAAGGTGAGCGATGCGACATCGCCAAGCCGTATCCTCTGGAAAACAACGCCCGCCCGCGAGACGAGGAGGCATTCGCCCTCGGCATGGACATGGGTGCCTTGCTCGCTGACAAACACATTCCTCACGCCAGGTTCCCGGGGTTAGGGGCGGCGGGCGAGAACCGAAGTTCCTCCACGCCCTCGGCCTCCACGAGTGAGAATTCGCCCGCGGGCGTGGAGACCGACCTTGAGGGTTCCGCCCGAAGCGCGGCCATGAGCGCCTGCCTGGCCAAGGCTTCCTCCTCGCGGGCTTCGCGGGCCTTGGCCATGCAGGCCGCGAGGTTGTTGGCGATGTCGGCGACGGCCCTCGCCGGGGCGGCGCGCGAGGCATCGGCGGGCAGTCCCAGGACATGGAGGGTGGGGGTTGGATACCTGTCGGGGGCGAAGGAGAAATCGCACCGGCAATTCACCTGCCGGGTGACCAGGGGAATGCGCTTCCTGATGGTGGGGCAGGAAGTCGGGCTTCCCTTGAGGTGGTCCTTCATGAACGCCTCGGGCGCCACATCGACGCACTTGCCCAGGAGGTGGTTCACCGCCATGGGGCCCGTGGGAAGATGGCCGAGGGTATGGATGAGCACGAGTTGCTCGTCGCGGGTGAGGGTGCGCTGGTTGGCGGCGCGGTCCTTGAGGGCCCTAAGCACCGGGCACCTGGAAAGCATGCGCGCCACGGCGGGGTCGGAATCGAAGTCGGCATCGGTCCAGCGCAACTCGACGCGGAGGGGAAGGGGCGCCTGTGTTTTTTCCTCGGCGTCGGGAACGGGCAGGGGGGCTGGCCGGGCCGCGGGCACGGCCTTGGCGAGCATGTCGAGCGCGCCCAGCAGCTTGGGCCTGTCGTGCAGGCCAATGCGGCGGAGCGAGGCGAAGGGGTCGGCAACCGGGTTTCCCGAATCGTCGAGAATCATGGCCCGCTTGCCCGTCCGCTTGTGGATTCCCAAGGGCAGCTTGATCAGGTTGCCTAGCCCCTTGCCCGAGGCATGGCCCTGCTTGGGGAAGAACTCGAGGTGGAAATCGGAAGGCAGCGACCTGCCCAGCCAGGCCAAAAGGTGGCGGCCCAGGGCGTGGACGAAGTCGGCGGGCTGGGGCTCGGCCAGGAAAATCCAGTAATGCCTGCCCTTGTATCCTGAGTGCTCGAAGAGCGGGTCAAGGCCGAGGGCCCTCAGGCCCCCCAGGATGGACAATCCGGTTTCCCTGAGGCCTTCCCGCAACGACGCGGCCTTTTCGGGGAGGATCGCGGCGCGGTTGATGGCGGCCTTGGTGATGTCTAGGTCGAGGGCGCAGAAGTTGCAGGTTCCATCGAGCCTGATGGGATAGATGCCGACGGTGCAGGCGCCGGTGAAGTGCCTTCGGGCCACCGCCGGGGTGAACGGTTCCTGCACGGGCGAATATCCGGTGTTCCCGTCATGGTGCCATTGCCGGGCATGGGTGTCTTCCCGTCCGGAGAAAAGGTGGTGGAACCGGGCGCATTCGGCATCTCCGAAGGCGGGAATCGCGTCGTCGGCGGGCTGGCCCCGGCGCGGTGAGGCATCGGGCGGCAGGACCGACCTGGCCACGGCGTCGGCGAGGCCGGCGGCGCGAGCCTTGCCGACCAGTTCCGCCAGGAATGGCCGCTGGCCCTCCTCGAGGAGGACGGGCGCCAGGAGCCTAAGCGACATTCCACAGGACGGTTCAAGCCCGAGGAGCCTGACAAGCAATTCCCGCGCCTGGCCTGCCTTTCCCTCCTCGAGCAGCAGCGAGGCCAAGGCGCGCATGCTCGCCGTGTCGTTGGGCGAATCCCTGAGGGCGAGCTGGTATTCACGGCGGGCCAGGGCCGGAAGGCCGGCTTGTTCCGACGCGGCGGCGCACAGGTCGTGTCCGCCGGGCGCCCGCACCCGGTCCTCGAGGAACTTCACCCAGGCCTGGTGCCCCGCGGGGCCCAGGCGCCTGAGCCTTTCGGCCTGTTGTTCGACGGCGTTTTCCGGGGGCATGTGATTTCCAGTCCTTCCTCGAATGATTCGCGGAAAGACGGGTGGAATTCAGGCGATGGGAAAGTTTCAGGAAAAAACCACGCTTCTAGAGCCGGCTTCCAATGAATGAGATGGATTGATAACGCTGATAAAACAAAAAAGTGTAGGTTGCTTATGTCAAAAAGAGCCCCGAACGCAGGTTCGGAGCACCGGAGTGAGCGGGTGAATATCAATACGGCCCACTCACTCCGCCTTCGGCTCCGCTGGGGGCTCTTTTGTTTCTGTTATGGCTCCTGTAGTTGTTCCTTGATCGACTCGCCCCTCACTTCGTTCAGGGCTCCTAGGCATCGTCAGCCTTTGTCTGGCCTTCATATTGAGATCCGTTCATCGCTTAGGAGCCCTGAACGAAGTGAGGGGCCCTCGCAGGCATTCAACAATCTCCGCCAGTTCAGGGGTCACTCGCGGCGTTCGACGATTCAGGGACATGAACGGGCTAACAGAATGGTGGCGGGTGCTGGGGTCTTGGGCAGGTCAGTTATTCGAAGTTTGCCCTAGCAGGCCTCGATGAACAACTGGCCCATGCCGAAGACGGTGCCCTTGCCGAGGTGGATCCAGCTAGCGGCGGACAGCAGTGGCCAGAGGGGCCCCGGCCCGTCGGGCAGTTCCATCGCCCCGGCCACTCCCCTGAGCTGCACCTCGGCCTGTTGGCTGGCCGACCACCGCCAAGCGTCCAAGGGGCCGCCGACCCAGTCTTCGGTCAGGATTTCCCGGGACGCGTCAAGGCAGTCGCGGCTGACCTGCCGCCAGGAATCGTGGAATGAAGGGTGCAGCAACGCGCCGACGCGCCTCGTGATGGAGACGACGATGTCGGGAAGGGCGGGGGCCGCGACCAGCTTGCCGGCCCTGAGGATTCGCAACGGCAGCGGGAATGCCAGGCGAACCGGAACGAATTCGGCCTGCCCAGGGACCGGGTAGGCGGCATCGCACAGCGGCCAGGGGGAATCGGTGCCCGAGCGGTCGCCCGCCGGATCCAGGGTGTAGCCGCGGATGAAGAAAGGGTCACGGCGGGGGCCCAGGCCCGCGTCGCAGGCTTGCATCCAGGCCCTGAGCAGGCTGAGGTCGCACTCGATGGCCCCGTTGAACAGGATGTGCTCGATGCAGGGAGATTCCCTCGGGATGGGGGGGCCAGCCCGCATCAGGTAGAGGGGGAGCTCGCCGTCGTCGGGGCCGAACACATTGGCGTAAGCGGCGGGGTCGGTCCGGTGAAGCGCGGCGCCCCAGGCCCCGCGGAGCATCGGCACGGTGGGCTCGACGCCAGGCGCGCAGAGAACCAGGCGCCGTGGAAGCACGCGGATGTGTCGCAGGTGGTCGAGGATGGCATCCGACAGCATGGGAATCCGCCAACGGCGTGGATCAACGATAAGGTTATGGTTCGGAAGGCCGCCCAGCCGCTTGTCGGGTTGCCCGAGGCCGCCATGGGCCTGGCGGCCTTTCACCCCAAGGTTCGCCAGCGCGCGGCGGGTTGCGGCTTCAGGCGGCACCTTGGCGACAGGTTCGCGCCGACTCACGGATGGCCTGGAGGTTGACGATTTCAGCGACTTCGAAGGCATGGGGCACCGAACCGGCAACGGGCCGAAGACGGATCAGCGGGGGAAAATACCCGCAGCGGCCATGGATTTCAGCAATGAGCGCGGTGGCCGCGAAGGTGAGCCCGGGCGGGTTGACCAGGATGGGAGCCCCTTGCCACTCGGAAGGGTCGAGCCCGGCCGCCTCGGCCAGCTTCCTGACCTGGTCGGCCAAGGGCAGGGCGTTGTCGATTTGGCAAGGCACATGGATGACCCGGTCAACGGGCTTGCCCGTGATGTTGGCAACCTCGGCCCGCTGGGCCTCGGTGATGGGATGGGAAAAGTTGATGACGATCATGGTGCCACGGCCCTCAGTTTGGAGAGGCCGCCAAGACGGCGGCCTCCCATTGGGATATCAGCGTGCTGAGTTGTCGTTCAAACCATTGGCGGTCGTGCGGCTGTTGGTTGAATCCAGCGTGCTGGATGTCGTTGCGCAGCTCCGACACGCTTCGATAAATTGGGGTGCGTTCGATCCAGGCGTTTTCCTGCGCGTCGCGGGCGTCCTTGTCGTAGGCCGGTGTTCCCGGCCTGGAGGCGGAATCCGGCGCCCCGAGGGTGATCCAGCCTTCACGAAGGATGGAACAGGCTTCCCCGAGGCGGCCCATGCGTTGGTAGAGCCTTGCCAATGCGATGAGTGATTTTTGCCCCGACGGGCGGGAAAGCGGCTCCCCGGTCACCAGCGGGGCGACCATGCCCTGAAGCTGCTCAAGCACGCGGCCAAGGGGCGGGAGTTCCCTGGCGGCCTCGTTCCTGGTCCGGGAGATCGCCTCGAACAACTGCGCGGCCGATGAGGCCGACTTGGGGGTTCCCAGCAGCAGGGAGCCCGTGCGAACGGACACGAAGTCGTCTCCGAACCTGGTCATCGCCGAGGCCAGCAGCCCCAGTTCGGGCCGCGGCCCGTTCTTGCCGCCGGCGGCCCACGCCTTGGCAAGTTCCCTGGCCAGCCTGGTGGCCGGCACCGCCGCGTCGTCGGCCCGGCCGGTTCGCATGAAGAGCATCAGGCTGCGCGACCACTCCAACACATCGATGAAGGTGGTGAGTTCCCAGACCGGGCTGAACGGATGATTCACCGGGTTCCTGTATTCCCCGTAAAAGATGCGGAATTGAGGAGGATATGGAAGCACCGACTGCACGAACTGGACGCATGAAGAGGCGAAGAACGGCTGGGAGCGGAATCCGTGGGTGATGTCGAGCAAGACGGGATGCCGCGCTCCCTCGAAGCAGTCGACGACCGATTCGAACAGGCGCCAGAGGTTCTCGGAATCGCCCTCCGTCGGGACAAGCTTGGTTTCCGGGCCCGGGTGGCCGGCGTTGGCGAGCGCCTCGAGGATCGCCTCACCGTGTTGCTCGAGCGCTTCCTTGGTGGAGATGAGGAATATCTCCGCCGGCTTGAAGATTTCGGCGAGGGCGAACGAGATGTGAGGGGTGGAAACGACCTTCTCGAAGTCCGGATCGGCGAACCTGTAGTTCGCGGGCAACCTTTGGCCGGTTCCCAGGAAAGTCACGAGCCTCATGGATTCTCCTCCAAAAGGGCCGTCACGCGAGGCCGAGTTCCCGCTTGAGCAGCCCGATGATCATGCGCCTTTGCCTGTCGCAGTTAGCCGTGGTGCCGACCCTCAGCCGGAGGGGCGGCGACTGTTGGTCCGCCAGCGACGCGGCGATGTCGGTGTCCGACCCGGGTGCCGGGCCGACATGCATGCCCGTCGCCTTGCCGAGGGCGCCGTCGAACCTGAGGCCCTTGACGAACGAGCACCCGGAGATGGTGTCGATGAACTGGCGCCAACCGGCCGGCTTGTGGTGGCCCAGGTCGAGGCGCACCTTCTCCGAGGGAAGTGTCTCGCAGCCGGTGGGCCACTGGACGGGTGCCTCGCCACGCAGGGCGATGGCGATTTCTCCGAGCGGGTTCGCCTCCATGAGCATTCCGTCCCCGACGGAAACGCTGTCGACAAGGAGCCAGAGCTTTTCCTCCGCCTTGAGCATGGCGCGGATTTTGTCGTCCAGGAGCACGCAGTGGTCGCGTGACGCGGCGAGGATGTCAAGGAATGCCGAGGTGGAATGGTGGTTCAGCCAGCTCATGTCGAGGGAAATCGGCAGCGGTTCAAGAGTCACGATGTCCTTGAATGATTCATGGATGTAGTGCACCGGAATCTTGAGCATGGCGCCGATCGTGGTGGCGACCGCCGTTTCCGCCTTGTAGCCGCCGGTCGCGATGATCTCGGCATAGCCATGCCGCGCGGCCAAGGATGACTGCTCGCAGATGATCTTGGCCAGGGAGGCGAGGGCGCGGTTGAAGTCGCGCTCCCCCGTCTTCCCAAGCCTTGGAACCTCGACCAGGACGGCCTCAACTCCGGCCTTTCGAGCATGGCCGGCAAGCACCTCGGCGGCCAAGCGGCCCTCCGCGGTGCTTGAATGGGCCAGCACGACGCGCGTTTCGGAGGCCCCGAGCGCCTCGAGCCGGTGCCATGAGTTGGTTTCGGCGGATGCGGCGACCGGGTCGGCCGCTGAAAGCCAGTGTTCCACGGCATCGCGGGCGGGAACGGGTTCGCCATGCTTCCAGAACTTGCCGTTCGTGAGGACCGAGGTGCCGATCGTGGTGATGAGGGTTCGCATGGGGATCGCTAGGGTTGCCTTGGATCCCTGTAAATACGGTTTCTTTCAGTGTCATCCTGGATGGCCACCCGAATCACCGCGCCCGCTCTTTTCAAGTGATTGGGAACATTTCCCTGGACGCGTCCGGTCTTGCCATCGGGTTCCCTGCCGAACCACTGGTTATTGACACATTCCGTAAGGGTTAGGCTTGGAACCGCCGTGCCCATAGGGCGTTTGGCGCCTTGTTGCGGAATGCCCGACGGATCAATGAACAAGCCGTATCCGCTGGTTGTTTTGCCACCGAAGCCGGAAACCGCCAAGGTTTCACGAACGAGGTCCATGGCAAGGTCGAGCCATATGCCAAGCTTCTTAAGCTCCCCAGGGTCGGCGGGAGGGGGGCCGCGGAATTCCAATGCGACGAGAAAACTCCCCCGCGAGCCGACAAAGGGAATGGGAGTCGGATTATCGAAATCCGTGGGGTAAGCATCACCCTTGGGATTTTGGTAGTCGAGGTGATGAGGCGTCATGACCTCTTCAACGAGAGGCTCGCCGTGCGGCTTCCAGATGGCGTCATGGAAGATGATCATTCCTGCCGCGTCCGGGTCTTGCCCCGCCTCGACCGTGCCGAAAAGCCACCTGTGATGATCTCCTCCTACAAGGAACTCCTTTTGAGACTTGCCCCAGTTCCCATGGCAATGGTGGGCACTGGCCCCCTTGATGGATGACCCCGGGATCATCGGTAGCCCAAAGACGGGATGCAAATGAATTCCAACCTCGAGCGGATTTGGAATACCCAAGCCAAGGGCCAGCCGGCCGGTCAGTGTCATTTCGGCTTGGCGACCGGTGGCGGATGTTGGCAGGCCTTTTTTCCATCGATCATAGAATAGTGAGTATGGTGATGCATTTCCGCTGGCATCGGCTTGTTTCGCGGCAGCGACACACCTCTGGACCAGTTTGCGCTTGTGGGCCCCATCATTTTCATGTTTGCCCATGAACTTGGAATGAACCTGGCCAGGATTGCCGGAATCCAATTTTTCAAAGGCTGTTAGGGCTTCACGCATGGCGTCATGGCCTCCCGTCGATCAAGGTGGATGCCGGTCCGTCAGCTTGCTTGGGTAGGCCGAAAGACTCGGCATACCTCTTGATCCAAACGGCCGCCTCGATGGCTTGGGAATGAAGAAGGATGTATTCCGCGGTCGGGGCGTTCCTTGCCCTATCTGCAAAGTCTTGAGTCGCGCTAAGGGCGTTGGCGGCCACAAGGACCTTTGCCAAGTCTTCGAGAAGATGCTTGTTCTCGCCTTTTTTAGCCTCAAAAAAAGCCACGGTTTGGGCCAATCCGCAGGTGTGCAGGTAAGAAGGAAAACCACGGGCCGTAGATTCGTATTTGTCCGTGACATGACCGGCCACGCACCGGGCCATGACCGCATCATGGGCAGCCTGCGCCATGCGTTGACTTCTTGTTGTCGCCATTGGTGGGCCCCCCTTGGTTTAGTTCCCGAACAAGACGCGTGCCCGGCCTCTTCCGACGGACGCCTTGCCGCCAATCTGCAGGTGCGCCGGCTGTTGCGCGAATTGATTCAATATCTCCGCATGTTCCTTGCCGGCGCATGTGACAAGCCCGGCAAGGATCGTCTCAGGAGGCAATAGTTCCTCCGTCCACAGTTGCCCATCGGCGACAATGCCGGTCTCCTCGTCGATGCGGACGCGGGTGGCAACCTCGAGGCCCACCTTGCACAACTGGTTGAACACCGTGTCGGGAAGGACGGCAAGCCGCTGGATGAACATGTCCCGCCAGGTCGTGTCATTCGGATAAAGCTTGCCAGCCAGAAACTTGGCCCACTCTTCGGCATTCGAATCGGGCATGGCGTCGAAATCGTATTCGTCAAGCACGATCTTGCTCGTCGCGTTCCCAGGCGGTGGACCAAGTCTTCTGGCTCCCCCATGGTTGGGATTATTGGGGAGATTTTGAGGGGGCGGGGGGAGATTTTGAGGGGGCGGGGGGAGATTCGGGGGCTGGATGGTGATCGCGCAATTTTCCGTGACCACCAAGGCCTTGGAGTCTTTTACCTCGGGCAGATTGGGCGGCAGACCTTGAATCCCGATGGTTGCCAGGTCCCTTCGAAGCTGCCCCAAGGCCATGGCGCTGGTGCACCATGCGAATGTGCCCTTGAAACTCCGCATGGGGAGGCAGACGAGCCGGGCGTCCGTCAGGATCAGCGAACCGGCCAGACCGCCTTCTCCACCCTCGGCCGGGCGCTTGCCAAAAGCCTTTCCCTTCAGTGAATTTGCTTCTCCCCGGGCCGAGTCCGTTGCCCCGTGGTGATCGGCGAGGACTCCCTTCATTGATGAGCCGGGGATCATGGGCCAACCGGTCGTCGCTTCCCGGTGCACGGGAAGGTCGATGTATCCCAATCCCCTTCCCGTGCCGACATGGGTGGAGGAAAGTGTTTCGATCAAATAAAACTTTGAAGGCATGCGCTTCCCCTTTTGGTTACCAAGTTCCCCAGGTCGCCATTCCAAATCCGTCGCGCGCGTCCTGCTCGGAATCGCACACCGACCTTAACCAGCGACCAGCCAAATCTCCGGCCGATCCATCGATGAGCTTGAAGAAATAGACGCCGCCGGCGGGAACGGTGCGCTTGATCGCCTTGGGCTTGTCGCTTTCGTAGCACCAACCTGAAACGGCTCGCCAGCGTCCTATGGAGGCGCCGACCAATTGGACCCTGACACTTGTGCCAGGAATGGTGCCTTCCAGCACTCCATTGTTGGCATTTAACCATCCGGGCCTCCAGCCTTGGGTGAAGATCCCCGGCGATGCCAAGACCATCCTGATTTGCTTCGTGGCTGGCTGGGCGAGCCTTCGGGATACTGATTGGGGGCATTTCCAAAGCCCTCCGAGGATTTCCATGTGTTTCCAGTGAGCCAGGCGCCGCTCACCACCCAATGGCGCGAGGGAATCAAGTCCAAGGACCGCTTGCCTGATCCATCCAACATCCGTTTCCACGGATGCGGCCAAGGTCATGGGAAGGTAGCCGTCGAAATTCGGTTTTTCCCAATTAAACCTTGGCATCCGGTCCAGGCTGATTCCCGCACTGACAAAGATTTCCCCATCCTTGGCCGTCCCGGTCCGGGCGTCGATCGCAAGGTGGGTTCGTTCCTCCGTGACAGGCTTCAGGAGGTAGGAGTAATTGTTTCCGTTGATCATCGCGTGATCACATTCGGTTGTCATCCAAGCTGAGAAAGCGTCAACGCTCCACCATGCGGGCACAGTTTCCGGCTTGAAGTTTTCCGCAGCCTGTCCGGATGACAGGCCGACGGGCGTGATTGAGCCATGGGGCCAATCAGCGCCCGATCCAGATGGAAGTTCCCCTAACAATGGCTTGGCTCTCAGGAACCTGTCGGGCGATTGCGCGGATCTCACCGCATCTTGCGGTGCCGGAAAGAACAATTGGTTGCCATTGGCGGGAAGAAGGCCTTGCACCCGCATATTTTTCAGGTCGGAAAGGACTTGGCCAGAAAAATCCTTGCCATGCAAGATGCCAAGCAGGCTTCGCAAGCTCCCGGAGACCATTGACGGAACTGGCCAATCCGTAAGCCTGATACGGCCACCCGTGGAAAACGGCCTCCCGTCGCGTGAAACCACCGGGTCGCGAGCGGTCACCTGAATCGGAATCACTGCGGTTTTCCTCCGGCCAGGTCAGCGGGCAATGCCTCGGCCTGCGACTTGGAGAGCCGAATCTGGTGGGCGATGCCGAGCAATGCGGAGAACTCGCGCAAGTCGGCGTGGGAATTGAACGAGTCGATGATCTTGATGATCCTTTCTCGCACGGAGTCCGTGATTTGCTTGGACTCGCCTGCCGCCTTCCTCCCGAATCGATACTTGGCTTCAGCCTTGATGGCGTCACGGAGCAATTTCCTTTCCTCTTCAGAGGAGGTTGGCCAATCGGAATAACGATCCGCTAGGCGGGAGATGTCGGACGCGAATCTGCGCGGGAGATGCCCACCTTTCAGGAATTCGACAAACTCAATTAACAGGAGGGGTGCTTCACCCTCTAGCCAGTTCGTCCTGTAATAAATAGGCCCTCCGCCGCGCTTATGGAGGTGGATGGCGAGGCCATTCCTGTCTTCTCCGGACTCACCAGTTCGTCTTTTCTTGGCGTGTTTCTCCGAAGCCCGTCCCCAATTCAAGAGATCCTCGAGGTTTTCCAGGCAATGGCCGATCGCGATGCCCACCGAAAGTGTGACATCATTCATTACTATTTTTGAAAATGCGGACCTCAGCCTTGCGGCACATTCCAAGGCTTGGTCCAGCGGCAGGAATGCCAGCACATCATCGCCACCGGAGTAAACGGAAACACCACGATGTAACTCCACGATAGAATTGGCATTTTTGGCGAATTCTGAGAGTTTGTTTGAGAAATCGCGATGTCCATCGGCATTACCGATTTTGCCCAAGGCTTCGCCGACCTTGTCTCCATCGGCGACGAGGATGGCAAGGTATGGCTCGGGTTCACCATGGCCGCGAACAAGGGGCGCCAGGGCAGACCTCATTTCGGCCAACATTTCCAGCCCGGTCTCTTTTCCTGATTCTTCCACCAATTCCGCATGGCGATTGGAGAAGACGGCGCCACCCTCGAATGGAAAGACTTCGTCATTGCCAGGTATTATTCCAAGGACCCCCATTCCGTTGAGAATTTCACATTTGTCCCGGAATGCTTCAAATTCATGGGGAAGGAATTGCCGGGCACCACGGAGCCATGGGTCTGCGGCGACGCGGGAGACGGATGGGAACGATTGGCGATCCGACCCGCGCTTGACGACCCCAACAATGTCGAGGAATTCCTGCCTCTTGAGCCTGAGACCTCGGACATGTCCATTTTGTTGTGCTTGGCGTCGGGCGTAAGGGGTAAGCACGCTCTCCCTCAGTCCGTCGAGTGATGACTTGAACAGGCCCTGGTCGCGGCCGTGCGATTGGCAGAAGTTCCGAAGATTCTTCCGGGCGTCAAGCAGTCGCATCAATTTGGTTCTGGTTACTTGGTAGGAGGTTTTCGGGGGAATCGCGTCGCACATTGGCATCCAGCAGCCATAAAGTTCCAAAACTTGGTCCTTTTGCCTATTCCACGCGTCTTGGTCAATGGCTCCTCCCATGGCCTTGAGTACCTTGTCGCACATTTGTTCCCATTTGGCCCGGGCGGCCATTTTTCCAGCTTCCAGGCAATCCTGAGGAGAGTTTCCTTCATATTCGGCCAAGATGATGTTGGCAATGCTTGAATCCCCATCGGTGATGTTGCCCGAGCTCGGAAAAATCAACTTGGTCTGTCTTCCATTTTCGTTGAATGACGCAATGCCGCTTGCGGCCGCCCGGCTGATTTCTGAAAGAATATGTGAGCCATACCATAGGTCTCGGGTTCGACGCGCCGCGGCGATGAATTCCTGCACCGGGCCGATCGAAAGGGCAATGAGGTATTCAGGCATAATAATGTCCAAAAAGGGCTTTAATAAGGACTTGGTTATTGGGTGAATCCTTCGATTCGCGAAAAATCAAGGAAAGCCTCGATCGCAGAAGATCGTCCTGCAAACGGACTACCTGGATAATTTCCAAACCTATTATTTCGAACATCATTGTTTTGAAAACGAATTGAATTGGCACCATGCTTGAGGCAAACACCGAAATCGTCAGGACCATTCAGGCGAATTATCATGGGAATGGCCATATTGCTGGAAATGGCCAGCGGCTTGACAATTAACGGGCTGGCCATCCTTTCCATGACTCTGCCTCCAAGATCAGGGACAAGTGTCGTGTCTGGAGGAACTGGGTTTTTTTTACTTTCCTTAAAATGAAAAATGATTGGCATTCCGAACTCAGCCCTCGGAAATCCCCGTGGCCAACCTCGATCTGGATGATCCCATCGATTCGTCATCTCGCGTATCGTCATCTCGCGTATGGTGTCCGGTTCAGGAAATCTTGATTGGCCGGGATGACCTTTATTGCCGTCATCTCTTCCTTTTCCTTCTCCTTGTCGGAAATAACGAAGAAGGTCGACGACCTCATTCCATGCCTCATTGGTTGTAATCTGTTGGTTCTTGGTCAAAACGGTCATAGATAGCGTTGGCCATTGCCTGGCAATTTGATGGGTGCTGTTGCTAATCCAATTTTTGATTTCCTCTTGATTGGCGAAGCTTTGTCCTTGGGAATAAAGAGCCCCGCAGCCTCTCCTAGTTCGAGACCCCAACCCGCCGAAATTGATCCATGCGCGTATGGAACCTAGAACTTCGTTCCATTGACTGGAGCTGAGTGGATTTCCTTGCCGTGTCTCACTCACTTCTACCCGAAAGTTCAATGGTGGATTGAGAGCGCTCCCTTCGGGTTGTCCTTGCGGGGCAAATGGAAACAATGCATATCTAAGGGCTCTGAAATTGGCAGTGATTTGGCTGTAGGTGCTTTGGAATAGTATAGTGGGTTGGATTACCTTTATTCTGACCTTGCTTTTCTTTTTTGATGAACCCCAGATATCTTCTTGCCCTTGGAACAGTGACTGTTGGGTTTCAAACTTGGCCCCTGCCGTAGCCCGCCACCAGAACTGCAAATGTCCCCTGATCGAGGTTGGGCGGATCGGGAAGAATGGATCGTTGACCCGCGTTGAGACGCCGCCGCCGAACAAAGGAGTGACCAACTCGATGTCGTATGTATGGATGTTTCCGGTATTTGATGATGTCTTGTGCCAATTGGCCGGAGGATCTGGGATTTTGCGGGCCATTCCGGCAACTCCTGTCAGATGTCTGTTGAACAAAATCTACCTTAATTTAGTTTGTTGGCAAGGTGCTTGTATCCTTAGGTTCTGGAAACCAACTCATAGAACGGTGTTCCCCGGATGAACTTGGAATCGATGCCAGCCGTCTTGTACAGGCATTCGTGGGGCCGCAGGCCCTTGACCATGTTGACCGTTTCGATGCCTGCCCCCGCAATTCCGATGCTTTCAAGGTCCTTCACTGTCAGGTTGGGCACCTTGTGGACAAACCATGTCAGCAGCGGTTCCGTGTAATTTTCATGGGTTGTCCGGAAATGCGACAAGTACTGCGATGCGAGGAGGACGCCCACGCCGAACTCGCGCCCCTGCAGCAGCACTTTCTTGAGGACCTCAAACTCGTATTTCATGATGTTGTCCGCCTCATCCACCAGCACCATGGTGTCAACGAATCGGGTCTGGGGCGAGGTGCCCAGGAACGGTTGCTTCTCGATTCGCAGCATGTGTTCGTAGAAGAGGTTCAGGAAAATGACGACGAGCATGTTCTTTGTCCGGTCGTCCTGTCCCACGCTTGCCAAGTCCACGACGACAATTCCTGACATGAAGTCACGGAAAGGAATTGTGGATTCGCTCGATGTCACGAAGTATTCCCCGTCCACCAAGTCGCTCATGATCGAATAGGGGGAATCGACATCGTTGTGGGCGGCATAGGCGTCGAAAACCTCCTTGAGCGTTGGTGATGCCTTGCCCATGGAGGATGAATCGTCATAAGCCTGCCTTACCGCCTGCTTGATCTTTTGCCGCTGTTTCGGACCGATTCCCTGGTAAAGCTTTTCCAGCACATCACAGAAGAACCTCGACCTCTCGAGCCACGCGCTGCCATCCCCTGCGTTAACCGCGGCATCGAAGAGATTGAGTGGCAATTTGTGCGGCCTTACTACCCTTGCGCCCGTCTTTTGGATGAACTCCGGCTTCGAGTAATCGCGCTTGTAGTCGAAGATCAGCACATTCGGGCTTTTCCCACGATTGTCTGCAGGGTTTCGGCGGATCTGGTGGAGGAGCGACTGCACCAGTTGGGTCTTGCCCGTCCCCAGGTCGCCCACGATTCCGATGTTCAAGTGGTTGAGGCTGGTCGTTCCGGGACTGAAGAGCATTGGAGTGCTGGTGAAGCCGTTGATCGTCCTGCCCACCTCGAAATGGATCCACCTGGACTCGGCAGGTTGGGTTTCCAAGCCTTCCACAGTGGCTTGGCCACTTGTGGCTCCCAAATTGCTGGCGCTGCCAGAGGGTTCGTGGGATCCACTTGTGTCAGGGGCACCCTCGCCCGCATTGACAGGGTCTTCGCCACCGGTTGGCTCGTTTCCCTTGAGGGAACTAGGTCCCGTTGGCTCCTTGCCAACAGGATCGGGAACTTCAGGGGATGGCGCATCTATTTGTGGAAGGACTGCCCCATCGCCATTTTCGGGTGATGGCATCAAGTCCCAGCAACCAGTGACGGGGCGGATTCCTCCAAGCAACTTGGAGCCGCCTGTTATAAGGAGGTCGACCGCATCTTGATGAGACAGCAGCACTGTTTCATGGAACCCATCCCCGTCGACATCCTCTGGCCTTGAATTGCCGGAGCCATCGATCACGACGAGCCTGCCCCTACCATCAATGCTGACCTGCAGGTCGTTGCTTGCCAGGGAACAGAGGGCGGCGGAGTGTCGCTCGGCCCATTCACCCGTTTGGTTGAATTGTGGGAGTTGCCCATAAACCCGAAAACCATAGTCGAGGAGGTTGGCCAAGAGGCCTCGGTAAGCGAACCCCCAAATTTCAGAAGAACCACCGGCAGCCCGCAGCCTTTCCAAGAAATTGGCGAACGACTTGGCTTGGCCAAGGGCTGACTTCCTCTCGCTTGCCACCATTTGGCCTGTCCGCGCCTTGATCTCAACCGGGGTAACCTTCAAGCGGTCGGCACGCCCGCCTTGGTAATGAAGGCTGAGGACCAAGATGTCGGGACGTTCTGCTGTGCCTGTTCCTAGTCCCTTGCGTAGGTCGTCAAAATGGCACAGGAAGGGATCGACTGGCACCACCAGGCTGAGGGTGTGTCCATCATGAAGGACGGGCAGCAGCCCCACTGCAGGCTGCCCCGCCTGGAATTCCGATTGGAGCATTCGGAGGGCAATCAGCGCACCAACTTCGCCAAGGGAGGTCATCCCGCCGGCAGTCAGCCGCTTGAGGGTTGGCATCCCCCTCCTGGCCACCTCATCGAGGAGGTCGCCCACGATGCCTTCCGGCAAGTTCCCTTTCAGCGCCGTAACCGCGCCCCTGATGGCATCGGCCATGAAGGCAGATTGCCTGGCAAGGAGGAAATATCCGCTGTTCTCACCCGCGCGGCGGGCATATGAAGGAAGCTCATAGTCCCAAAGGTATGAGTTTGTGCCGTTTCCGAAGAAGCAGGCTGGATCGATGCTCGAAGAAGAAACCGCGCAGTACGCTGCCGCCTCAACTGCGCCCTTCAAGAGATCCATGTTTGGGGCAAAGACATAGCTGTCGAACGAGTGGCGGCACCTTGACTCGAGGAAATCCACGCAGGACATGAGGGCGCCAGCAAAGGATTCCTTGTCAAGGCCTTGGGGCTTTGCGGCGACCCTGGACTCGGCAATGAAGGTCGTGCCCTGCCCAGCCACTTGCTTCCGCACGCGCCAACGGGACAGCGCGCTCTGGTCGATGGCAGATGCGAGGCCCTTCCGCGTGAACTCGTGGTTGATGGTGCCAAGGTGGGCCACTATCGAAAGGTCTTGCCCGGACACCTTGGCCGAACGACTGAGGTCAAACCAGCGAACGGCAGCTTCGGTCCTTGCCGACAGCGAGGCAAGGCTGGCTTGCTCAGGCTGCAGGGACCTGCTCCTCTGGTCGGCAACCTTGAGGCACAGCTCCCCAGAGCCGGACCAACTGTCATTGTCCGGGCCCAAGTTGGACTTGCACCAGTCCTCGATGCCTTCATTGAGGCTGGTATGACCGACCGTGTCCGCACAGAGGTTGATGCTGAGGGTGGACCTTCCGGACAAAAGCCTGGCCACCTCCTTCAATGACCTGCCAACCTGTGCTGCCGTGAAGCCGGTCGAAAGTCCGTCGACCGAAATGCCGAATTCCTCGCCAAACACGGGATCATCCTCGCCCCGGCCAAGGCTGGACATGGCTTCCACGGACCAAAGGACCCCCCAGTAGTCGGAGGAGCTTGACATGGCGGCGAACTGCCTTGGCACAATTGATCCCGAACCGGTCCGGCAGGGAAGGGAAAGGCAATCTGGAAAGCACGCCGGGTTCATCATGCTTGCGGCAGGGCAGCGCTTGTCGGCGTCTATGGCGTCCTGAAGGACTGCCTGCGCATGGCATTGCCACGCCAGCCTGATTGGGTGCAGGGGAGAGAGAAGGACGGCATATGGGGCAGATTCCAGGGCTTTGACGCGGGGCTGCCCGGCATGGATTAGGTATGAGTCGCACCAGACAGCGGCGTCATAGTCCGCCTCCAGCCACCGAAGGTAGGAATCTGCCAGTTGCTTGACGGAATGCCTGAATTCATCTTGCCGCATCAGCCTGGATAATTTCCACATTCCAGCAGAACCGGGTGCGTCGCCATCATCCTTGGTGCGGAGCAGGCGGAGCACGGCTCCTCTCGCGGTGAGGAAGTCCGCTGGGGGATTCATCTCGTCCGAGGATGGCCGAGGGTCCACGGGGAGGCTCAGCAGTGACAGGATCGGCCGCGCCAACCAATCGGGGTTTTTCCAGGCCTCCAGGAAATCGGGCCCAAGGATCACGGGCCGGAAGGACTGGACATCCTCCAATGCGAATTCCTCGAGGTCGGCGGAACGGCACCGCTTGGGCTCAACCTTGGCCTGAGCGTAATCATTGGACAAGGATGATCGATTTTGCAGTATGAGTTTCTGGAAGTGGCTGTTCACTTCCGAGGGCTCTGCTTCCTCGGCCGTCACGTGCACGCGGAAGAACGTCACCTTGCCTGACTCGCCATCCCTTGTCGAGAAATCGAAATGGCTCTCCCCGCCAGTCTCAATCAGGCATGTCCAGCGGCGGTCATCGCTTCGGTTGGCCGGCTGCTCGAGCGGTTCCGGATTGTCGGTACCTAGGTCATGGCAGGTCACCGTTCGCGAGAGGGTTTTCGAGGGGGCCACGAAGAGGTCGACGGTATGCTGGCCAGTACCGGAGAGCACAAAGTCGCATTCCCACCTTTCGGTAACCTCGCTTGCCGCTTCCTTCGGCTTGCGGTTGAGCCTGAACGGCTTGATGCTCTTGGCGCTTCTTGCGATGGCCAGGACGCCAGGGGAGTATTGCTCGAGAACTATCGCCTTCGTGGTGACGGGGCCGTGTTCGGGTGTCTCAGCCTTGTAGCGGATGAAACGGTCGTGGGGCGGGGGCGACTCGTCCTCCCAAGTGGCCATGCCGTCGTGCGGAACCGCCAATGTGGCCACCTGCTGGAATGTGGAATTGCCGACAGCCCGGCTGATGACCACATCCGCTTCTCCAACCTTGCCTGATCCCCCAAGCGAAATGGCAAGTCGAACGGTTCCGGATGTCAGGGCTGCCAGCCCGCGGGGAGCTTGCGCAATGGTCGGGTCCACGCGGACATCCAGCTTTCCTGAAGGTGGCGCATTGACCGCCAGCAACCGGCCCCAGCATTCCGCAGTGAGCTTGGACCACCAGCCTGGGGGACTGGCACCGGCCGCAAGGGGAGGCAAGTAATGGCTCAGGGGAGCCTTTGCAAATTCTCCTGCATCAAGCACTCCAATCGACCGAAGATGTCCTCGAAAATCCCGGAGGGCGACTATGGTTTCCTGATCCTCCCCAGCATTGCCTTCAAGCTCCTCAAATCCCGGCCCGAAACCATTTGATTCCAGGAGGTCGGCGACGTCGCCAAGGATGGCAAGGTGCACGGGTTGCCCCAACTCGTCGGCCCTGCAAGCCGGTAGCCCGAGGGCGGCCAGCAAGGCGTGCAAGCCACGGGATCCTCCTTCGCCTGCTGCGAATAATTTTTGGATGATTAGCCAGCATTTAGGCTTGTCCCTGAACCTCTGGTCAGCCTCCCATGATTCCTGCAATGCGTGCCTGACGCACGCCAACGCCTCGGGCGGCCTATCCTCGCCAAAGAGGATTTCCAAAGATTTTTCGATCAGGTAGGAGATGAGCGGCTCTGCCATCCAGCGATCAAGGTCCTGCGAATCCCGTGACAAGCCGAGCGGCCTGATGGCAGTAGCCAATGATTGGTTGATTTCCTCGTCCATCTTATGGAGCACAAGGAGGCACCTGTATCCATGGTTGCGTGCGGTAACCAGGTAGCTTGCCGTGCACCGTGATGACTGGCATTCGCTTGATGGGTCAACGGCGCCCGGGTCTACCAAGAACACTGGGACAGTAATTTCATCGCTCCCATCTTGGAAGCGAATCCTGCCGGAGGGACTGGAAATTGCCAGGTACAAATCTTCCAACAACTGAAAAGGGGGCCCGGAAAACGATAGCCTCAGGGAGTCAACGGGAAGCCCTTGGCCGTTTGGTTCAATTCCGCCGAATGCAGCCCTGATTTGTCTTTCCAGGTAGGCCTTCTGCGCCTCAAGGATTGCGGTCATGTGGGCATCGGCTCCCGGAGTTGTTCAAATGGATTCTTGATGACCATGCCCCCCTCGGCATCAGGGCTGTCAGTCATAAGCCCAAGGTTCCGGAGCGTTAGCCCCAGGCTGGAACCCGTCACGTCCTGCGGCTGCAAGTCGATGCCGTACTCCGAGAGGTGCCCGCAGAGATCCGTAATGTTTCGCGGTGCCCCGGACCCTTGCGTGCAGGAGTGCACGATGCTCATCACTGCAACTGGGCCGAGGGTTACTTGCCAAGGAGCCGACGCGTGGGTTCCCCTCTTGCACAGATAGTACCCTTGGTCATAGCTATCCATCCCGGCTTCCGCGGTTTGGCGCTGGCCAAGGACATGCCTCAAGAATTCCCCAATGTTTGATGCGATGCCCTTCTTCCCGGAAACCGCCCTTTGTTCCGACTCGAGGAGCTTCTCGTAAAGGCCGATGAAACGCGGGACATCAATCAGTTGCATGTTTTCCCAAACCCATGAAAGGAAACCGGCGAAGTCCCCGGCGGTTTCCATTGGGCCTTTGATTCCTGCTTTCCTTGTAATGTCGCCAAAAAGGCAGAGGAATAAGTTCAGGCCCGCCCTGGCTTTCAGGAATTTCGTGGACACCTCGCTTATCGCGCCGGTGGCCAGTTGGCCGTAGCGCCAAAAACTATTGATCCTGACAAGAGTATTCCGGACCTCCGACTCATCCGGCGGTGCTTCGCCTCGGAGCACGCGCAGGAGCAAATTGAAGTGCACTTCGTTCGCGCGGCACACCCACATCACGTGGGCCGCCGTCCCAATCCGCAGCACGGTCTCGACCATGCTGGTCCACTGCCTCCGGGTAAGCCGGCCCTTCAAGGAAATCACAGAATCCAAGTCCCTGGCGAACTGGCGCGCTGGGATCGATTCAATTCCCGACTTATGCCATGCCTCGACAACAGGGTCCTGCTCCAGGCTGACGGGCGGCTTCCAGCAGTCCTCTTGGTCCGGGCTTCGCCATGCGAGGAACTCTGAATGAATCAGCCGGGCCCAGATATCATCCTCCTCGGTTACGTCAAGGGCATGGAAAAGCCTGTTCCAAATTCCTTGCGCGCTCGAAAGATCTGGTGAGCCGAACTTGATGACCTTGGCCACAAGCTCGCCAGCGGGCCAGGAATTGGCTGATTGCCTGGCAGATTGCGAGTAAAGCGCGGCGTCCGGGACGACAGGACTGATTTGAAGGAACCGCTTTGCCGTTTGGTTTGCTTGCTTTGGACTCCTGAGAGTTCCTGATATTATGTGCCTCCATACCTCCGTGGGAATCTGGGGCCAGCCTGGCTCCACCTTCGGCGGCTTCCCCTTGTCGAGCCGTTTCTGGAAAGCGCGGCCGTTTGCCGGAACCTTGCCCTCTGAGATCACCCCTTTGCCAAATCCTACTGCCCTGTAAACGGAGGCAAGGACAACCTCGCCAGTAGCATATTCGGGTGCTGGCCGCATGTTCAAGAAGCTGGCTGAATAGGCGGGATGCACCCACGCCCATGGCCGGTCGAGATATTCTTCCGGGCTCATTCGGGCACCCTCCCCGTGAAGATGAAATTACCGTTAACGTACTCCACGGAGTCTCCCGAAAATCCAAACACTATCTTCGGTCCATTCGCAAGCAGCTCCATGTTCCTGACTAAAAGCCCGGCAACAAGGGATCTGGTTCTGTCAAGAAGGCCATAGATCTCTGCTGGCAAGGATGCCGGATGCCTTCCCCGTTCCACCTCTTGGAGGGCCCGGAAAAGCTCGAATGTTACCGCAACGGGATGCCGGTCAACCTTGAAGTATTTGATCGGGTCCCTCGGCCTTCCTGTTTCGGGCGGTCGCTGGACGGGCATTACGGATACCATACTGGGCATGACTAGCGTCACGTCGCGCGACCGCTCCGCCACGGGCTGGCCAAAAGTGGTGGCCAACGGGGCCCTGAACTTGTCATGTTGGTCATGGAGAAGCCGGCGCAACTGCGTGCGTGTCTCGCCTAGGCCCGCACCTCCAGCCATCGCATTGGCGTAGTTCCTGAAGTGCTCAACATCGCGGCAGATACCCTTGCGGGTGCCAAGGCTTCGCTTCACGAGCCTCACCGCATACCGTCGGATCGCCGAGCCAAGCAGCCGGGCGTGATGTGCGCGGTTTCCTTGGTATCCCTCTTCTGACAAGGCTGCATCGGCCTCAGCAAGATGCTCGAGGACATGCTTTTCCAAGGTTGGAATTTGGGAGCCAACCATCTTGATGCCCGCCTTGATTGAAAGGCTGAAGGTTCCTTCCAAGTCCTCGACAGTCGTAGGGGGAGAACCATCGCGTTCGAAGATGACTTGCTTACCCGTGCTCGCTGCAGGATCCAATGCTTTGCTGAATGACTTTCGCAGCCTATCTGGAACTTCGCCCCTCGACTTAGATGTCAATTCATCGGCCTTGGCCATGAATCGAAAGAATGCCCTTGCGGCATTCAGGCCATCGCCAAGCTGTCCACCTTTGAAAAGTTCCTGCTTGGCATCACGGTGTTGGCCAGAATCGAGCGACGGCCACCTCGGAAAGAGCCTGTGGTGGTAGAGCTTGGAGGCCAACAAGAAAATAGCGCGGTCCTTCTCCGTATTGCCATGCGCTGCCTGGTCGACGAGTCGCCATTGTTCCGTTGCCCACTCACATGGCGAGAAGGATTTCCCCTTTATCAAATACTCGTCATAGTCCCCGACAAGTAAGTAGGAAAAAAGGGAGTAGAGGTCTCTGAATGTCCAACGTTTCCCTGACTCAAGCTCATAAAAATAGAGTAGATCTAAAAGGCTCTCGGCAGCCTTTTTCTTGGATAACAACATCCGATTTTGGCAAAAAGGGCATCTTGTATTTAATGTACATGCCGTTTTCCATCGGGTAGGTTGTAGAACCGTATCCAAGACTTGTTGCGCGACACTCTTGCCATTTCCTTCTGAAGGTGCCACCAAGGACTCCATGTCCATTGGCCAAACGGCTACTTGGCCAAATCCTTCGAGCGGCCAACATCGCGGTGAGTCCGGGTTACTTGTAACGGCCTTCGTGATCTGGTCGAGTAATCTAGCTAAGGCAGGCTTGGAATTGTTTCCCTGCGCAGTTGCGGATGCATCGGCAAGAATTCCCCTGTTCACGCAACACAAATAA
>Ga0172376_10001742_pt1 | contig 27400 bp, 28 predicted proteins | sample Lak35m_FD_121114 | JGI IMG/M metagenome (GOLD analysis project Ga0172376, IMG submission 121114) | Freshwater microbial communities from Kabuno Bay, South-Kivu, Congo - kab_092012_35m | ecosystem: Environmental > Aquatic > Freshwater > Lake | place: Democratic Republic of the Congo: South-Kivu...
GGGCGTTCCCCCCCACACCCCCCCTGAACCAATTTGTTAGTGGGTGCTGCGCACCCACGCCCGCCTTAAGGGGCAAGCCCCTTAAGAATCCCCAACGGTTTCAGGGGCAGGGGCAACGCCCCTTGTTTGGGATCCTAAGGGCGAAGCCCTTAGTCTGGGGCCTGGGGATCGAAGATCCCCAGAATCTAATCTCTTACTCCCTCCCCTCTGGGGAGGGTCAGGGAGGGGGTAAAAAAGGAACCCTTCACGGGGTGTGGGCCAAAAAAATAAAATAGACCCCCACATCTAAAAAAACCATTCCCAGCTGGGGTTCGGGGACCGAAGGTCCCCGAAATAAACTGTATTTTCCCTCCCCTCTGGGGAGGGTCAGGGTGGGGGTAAAAAAGGAACCCTTCGAGGGATGCTAAATCCCCCCCTGACCCCTGTGAGGGACCACCCCCCATGCCACAAAAAAGAGACCCACCAACACCAACACAATCGCCGCCGCAGGGGGGGTATCAGTGGCCAATGACACCATCATGCCCACAACCGACCCCACCGTGCCCACAACCCATGCCAAACCCAATTGCGTGGTGGGGGTGCGGGCCAACAATTGACCAATGGCGGCCGGTGCAATTAAAAACGAAAACACCAGCAATACCCCCCCCAATGCCACACTCGAATTCACCACCAAAGCAAACAACACATAAAACGCATAATCCCCCACCCACCGGGGCATTCGATGGGCCCCCCATCGCCGCCATGCCACCCACGCAATCGAAAGCAACGCATACCATAGCCCCGTGGTCAGAATGGTCGGGGTGTCGTTAAACAATAAGTTACCCACCAATAAGTCATGCAAATGGTGGCTTTCGGTGCCAAATCGACTGATCAAGGCCATGCTGGCCGCCATGGCCCCCACATACAGCAACCCAATCAACAACTCTTGGGATAACCCTTTGTGACGGCTTCGACACCAGGTCAAAAAGCCCGCACACCCCAAAATAAACGCCCCCTTTAACACCCCCACTTGCAGCCCTTCCGCATGCATCACAATGGCCACAATGCCCGATAATCCCATCAGTTGGGCCAAGGCTAAATCCAAAAAAATCACATTGCGTTGAATCACTTGCAACCCCAAATACCCATGCATCCCCGTTAAAATCAGGCAGGTAATGCCAGGCCACCACAACCACTCAACCCATGTGCTCACGGTTGCCCCACAGCCCGTCGAATTTGGCCCATGTTATAGTCGATGAGTTGTTCGTAGGTGGCAAGCGCTGGGGTCACACTCTGGCTTACATAGGCCACCGGGCATCCTGCTTCGGTCACTTTTTTGACGTACCCATCGTATCGGCTGCCCCCATTTTGATCCACCAACAATACCTTGCGGGGTTGCGTTTTCATCTGATCAAACACCCATTTTAAATGCACAGGTCCAGGCGAAATGCCGGGGGCTTCTTCGACACTTCCCACCACCGTGGCCCCCACATTGGCCAATAAATAGGCCCACGCATCATGAACCACCCAATAAGATATCGGTGCTAACACGCGAGTCGATTGGGCCACCCGTTGTTTGAGTTGGGTCAACTGGGTCCGCACCACTTGCTGGCGTGCCACATAATACGCCGTCCCGTCCGGATCCACAGTGGATAAGGTGCGGGTTAATGCCGTCACCATTTGCTGGGCGTTGTCGATAGAAAGCCAATAATGCGGGTTCCCCTCTGGATGAACGTGCTCATACCCTTTTAATTGTGCCAATTCCGCAGGGCTTAATTGCCCCTTTTTTTGGATGCCACTGGCCGATAAATCCAGATAGCCTGACTGACCCGGCTGTACACCCCGCTTACCCACTCGTTTGGCCAAATCGGTCAGCCAGGGGTCGAGTGCCATCCCACTTACCACCACCACATCCGCTTGCCTCACTTTGGCCATCATGGATGGTTTGGGCATCACCCCATGGGGGTCTTCTTTACCCGAAGTCAAGCTGGATACTTGAACCCGATCCCCCCCAATCGCCGTGGCAAAATATGCCAGGGTGGGGGTGCTGGTCACCACTTGAATGGCACCGGTGACCACCCCCAGCATGGGCCCCAACACCAATAGGGCACCCACCATCACGCGACCAGCCACTGGGTTCATTATCGAATCACCGGATGATTGTGGGCCCCCATGGCCAACACATAATTGAGTGCAAATTGGTGTTGATTGGCCCCACTGGTGTCATGCTTGTATTCCATTTTCAACACCGAGCTTTGCGTTTGTCGAATATTCAGAATCCCACTGACCGATTGAACCCGCTGGAGGGTGTCGGTCGGCAACTCAACCCAATCTGATTTAATGCCATAATCCCAAGGGCCTTGGGTGACCCAAGCCGCCACATACCCGCCCGATCGCTGATAAGATTTGGCACCCACCGTCCGATTCATACCCAACGCCTCTCCCAAAACCGTGACCTTGTGGTCGGGTCCCCAATCCCAATCCAATTTAAAGTCAGACCCGACCAATTCAACCCGATCGAATTGGGCTTGATAAGTGGGGCCATCCCCATTCATCGCATGCACCGACGCGGACCACTCGAGGGTATCCGTTATCGCACTGCCCACCAACACCCGATATTGTCCCATGCGATTGGTAACCCCAAACCCTTCCGCCGGCGTGGAAAATGTATGGGTCCAACTGGCCGCTTGAACCGAGGCAAAAAATGGAACCGGTAACCCATATAAAAATGATATGCCCGTTGCAGCCAAATTCCCCTCAGCAAAATACTGCTGGGTCACCGCCGGCACCGTGGCAAAGGGTGACATCTCAGTATGCAGTTGGGCCATGTACCCAAAGGGCACAAATTGACGACCCGCCCGCAGGGTTAGCCCGTCAAAAAGGCCGGTCCGTTGCAAATACACATTTTCGATGTGAATCTCACTTTTTCCCTCATGCGAATGCAACCCAATCACCGCGAATAAATCAGTGTTGGGGTCCACTTGGGTCGTCCATTCCAAATCAAAATGGGGGATTTCAGACTGAGCTGCCCCAATGGCCTTGCCCACATCCAATACACGGGCCAATGACAACACCACCCCCACTTTTCCGATGGGCAAGGCATTGCTATACCCACTTAATACACCCCCACTCTGCGACGACACCCCCCCCAAAGGAACCAGCGGTGACGCCGTGACGCCCCCACCCAGAACCGCCTGACCCATGCTGGGGGCCTGACCCGTTCTAGGAGCCTGACCCATACTGGGAGATTGCGCCACCGTTACCACCGTGAGCCCCATCCCCAAACACCCAACCAAAACCCCCCGCTTCACACTGCTGGCCATCCATTGACTGACTGCTTTCATCGCCACTCCTTTATAAAATCCCGATGTGCCCCCCATACGGGGGACATGAACACTGTCACCAATAAACCATGTGATGCGTCTTAATGCAACAGTATTTCATTAAGACACTTGCTGGGTCACCCATAGGGCATACGACCCACTGGCCTGTGCCGGCAGGGCCAGCAGTTGGGGGCACTCATAGGGATGATGGGTGGCCATCCATGTTTGAAGTGGGCCCCATTGGGCCGCGGTGGTGATCATGCGAAGTGTATACTCAGTGGTGCGATGGCGACGCCCCTGCCAGGTATAATGGCTCTCGCAGGGAGACTCAATGTGGACACACGCCACCAACAGGGCATCACACAAGGCGGTGGCCAATTGGTGGGCATCCGCCACCGTGGCCACCGTGGTACTCACCACCCAAACCTCACTCACGCAAGGCCCCCATCGGTGACGGCACCCGTACTGGCCGAGGATACCAACGCGGCATATTTGGCCAACACCCCGCGGGTATACCGAGGGGCGGGTCGTTGCCACTGGGCCCGTCGTTGGGCCAATTCGTCGGGGGCAACATGCAAAGTGACCACATTGTCTTGGGCGTCAATGGTAATACGATCCCCATTTTGAACCAGGGCAATGGGCCCCCCTTCAGACGCTTCGGGTGTCACATGCCCCACCACAAACCCATGGGTACCACCCGAAAACCGACCATCGGTAATCAAGGCCACGTCCGACCCCAATCCTTTGCCCATCACCGCTGAGGTTGGGCTTAACATTTCACGCATCCCCGGCCCCCCTTTGGGACCTTCATACCGAATCACAATCACATGGCCGGGTTGAACCCCCCCCTCTAAAATGGCGGCCAAGGCCGCTTCTTCGGAGTCAAATACAACCGCATGCCCTTCAAAATGGGTGCCTTCTTTGCCCGAAATTTTGGCCACCGATCCTTCGGGTGCCAAATTGCCATAACAAATACGCAAGTGACTGCTGGATTTGATGGGGTCATGCAAGGGTTTGACCACCGTTTGATCGGGGGGATAATCAGACACAGTGGCCAGGTTCTCCGCCAACGATTGCCCCGTCACCGTGAGACACGCCCCATGCAACAACCCAGCATCTAACAACCGTTTCATCAATGGGGTAACCCCCCCAATGGCCACCAATTCAGACATCGTGTACCGGCCCGATGGTCGCAAGTCGGCAATCACCGGCACGTGGGCACCCCACCGGGTAAAGTCATCCAAAGACAAGGGCACATTGGCCGTATGGGCCAAGGCCAACAAATGCAACACCGCATTGGTAGACCCGCCCAATGCAATCACCACCGTCATGGCGTTTTCAAATGCAGCCCGTGTCAGAATATCAGACGGGCGAATCCCACGGTTGATAAGGGCCAGCACCGCCTCACCCGCACGCACGCAATCGTCCCGTTTGGCCGACGAAATGGCCGCCTGTGCCGAACTATTGGGTAACGACAAGCCCAGTGCTTCGATCGCAGAGGCCATGGTATTGGCGGTATACATCCCCCCACACGACCCCGGACCCGGGATGGCGGCTTTTTCGATGGCGGTTAATTCATCATCATTGATACGCCCGGCCGCCCGTTGTCCCACCGCTTCAAAAACCGATACCACATCCAAAGCGGTGCCCTGTCGTTGCCCCGGCATAATGGTGCCACCATACACAAACACGCTGGGCCGGTTGAGCCGAATCATTCCCATCACACACCCTGGCATGTTTTTGTCGCACCCGCCCAGGGTCACCAGCCCATCAAAACCCTGACACCCCGCCACGGTTTCGATGGAATCGGCAATCACTTCCCTCGATACCAATGAATATTTCATCCCTTCTGTACCCATCGAAATCCCATCCGACACGGTAATGGTATTAAACACCACCCCTTTGCCACCCGATTGGTTCACACTGGTTTCGACATCTTTGGCCAATTGATGAATGTGCATGTTGCAAGGTGTGACCATCGACCAAGTCGATGCAATCCCAATTTGGGGCCGCTTAAAATCAGCGTCTTCAAATCCCACGGCCCGCAACATGGCCCGAGAGGGTGCCCTATCATACCCATCAACCACGTTTTTTGAATGTATTCTATCCATGATGCACTCCTAATCAATTGATTCGTTTGGGTGGTTAAAGTACACTACGGCATCGTTTTATAAAAGAAGGTGGCGTGAGGTGCGTGCGATCTTTTTTTGGCTGTCTTTTTTGATTCGTTGGTTGGGGTCTCGTCTTTTTGTAAGGGTTTCGTAGGGGTCTTTTATTTATTTGCATGAAGGAGTATGGCATGATCAATCAGTCAGTTAGTCGCATTTTGATGGTGTTGGTATTGGCAGTGGCGGTGTCGGGGTTGTCGGGATGTGGCAAAAAAGATGCGGTGGCCACCATTGGGGGCCACACCATTTCGCTGGCCTCTTTTAATGAGCGGCTGGCCACGTTTCCTCCCCAATATGCCGAAGCCCTTCAAAAACGTGACAACAAAATCAAGATTTTAGATCAAATGATTGATGAGCAGGTGGTGTTGGAAGCGGCCAAGAAAAAAGGCCTCGAAAAAACAGATGAATACAAAAAACAATTGGAATCCAGTTCACGCCAATTGTTGCTCAACTTGTTTGTTCGCGACGAAATCGACAAAAAAGTGACCGTCACCGACGAGGATTTGCGTACCTACTACAATCAAAACACCCGTCAATTCGAAGAAGCCGAATTACGATTGATCAGTCATATTTTGGTGCCTTCCCGCGAAGAAGCCCAAGCCATCGTGTCACAATTACAGTCAGGGGCCCCCTTTGCGAATTTGGCACGTGAACGCTCGAAAGATGCCACAGCATCCAATGGCGGGCAATTGGGATGGGTCCAACGGGGCCAATTGGTAAAAGAGTTTGAAGATGCAGCGTTTGCCATTGCAGGCAAAGGGGCATTGTCTGGTGTCGTTCAAACGCAATTTGGATACCATGTGATTCGATTAGAAGACACGCGCTTGCGACCCAAAACAGACTTTGAACAAGCCAAAGAACAAATTCGGCAAGTGGTAACCCAACAAAAAAAGCAACAACTCACCACCGAATGGTTGGCTGAATTAAAAAAGAAAATCAAAGTTACACGAAATGACACCCTTATTAAATAAGGCACCGTGTGTCAAAGGGGGGGAACTTTCAAGAGGGGGACCTTTCAACAGGGGGGCCCAAAGATGAGGCGGCGAATCGTCAGGGGGCCGTCCCCCTTCGATTGCCTGGTCGTGGCCCGATGCGTGCGGTAATACAGCGGGTACACAAGGCAGCGGTGGTGGTAGAAGACCAGACCGTTGCCCGCATGGGACATGGGTTGGTGGTGTTGCTGGGACTGGCCCCCGGGGACACGATGGCAACGGCCACGTCATTATGGCAGCGCTTGCTCACATGGCGGGTATTTGCTGATGAATCAGGTAAAATGAACACCGCGTTGCCAGATTGTAAGGGTGAATTGCTCGTGGTACCCCAATTCACATTGTATGGCTCATTCGAATCGCGTCGCCCGTCGTTTTCGCGGGCCATGCCCCCCCCAGACGCCCATGGCTTGTTTGAGGCCATCGTGGCCGAATGGCAATCGAATGGGACGGTACCGGTACAAGCGGGGGTGTTTGGGGCATCAATGACCGTCTCGTTGGATAACGCCGGACCCGTTACCTGGTGGTGGGAGCACGATGCCACACGCTGACCCATCCCACAGTGCCCGTTCGGGCAATGCCCGTTCGGACGCCCATGCCCCCCGGTCATTGGCAATGCGATTGGCTGATCTGGCTCGATTGCAAACCGCCATTGCGCAACATGAGGGTGATATTTTAACGGCATTGGCCCAAGATTTGGGCAAGCACCCCCATGATGCATGGGTCACCGAAGTGGGTATTTGTTTGCAAGAAATACGGTATCACCGTCGCCACCTGGCCCAATGGGTAGCCCCCCGTCGGGTTCCCACGCCATGGGGGTTGTTTCCGTTTGCCCGCTCTGAGGTTATCACCGCCCCTGCGGGGGTGGTGTGTATCATTGGGCCGTGGAATTATCCGTTTCAATTGATCATGATGCCCCTGATTGGGGCCCTTTCGGCAGGCAATGCGGTGGTGATCAAACCATCTGAACTCGCCCCCTATACGGCAGCGGTGATTCAACGCCTGGTGTCGGCTTGTTTTGACCAAGACCATGTGACCGTGGTCGTGGGGGATGCCACGGTGACCCAGCAAGTATTGGCACAACGGTTTGACCATGTGTTTTTTACGGGGTCCACCCGGGTGGGACGGCTCATCATGCAACAACTCAGCGAAACGTTAACCCCTGTTACGTTGGAATTGGGTGGCAAAAGCCCCTGTTTGGTGGATGATACCGTCGACATCTCAACCGTGGCCCAACGCATTGCATACGGTAAATTTTTGAATGCGGGTCAAACCTGTATTGCCCCTGATTATGTGTTGGTGCCCGCGACCCTCAAAGACGCCCTGATCGACGCGATCAAAACCCATGCCACTGCGTGTTTTGGCGATCAAACGGGTGGGTTTACACGAATGGGACGCATCATCAACCGTGCCCATTGGGATCGCTTGGTGGGGTATTTAAAGGATGGGGACATTCAGTGGGGGGGCGACCACCATGCGGATACGTTGTGCCTGTCCCCTACCATCATGACGGTAACCCCCGATCACCCCGTGATGCAAGAAGAGATCTTTGGGCCCCTATTGCCCATCCTGACATATACCCATCTTGATGAGGCCTTTCGCATCATGGATGCCCATCCCCAACCATTGGCCATGTATTTGTTTTCAACCAACAAGGCCTTGCAACAACGGGTCATCACCACACAAAAGGCGGGCGGCATCACCATCAACGATACATTGTGCCATGTGGCCAACCCCCACTTACCCTTTGGGGGGGTGGGCCCCAGTGGGATGGGTCGTTATCATGGCAAGGCTTCTTTTTTAACGTTTTCTCAACAAAAAAGTGTATTCATTCAATCCCGATGGCCCAGTTGGTACCGCACCCCCCCCTATTCCCCCCTCATGATGGCATTGATTCGATGGGTGATGGGGGGATGGGGAGAGTGGGGACATTGGGTAAGGGGCCGCGCCAACCGCCGGTCAACCCCCACCCGATGAGCCAGCCTTTTTCGTACCGTCGATGGTCATGGGGATGGGTGGCCCCCCGTGCCGTGATGCCATCCGACATGCCCCACGCCCCTTGGTGGGCATGGCTTCGTCAATGGGCAGGGAAGGTAGCCGGAAGCCACGAAACCACATGGCAGGTTCGATCACCCGAAGACCCGCATCATCGGCGCTGGCATGTGGTAACAGGGCCCCAATCAGGCGTGCTATACCCCAGTTGGGGGATGCCGGGTCGATGGTGTGTGCGGTATGAGCAGCGATCCGACCAACAATGGGTGATCCACATGCTATATGACCCAATTGGCGTGAGGGGGTGGTGGTATGGGGTAGTGGTGGGCATCGAGTGGGCATGGGTGCGCTGGCGCACCCATCGCGCAACATAAGGTCCTGTGGTGGGTGTCAGGGTGAGCGGCCGACACCCACAGAAATTGGAAAGTGTGCCCTTTCCAAATCTCTCGGAGTCCCCCGACCCATTGGTTGATTCCCTAAATCAGACCGCCTTAAACGGACCCTCCCAAATCAGACCGCCCTAAACGGCCCCTCCCAAAAAAGCCCCCCCCACCCACACCCAAAAAAAAGCCCCCCCTGAAGGGGAAGGCCCCCATTCAAGACATGGGGGTGGGCCCCTCCAATAGGGGATCGGGTATGCCCGCCTCCTGAAACCCCTTGGCCCGCAACAAACAGGCCGGGCATTTGCCACACGGTGGCCACACCCCTTCATAACACGAGTGCGTATCCCGATACCACGACAATCGACCCCATGACGCCATCATGCGCACGGTATCGGCTTTGCTACACGCCATGAGCGGGGTGTGAATCCGGATGGGATAGTCCAAGCCCAGCTGTAACGTGGTTTCGAGTGAGGCAATAAACGACGCCCGGCAATCCGGGTATCCCGAATAATCGGCCTCACACACACCCGTCACCAATTCAGTGGCCCCCAACGATTTGGCCCATACAGCGGCCACCGTTAACAACATGATGTTGCGTCCTTCAACCAAGGTGTTGGGCACCGACGTGGTGTGCGCGATGGGAATATCGTGCGTCAGGGCATTGGGTGTGATGCCCCATGGCACCGACACGATGGTATGGTGAACCCCAGCATGACGGGCCAATCGGGTGGCACACGCCAGTTCAATGCGATGGCGTTGTCCATAATCCACGGTGATGGCCGCCACTGTGTCATGCCGATTCAATGCCCATGCCAAACAAGTGGTGCTGTCTTGCCCACCCGAAAAAACCACCACCATATTGGGGGTCATGAGGCCTTGGTATCGGTGCAAAACCGTTGAATGGCCGCCAGGGCATCTTGACGCCCCGAAGCAGGATGGGTAATAAATGCGGGCAAGGTTTTGGTGAGGCCCAACACATCGTGCAACACCCGTATTTGAGCGTCACAATGGGTGCCCGCCCCAATGCCAATGGTCGGAATCGTGAGGGTTTGGGTGATAACCTGGGCCACGTCATCGGGCATGTGCTCTAACACCACCGAAAAAGCCCCGGCATCTGCCGCTTGTTGCCCCAACTCGCACAATTGGGCGGCCCCAATGGGGGTAGTACCTTGTTTTTTATATCCCCCCAACATATTCACCCACTGAGGGGTCAGCCCGATGTGGGCCATCACCGGAATGCCCGAGGCCACCATGGCCTCAATCATGGGAATCACCCGGGGATGTGTTTCAACTTTCACCGCCCGTGCCCCCCCTTGCTTGATTAACAACCCTGCGTGTCGCAACGCATTGTCAACCGAAATCTCGGCACTTAAATAGGGCATGTCCGCAATCACCAAGGTGTGCGGGGCACCCCGCACAACCATTTCAGTGTGATACACCATGTGCTCAATCGTCACCGGGGTGGTGGTGGCGTGGCCTTGTACCATGTTGCCCAACGAATCCCCTACCAACAAAGCATCGACCCCCGCCTCGACCAACAACTGAGCAAAAAACGCATCATACGCGGTGACCAGCGTCGCACGACTCCCTTTTTGAATGTCGTGGGGATACCTCATCGTGACTTAAACTTTCGCCATACCGTGGTCCATGGTGAAATGGGCTCATCTTCTTTATATAAATTAAACAAGCGGGTTTCTAAGGCTTGCTTGGTAAGGTAACGGGTCAAATTACCCGTTTCGGCAATCGAAATAATACCGGTTTCTTCGGATACCACAATCACAATGGCATCGGATACCTCGCTGAGACCCAGCGCAGCCCGGTGGCGGGTACCCAGCCGTCGGTCATGAATCAGGCTATTTGAAAGGGGCAACAAACACCCCGCCGCCACAATGGTTTGGTCACGAATAATCACCGCCCCATCGTGGGTGGGTGATTTACCCCAAAACAACGAACACAACAGTTCACTGGTAATGGTGGCATGAATCGGAATCCCCGAGTCAACATATTGACCCAGGTGAATGCCCGATTCAATCACAATCAATGCCCCCACCCGTTCTTGCGAAAACCGTTCGGTGGCTTTAAGCAATTGCTTAATGGCCGCAATACCTTGATAGCGGGGCCGTTGACTCGACCAATTCCCCACCCATCGACTGCTACCAATTCGCTCTAAAAACCGTCGCAATTCAGGTTGAAAAATCACAATCACCAACACCATTAACCCCTGGGCAAACCATCCCATCAGCCACCCCAAGGTGGTAAAATGCAACACCTTACTGGCCGCAAACAGGGCAAATACGGCCAGAAACCCCCGAACCAATGATTCAGAGTGGGTGCTAGATATCCAACTCAATACCCGATAGGTAATCAAAAAGACAATGGCCAAGTCGAGTCCGAGGGCCAGTTGATGCCACGTCAGGGGGCCGGCCATTACACGACATCCAATCGCAACAAGTCGTCAAGGGTTTCACGCTCGATAAGGGGGGTCACTTTTTGGTTGCCCACCAATACCATGGCAGGACGGGCCGTGCGGTTGTAATTCGATGACATGCTGTGGTTGTATGCCCCCGTGCCAAACACCGCGATGAGGTCCCCCACCGACACCGGCGCCAAGGGGGTATGATGGGTCAGCACATCCCCTGATTCACAATACCGTCCGGCAATCGCATAGGGTTGGGTGGCCGCTTTCGTCGCATGGGTGGCATTGCAAAAAGTGTATTGCGATTGATACAACAACGGTCGAATGTTATCGGCCATCCCACCATCCACAAACACATACGTTTTAACCCCCGGAATGTCTTTAATCGCCCCCACCGTGTAAAGCGTGACCCCCGCAGACCCCACAATCGAACGACCGGGTTCCACAATTAGTTTGGGGTGCCGAAAACCAGCCCGATCAAAGTGCTCTTTTAAGCGCAGGGCCATCTGGCTCAGCACCTTCGGAATGGGCAATGGGTCGTCACTGCCCACATATTGAATGCCAATCCCCCCCCCTAAGTTAATCTCATCCAAAGGCCGCCCCAATTCTTCACTCACGCGCAGGGTGTGGGTGGCCATTAAATCAGCCAGTGCCAAATAAGGGGCGGCATCAAAAATTTGAGACCCAATGTGACTATGCAATCCCAACAGCCTAATTTTGGGGTGGTCTTTGATCAATCGAACCAAGCGCAACACATCGGCTTGGTCGATGCCAAACTTCGAATCGATATGACCCGTTTTAATAAAATCGTGGGTATGGGCTTCGATTTCAGGTTTCAACCGAAACATAATGCGGGCAATTAAGCCCCGCTGTTCAACCAACTGCAAAATGGTGTGAAGCTCTGCTTCATGATCCACCACAATTCGAACCGAGTGACTGAGCGCCATATCCAATTCGGCAACGGATTTATTGTTGCCATGCAGCACAATCGATGGAATGGGGATGTTGCTTTTTAACGCGGTTAATAATTCGCCCGCCGATACCACATCCACCCCCAATCCTTCTTCGGCAATGAGATTAAGCAACCCCAGGTTGAGGCAAGATTTACCCGCAAATGCCACCATATGATTGGGGTACAACTCACTCAGCGTGCGGGTATAAAGCCGGCACTGATGCCGAATGGTGGCATCATCCATCACATAAAGGGGCGAATCAAACCGATTCACCAATTCGCGGGCTGACACACCCCCAATGCTAAGGGTGCCCGCTTCATCGGTGCTAATACTCAGGGGCATCACCCCATTATGAATGGATATCGCGGTCATGGGATGCCTCTCCTTTGTCAATAATCAAAATACCATCAAGATGATCGATTTCATGCTGAATAATGCGGGCCACATACCCTCCCAATTGTTTCAATTGAATCGGCCGCCCGCTGGGAGAATGGGCCGACACCGTAATGCGGGTACTTCGTGGCACCACCACCGTTAAATCCGGCAAACTCAAACATCCTTCTTCGCCCCATTCTTCCCCCGACTGGTCGACAATGACAGGGTTCACCAGTGCCAGCTGGTGTTGTTTATACCCCACCACCACCAACCGCAATGACACCCCAACCTGGGGCGCCGCCAAGCCCACGCCTTTCATTTTGAACATGGTGTCAAACATATTACGTACCAAAGACAAAACCGGATGGCCAAAATCGGTAACAGGTGCCGCCACTTGGCGCAACAATGGGTGGGGATGTACCAATATGGGCAATACACTCATGGGATACCCACCACCCACCCGTTAGGCTGCGGTTAACGCAGCCGCCACCCGCTGGGCCACCCGCTCCCAATTTACCACCTTCCAAAACGCCCCCACATAGTCGGGCCGACGGTTTTGGTAGGCAAGGTAATACGCATGTTCCCACACATCCAACCCCAATACGGGGGTATGCCCCACCATAAACGGCGAATCTTGATTGGGGGTAGACGACACCACCAATTCACCCAATGGGGTCACCGACAACCATGCCCAACCACTACAAAAACGGGTTTTGGCAGCGGTTTCAAATGCGGTTTTAAACGCATCAAATGACCCCCACTTATTGGTTAAGGCTTGGGCCAACTCACCCGAGGGGGCGTTGGCGTCTTGGGTGGGAGGGGCCATGATGTCCCAAAACAACCGGTGATTGTAGTCGCCGCCCCCATTGTTTTGCACGGCGGGACGCAAGGCATCGGGCAAGTCGTTGAGCTGAGACAACAACGATTCAACCGATTCGTTTTCGAAGGGGGTCCCCGCAATGGCCGCATTCAAATTGGTAATGTAGGCCTGGTGGTGTTTGGTATGATGGATTTCCATCGTTCTGGCATCAATCACAGGCTCTAGTGCGTTATACGCATAAGGAAGGGGCGGCAATGTAATGGGCATGGGGGATACTCCTTTTTTGGTGGGTTCGTTAGCGTGAAAAATAGGCCTCAACACCATCACGCGTGGCTTTCATGGCATGTTGCCCATCTTTCCAATTGGCAGGGCACACTTCGCCATTTTTTTCGAAATATTGCAAGGCATCCAACAACCGCAAGGCCTCATCGGTGCTGCGTCCCAATGGGGTATCGTTGACCAGCTGATGCCGCACAATGCCTTGTGTATCGATTAAAAACAAGCCCCGATACGATGCCCCTATCGGCCCATCTTGGGTAATCAACACATCATAATCAGCCGCAATGGTTTTGTTAAAATCGGCAATAATCGGGTAGGTCACCCCTTGAATACCCCCCTTGGCCTTGGGGGTGCCAAGCCACGCCAAATGCGAAAACCATGAGTCGGTTGAACAGGCAATCACTTGCGCATTGCGGGCTTCAAATTGAGGCAAGGCCTCTTGAAACGCATGCAATTCAGTGGGGCAAACGAAAGTGAAGTCAAAGGGATAAAAAAACAGCACCACATATTTGCCATGAAAATCGGCCAGTTCGAATGAATCCACTACCTCGTTGCCGTTAATGACGGCCTTGGCATTAAAATTAGGGGCTGGTTTACCAACTAATACTCCCATAATCGTCCTCCTTTAAGGATGAGTAACCAAACAGATCGCCATGCAATTGAGGGAATCAAGAGGGGCTTGAGCGACCCTATAAAACCCCCAAAAGACGGCAATAGTCTAGCAGGGTTTTGGCATCATGACCACCATTTAATCACGGGTGGCCTGGTTCAATGCCAAGTGAATCCCGGTCAAGTACCCGGCCTCACGCCACCAAGATCCCACCCTTGCACCCGGCCATCACACCCCATGGTTTATGGGATGGGGCATTGGTTGTATCATGCCCCAATGAAGCGAGTGTATTTGGATTGGAATGCCACCGGACCCCTTCACCCCCAAGTGGCCACCCGCATGATGGCGTTGTGGGATCAGCATGGCAACCCCTCCAGTGCCCATCATGAGGGGCGAAGTGCCCGGGTGGCCATTGAATCAGCCCGCACCACCTTGTCAGACCTCACCGGGTTCCCCCGTGAGGGGATTTGGTTTGGGGGATCCGGCTCTGAAATCAATACCCAGTGGCTGTATTCATTGGGTGTCATGGCCCAGGGTAGCACCGCCCCCACCCACGTGATTGTGTCGGCCATTGAACATCCCTGTGTGCGGCAGGCAGCCCAGTGGATACAATCCATGGGGGTGACAGTCAGTGAGTGCCCGGTCAATGCGTTGGGATTGGTGGATGTGTCAGCATTGGCACCATTGATGACCCCCCACACCCGCTTGGTCAGTGTGATGATGGTGAACAATGAATTGGGGGTCAGACAACCCGTTGAAGCCATTTCAGAACTGGTGCGGTCTCGGGGTGCCTGGTTTCATTCGGATGTGGTGCAAGCAGTGGGCAAAACCCCCATCGAATGGTCTTGTTTTGATATGGTCACCATGGCCCCTCACAAATGTGGGGGCCCCAAAGGGGTGGCCGTGGGGTGTGGCCGACAACCCGAACTGGTGATGCCCCTGATTCAGGGCGGTGGGCAAGAAAATGGGTGGCGATCGGGAACCGAATGCATGCCCCTGATTGTGGCTGGCACCGATGCGATCCAGATGGCCCTGACCCAGCCCATGGTGGGCCATTTACCCCCCCTTAAAGCCCAATTAGAAGACACCATTGTGGCCTGTGGGGGGGTATTGGTCGCACCCCACAGTATTGACACAACGGTGGCGGCTTATTTTGATGGGCTCAAAGGCGATGCCGTGGTAAGGCGCTTGGATATGGAGGGTATCGCCATATCCGCTGGGTCAGCGTGCTCAACGGGCAGCATCGAACCCTCGCATGTGGTGAAAGCCATTGGGTTACCGACTGCCGCCCAATGGGGGGTGTTTCGCATGAGCATGGGATGGGGGACCACCCCACAAGACATCGCATATGCCCACCAAGTATTAACCCAATGGCGAACCTAGACCCGTGGACCTTGTGGATTCCAGACTACCATCGCATGCGGTTTGATTATGCCTTGCATGAAGGACCAACCCCCATAGAAAATGGGCCAATAAAAAATGGGCCAATAAAAAATGGAGTGGTATGGCTGAAAGTGAGTGAAGGGGTGGTGGTGGATGCCCGCTGGACCGGAACCGCCCACCCTGACGATATGGCATGGGTAACCCAATTACCAGGGCAAGCCGTAAGTCATACCGAGACGGGAATGGCACTCATGGGATGCCCATTGATACCCCACCATCAGGCATTGCCTGGGTGCCCCATTCCCACCCATGCCACCGACCCATCGGTTACCACCCCCGCACCGTCACCCGCTCAGATGCCAATGGCACCCCTTCCGCAATCACGGCGACGGGGGCATCAGGATCATGAATCCCCACCTTAAACCCCGACTGTGACACCCACTGATTCAGCAAAAAGGCTTGGTTCACCACGTCACCGATCAAATCCAATTGGGCGTAGTCGGGGTGGCCAATGGCACCGATGTAAACCGGACCCCGCACCCACGACACGACCAAATCCCCCATGGGAATGGTGAACAAATCGCGGCAGGCCGCCAAGGCCCGATGGGTTTGATGATCCCCTGCAAAATACCCCAAAAACCCATCCCCCACATATTTAACCGGAATCCCCTGATGCCCCACCACCCATTCCGTGAGGGTCAAAAACCACCCATTTAAAGCATGGGCCACTTGATGGGGGTGCCGTGTCGACGCCGTATTGGCAAACCCCCGCATGCTAGTGGTCATCACCGTGACATCTAAGGTAGCGTGGCGGGGCTGGGACACCCCCAATAAATCATCCAATGACACATGCAACAGTTGACTAAGAAGGGGCAACAGCGACACATCCGGCATGCTTAATCCCCGTTCCCACTTCGAAACGGCCTGGGGACTCAAGTGAAGGCTGTGGGCCAGTTGCACCTGACTCAGTCGCATGGCATCGCGTCGCTTTTTAATGCGGTGTCCCAAGGTGGCAGCGTCCATTCTGCAAAGTGTACCCACGATCCCCTGGGTTCACAAGTGTCACGGGGCCCGGTGCACCACCCACCATCAAAACCCGGGTGTCCGGCGGGGGCATCGCCCTTGGTTTGTGAGGTGGTATCAATGCCCATGGTTTGCTATCATGCAATAAAAGGGTGTTGTAACCTTGCACCAATAAGCCAATTATGGCTGTTGTATCACTGTTTTCAATCCGAAAGGATGCCTTTAAATGCAATCAACCACCAAACTTGAAATTGTGATCACCCGAACCAAAAGCCGGTTTGTGGCGACTTGCACCTCATTTCCGGGGTGCAAAGGCACGGGGGCGACCGAAGCCGATGCCATCATCAAATTGCAAACATCGATTGCACGAAAAATAGCCTCGGTGGCCAAACAAGCCTTGGGCACCATTATGGATGGTCCGGCCCTCATTAACGAAGCCATGAATGGTCAAAAAAAATCCCAGCAACGTGTACGAAAGGTTTATAAGGTTGACCCCGCCTTGTTTGCCATGGCCAAGGGCAGTGGCACGGCGTTGCGATACCCAGACGACGAAGGGGTCATGCGCGTGCCACCCGAGCGCGACATTAAACGCTTGCTGGCCACGCTGAGCCCTGATTTTTCGGTACAAGAGTTGGTCGCAGACGATGATGACATGGATGACACCCTATGGTTGCCCATCAGCCTGAACTAGTGGCCGACCCCTTGCTAATGGAACGCCGGCATTCGGCGTCTCATGTGCTGGCCCAAGCGGTACTGGGTCGGTTTCCCGGGGCAAAATTGGGCATTGGCCCGGCCATTGACGAGGGGTTTTATTACGACTTTGACTTACCACAACCGCTAACCCCCGACGATTTGGTGGCATTAGAATTGGACATGGCCCGCATCATCGCCGAACACCAGCCCTTTACGTCAGATGACGTCACACGCAAAGACGCCATCGCCCGATTGGGTGACCAACCCTATAAATTAGACCTCATTGAAACCCTCGACCTGCCCACCTATTCCTTTTTTCACAACGGCCCATTTACCGATTTATGCCGTGGCCCTCACGTGGCCCATACGGGTGAGATTGGGGTGGTGAAATTGTTGCGGGTGTCGGGGGCCTATTGGCGGGGATCGGAACAAAACCCCATGTTGCAACGCATTTATGGCACGGCATTTGCCACCCAAGCGGCATTGGATGCCTATTTGTTGCAACAAGAAGAAGCCCAAAAAAGAGACCACCGGGTATTGGGTAAAAGCCTGCAATTGTTTAGCTTGTCTGACGACATTGGACCCGGTCTCATTTTGTGGCATCCCAAGGGGGCCAAGATCCGCCACGTCATCGAGTCGTATTGGCGCGACACCCATTTGGCCCATGGGTATGAATTGTTGGTGACCCCCCATTTGGGACGTGCCAGTTTGTGGGAAACCAGTGGGCATTTGGATTTTTACAGCGAGGGAATGTTCCCCCCCATGACATTTGACCACCAGGATTATTACGCCAAACCCATGAACTGCCCGTTTCATGTGGCCATTTATCAAGCCCAACAAGTGTCATACCGTGACCTGCCACTGCGGTATGCCGAGTTGGGAACCGTGTATCGCTATGAACGGTCGGGGGTATTGCATGGGTTGATGCGGGTGCGAGGGTTTACCCAAGATGATGCCCATATTGTGTGCACCCCCGATCAGGTGCACCATGAAATTGCCCGTGTGTTGCAGTTGTGTTTTAACACCCTGTCGGTGTTCGGATTTCAGGATGTGATGGTGTATTTATCGACACGACCCACCGAAAAATATGTGGGGGATTTGGATCGGTGGCAAACCGCCGAAACCGCATTAAAAAGCGCCATCGAACATGCTGGATTACCTTACACAGTCGATGAAGGGGGCGGGGCATTTTATGGCCCTAAAATTGACATCAAAATTCGGGATGCCATTGGCAGGGAGTGGCAATGCTCAACCATTCAATTTGATTTTAATTTACCCGAACGGTTTCAGATGGTGTATACAGGCGCCGACGGTCAGAAACACCGTCCGTATATGATTCATCGTGCATTGTTAGGATCCATCGAACGGTTTGTGGGGGTATTGATTGAGCATTATGAGGGTCGTTTTCCGGTATGGCTGGCACCGGTTCAGGTGCGATTGCTGAGTGTGTCAGATGACACCATCCCCTATGCCCAGGGCCTTAAACGCCAACTTTTATCACAGGGTATTCGGGCAGAGGTTGACCACTCAAACGAAAAAATCGGCTATAAAATCAGAGAAGGTCTCTCCCAACGCATTCCGTATTTGGGCATTGTGGGCAAACGAGAAGCCGCCGCCGGTGTCGTGGCCCTTCGCGACCGGCAGGGTGACTTGGGGGCCCATTCGGTAGCGGATGTGGTGGCGTTGATTCGATCGCAGCACCCTGCCCCCGTATCAGTACCCGAAGATATGACCCCAGAAGATATGACCCAAAATAGGGACGAGACGATCGACACCCAAACCAAGGGAGGGCACCCAGACACCCTGCTGGAAGGTGGTGCAACCGCAAGCTGAGTTGACTTTTAATGGCAGGCCCGGTAAAGTGTGGGGCCTGTTAAACTGGGTGGTATTTGGCTGATCCATATCAACCTAACCCACTAATTGTTACCATTAACCGTGTCCCCGAGGCCCCTGGCCCGCCCCCACCCCCCCCCGATCTTGAAGGAGTATATAGATGGCTAAAGACGCAACCAAAAAAATTAAATCCCCCCAAAAAGAATACGTTTACCGTGCCCTTACCATCACATGTGCTTGTGGGGCAGAATTTGCCTCAGGCTCTACCTTGCCATCGATTCGGGTGGACATTTGCTCAAAGTGTCATCCCTTTTTCACGGGTGAAAACCGAATGGTGGATGCTGAAGGCCGTATTCAGAAATTTAAAAAGAAATACAACCTTCAGTAACCAAGGGGGGCCCCTACGATGGATGCCGCCATGCGGTCTCGTTTTGTTGAATTGGTGGCATCGTACCGTGACATTGAACTTAAGATTGCGGACCCCGATATCATGTCAAACCGTGACATGTATCAAGACTTGTTGCGTCGTCATTCAGAATTAGAGCCCATGGTGGCAACGTATGCCGACTATGAGGCATGCGTGGCCGATATGGACCAATTGGCTGATTTGTTGCAAGACCCCGAAATGCGGGACATGGCCAAAGCAGAATGGGCGGTTTTGGATGAAAAAAAGGATGGGTTGGCCCGTCAGTTGCAACTGTATTTAATCCCCCAAGACCCCAATGACCGCAAAAATGCGATGGTAGAAATTCGATCGGGAACAGGGGGGGAAGAAGCCGCCTTGTTTGCAGCCGATTTGTTTCGGATGTACCAACGATATGCCGACCGTATGGGGTGGAAGTTAGAGGTGTTGTCCGAGGCAGAAACCGGGCTGGGTGGCTTAAAAGAAATTGTGTTTTCGGTATTGGGAAAAGGCACCTTTAGCCGACTCAAATATGAAAGTGGAACCCATCGGGTGCAACGGGTGCCGGATACCGAGGCTTCCGGGCGGGTTCATACCTCAGCGGCCACAGTGGCCATTTTGCCCGAAGCCGATGAGTTGGATATTAAGGTCGATACCAAAGACCTCAAAATTGACACCTTTCGAGCATCGGGGGCGGGGGGACAACACGTCAACAAAACCAGTTCGGCGATTCGCATTACCCATTTGCCCACGGGAACGGTGGTGGTGTGCCAAGATGAGCGATCGCAATTTCAAAACAAAGACAAAGCCTTGCGTATTTTAACCACCCGCTTGATGGAAAAAGAAGCCGAAGCCCGTCGAAACCAAGCGTCATCGATGCGCAAAGAACAGGTGGGCAGTGGGGATCGTTCCGAAAAAATTCGCACCTACAATTACCCTCAGAACCGCGTCACCGACCACCGCATCAATGTGTCGTTGCATTCATTGGATGAATTCATGGATGGCCGAATGGAAGGCTTAATTGATGCCCTCATCAGCAATGACCAAATGGAACGACTTAGTCGACTCGATTAAAGACCCATCAGATTGGCACCGAATGATAACGGCGGGCCAGCGTCACTGGGGGGTACCGTTGCAAGAATGGCGTCAAGCATTGGCCAAGGCAGCCCCCTCCTCGTTTAACAAGGGGTGCCTCACCCGTGCCGAAACCAAGCAAGTACGGGGGTTAATGGCATGGCTCGATCAAGACCATCCCATTGAATTATGGGTGGGAGAGGCCATGTTTTATGGCCGGTCATTTGCGGTGAAATCGGGGGTGTTATTACCCCGAACCGACACGGAATGGGTGGTCGAGATGGCCATTCGGGTGATCAGGCAAGGCCCCTGGCAGACGGTATTGGAATTGGGGTCCGGGTCAGGTGTAATCGGCCTCACCATTGCCCTTGAATGCCCCACGGTCCAGGTCATCGCGTGGGAGGTTAGCAAACGGGCGGTTAGCCTGACCCGCCGCAATCATCAGCGGTATCCCTGTGAAAACCATCACCTCAGGGCGGGGTCTTTTTTTGGGTGGCAGACGGGTGCCCCCACGGTGATGGGTCCCCAACCCATCATGGTGTGCAACCCGCCGTATATCCCCACGGGTGAATGGGCCCATTTATCGCCGAGTGTGCAACAACATGATCCCCGAAGGGCCTTGGATGGGGGAAAAGACGGGCTGGCCTTTTATCGACGCTTGATCCCCATGGTACACCGGTATCACGCCCCCCTATTCGCTGAAATCGGATGGCATCAAGCCAATGACGTGACCCAATTGGCCCATCAACACGGTTTGATCGCATCGGTATACCCCGACGCATCGGGGCATGACCGAATGGTATTGATTCACCGATCGGATCAATATATTCAAATTTGACATAAAAATATTTTTTAAATACTATTTTATTCAAATAAGGTGATGATCAAAAGAGACCATTGAACGGGGGGGTGTCAGTGGGGGAAAGGGCCTGTATGAGACGTGCATTTTTATTGATGGTCGATCCCAATCGTGTGTCCCCGATGGTATGGCAGGGTCTATTGGGGATGCCCGTGAAGGTGGTGCATTCGTTAACGGATGCGTTGACAATGGTGCGATTATACCCCCATCAGGTAAGGGTCATGGTGGTACATGACCAATTTGGGAAAGACTCGATGGGGCCATTTTGCCGGCAATTTAAACGACTCACCAACGAAAAAAGTGGGATATTGGTGGTATCGGGTGTGACACCGTCGTTACGGCTATCACACGCGATAGATGCCATCACCCAATACCCATATGAGTGGCCGGTGTTTGTGCAGCGGGTTCGTGGGTTGTGGCGGGCCTATCATGCAGAGGGGGAATAAAAGGGGAATAAAAAACGCCTCGGTCAACGGCAACCCACGACGCGCTGGTCAGGATTGACGCCCCTGAGGGGGGGCACCACTGAGGGGGGGGGCACCACTGAGACAATCCAACGCCAGCCGATGTCCCCCCATTCTTTATGTCGGTTTCTCACCCTTCGCGTTTGCCTATGGGACGATGGGGGTCCGCCTGGTACACTAAGGCCCATGAGTATGCCAGTCATTCGATGGGTTCAGCAACATAATCACCCCTCTGGTCATCGTGCCATGGTCACCACCATGCGGCACATGGCACCCTGTGCCCTCGCCGTTGCCCTGTTGGTGGCCTTGTTATGCGTAGGGGGGTGTCAATCGCCACGCATCACCGTATCAGACGTTCCCACCGATGAGCAGGTGGCCATCCCCCCCGCTCAATCCCACCTCACCTTTCACGCCACCCCCCCACCCAACTGGGTACCCAAACCAACGGGGGCCTTTTTATTGGCACGGTTCGATATTCCCATTCAAACCGACCGGGTGGATGCCTCGGTGTCGATGTTATCAGGAAATGGGGGGGGGCTAGCGGGGGGGCTATTGGGAAATATCAACCGATGGCGGGGCCAGTTAGGCCTCCCAGCCCTCGCCACCGCCCCCCCCCTCCAAACAGTGTCCATCCATCGCATCGTGTATCAATTGGTGGTCATTCGACACACCCCCCAAAGCATGGCGGTGTACATGCACACCAAAGGGGATCACACCTGGTTTTTTAAAGTGGTCGGTCCCTCTCAACACTTAGCCGCCGCCCAAACCGCCATGGAAACGTATTTAAAGGGTGGCCAATGGCACTAATCATCCGACGGCTGGTGGCAATTTTATCGTCGTTGCAATTAACCGTTGTCTTGCTCATTGCCATGGGCACCCTGGTCTTTGTGATGACCCTAAGCCAAGTTGAAACGGGGATTTATATCGCCAACCAACGGTATTTTGGCCAGGCGTTGATTAAGTGGCAATCGCCTTGGGGCGACATTCCCGTGTTCTTGGGTGGGGGGGTGATCGGCGGTTTATTGGTGATTAATTTATTGGTGGCCCATATCACCCGGTTTAAGTGGACCCGAACCAAAATCGGGTTGTGGCTCACGCACGTGGGGTTATTGGTATTGTTGATTGGATCAGGATGGTCGGCCATTCAAACCGTCGAAAGCCAAATGGTCATTCAAGAGGGGCAAACCGTATCCTACTCCGAACACCTGCGCACACTAGAACTGGCCATTGAAACACCGCTAACACCCACTCAAAACCGGCTGTGGTCGATACCCGACGCCCTGTTAACACCAGGACAAGTACACCGCCACCCTCAGTTGCCATTTGAACTGGCCATTACCCATTGGTATCCCAACACCCGGTTAGAAATCAACGCCACGGTGGGGCAAGGCTTGCCCAAAGCCACCCATGGATTGGGCAAAACCATCACGGTGTTTCCGATGCCCCCCATTTTGCGGGATGACTTTCGGAACCAGTCAGCGGTGCTGGTCACCATTCGACAGGGCCGGCAACCGTTGGGTACGTGGTTGTTCTCGAATGGATTGGGTGCCCCCCAACCCATTGTGGTCAATGGCAAGACGTATGCCATCGCATTGCGTCCCCAACGGGTGTATCACCCCACCCGAATTCGCCTCGACCAATTCAGTCATTCATATTACACCGACACCAATACCCCCAAGCATTTTTCATCCGCCGTCACCGTCATCGAACCCGACGGGCACGCGCATCGGGCCACCATTTCGATGAATCACCCCCTACGAACGGGTGGGAATGCCTATTTTCAGGCCTCGTTTGGGCAAGATGGCAAGTCAACGGTCTTGCAAGTGGTATCCAATCCGGGATGGTGGGTGCCGTATGTGTCAACCGCCATCATGACCATTGGGCTATTGATTCATTTCGGGATCTCACTGGTACGGTACCGGAGGAAAACCCCATGACAAAATGGTGGCAATGGGCGGTTGTGGCCTTGGTGGGCGGGTTCGTGATCAGCGGGCTCATCCCCCGGTCATCTGGCCCCATGAACTGGGAAGGCCTGGGGTCAGTGCCCGTGTTGCATTTGGGTCGCGTCAAACCCATCGACACGGTGGCACGTGCGACCTTGTTGTCGTTTAAGGGCAGCCAATCCCTCGCGAGTATGACCCCTGTGGTGCACTCGCCCACTGAGTGGCTGGTCACCGTCATGTTATATGGCACCGATGACATGCCCCTCTTTATGGTGCGACAAAGTGAGGTATTAAATGCCCTGAATCAAAACCCCGAATCCAAACCCGTGTTATCGTTTAAGTCGTTGTTGCCTTATTTGTCGGTGATTGACACTGCCGCCCAACATGCCAACTCAAAACCCAGTGGGATGAGAACCCAAGCCGACCGTGAATGGATGCGGTTGCGCCAAAACCTATCGTTTTATACCCAACTCAAAAACACCGCCCAGCCAGAAGGTGTGCCCTCTTTTTCGGTGTATGCCACGCGATATCAGGCCATATTGCCCACCTATCGCCCCCATTTAATGGCCCACCTGTCGGGCGAATCGGTGGATGGTGGCATGGGCGAGTTGGTGCTCTATTTCAAACAGTTCCAGCACATTGCCAATGCCAGTGCGTTTCGTATGTGCCCGCCTGATTCGCCCAATGGGGTATGGAAATCAGTGGGGGATGGGTATTTGGTGGCATTAAAAGACCCCACACCTCACCCCGTGGCCCCCTTGATAACGGCGGTATTGGCAGCAGTCGATGAACAAAACCCCATGGCGTTTAACCGAGCCGTGACACAATGGCAACAAGTGGCCCATCGCCTGATTCCCACCGACACCCTCAAAAGTCGCATCGAATGTCAGCTCAATCAGGGCGATGTCATGATGAAATGGCTGATGGTGTATGGGGGCGTATCGTGTTTGGTCTTGATCGGTTGGTTATGGCCAACGCCATGGGTGTTTACGCTGGCCACTCGATTGGCGTGGCTCGCCTGGATTGGGCACACGGTATCCATTGCAGTAAGAATGGCGTTGTTGGGGCGCCCCCCCGTGACCAATTTGTACACATCGGCCGTATTTGTTGGGTGGGTGGCCATTTTATTGGCGTTGTGGATTGAACGACGCTCCCGCATGGGGTTGGGCACATTGGTGGCGGGAATCGTGGGGTTTTTAACCCTGTTAATTGCCCATCACTTGTCGTTGCAGGGCGATACCATGGAAATGATGCAAGCCGTACTCGACTCTAATTTTTGGTTGGCCACCCATGTGGTTACCATTTGTATCGGGTATGGGGCGGTGTTTTTAGCCGGGGCATTGGCAAATGTGGGCATCGTTCGATTGGTAATCGGTCGGATGGATCCCACGATGAAAAGCAGTCTGACCCGTATGGTGTATGGCACCTTGTGTGTGGGCTTGCTGTTTTCGTTTATTGGGACGGTGTTGGGGGGTATTTGGGCCGATCAATCATGGGGTCGGTTTTGGGGATGGGACCCCAAAGAAAACGGGGCCTTTATTATCTGCGTATGGGTCGCAGCGGTATTACATGCCCGATGGGGGGGCATGATTCGAGAGCGTGGCCTGTGGGTCATGGCGGTGTTTGGCAATGTGGTCACCGCATTTAGTTGGTTTGGGGTTAACATGCTGGGGGTTGGCTTGCACAGTTATGGGTTTATGGACCAGGCATTTTTTTGGCTCATGGTGTTTAATGCCACCCAATTGATTGTGATGTGGTTGGCCTTTTGGCCCCGGTTGTTTACCCGATGAGCTTACCCGCCACCGAATGGGAACAGGCCCTTCAAGAGTTGATGGCATGGCTACGGTTTGCATCGGTCAGTGCCGATCCAGCCTACCGGGATGATGTCATGGCCTGTGCCACCCATACCGCTGGGTTAATGGCCCGCTATGGGTTGTCGGTCACAACGGTGCCAACCCCTGGGCATCCGGTGTTAATTGGCACATGGCATGGGGCACCCCAAGCCCCCACCGTGTTGATTTATGGGCATTATGATGTGCAACCCCCCGACCCTATTGCGTTGTGGCACAGTGCCCCATTTGACCCCATCATACAAGACGGACAACTCATTGCCCGGGGGGCATCCGATAACAAGGGACAGATTTTTTGTCATTTAAAAGCCATTGACTATCTCTTGCGGACCACGGGCGAATTGCCGGTGAATGTCACAGTCATCATTGAGGGGGAAGAAGAAACAGGCAGCCTGCATTTGCCCGATGTATTAACCGCCCATCAAAAAACCTTGGCTGCGGATATTGCGTTGGTATCAGACACCCCCATGTTGGCCGAAAACCGCCCGTCATTGTGCACCAGTTTGCGGGGCTTGGTGTACATTGAACTAACCCTCACCACCTTGGGCGGTGACTTACATTCTGGTCAGCACGGGGGGGCCGTACCCAATGCCATTGGGGCCTTGGTGACGCTATTGTCGCAATTCAAAGATCAAAACGAGCATGTCACCATTCCGGGGTTTTATGACAAGGTACGCCCGATTACACCAGGACAATCGGAAGCCATTCAGCAATTGGGATTGGACCCCGACGCCTATGCCGCCAGCATTGGGGCCCGTGGCTTATGGGGTGAAAAGGGGTACCACCCATATGAACAACGGTGGTACCGGCCCACCTTTGATATCAACGGCATATGGGGGGGGTATACATTAGAGGGAGAAAAAACCGTGATTCCAGCCCAGGCCCACGCCAAAGTGAGCATGCGGTTGGTGGCAGACCAAGACCCCGATGAGGTGATAACCGCCTTTGGCAAGGCCATTGAGGCCATGACCCCCTCGTATGCACAGGTGTCCTGGCATGTCTGTTCAAAAGCCCACCCTGCCGTGGTTGATCCCCACCACCCCGCCGTATCTGCTGCGATGGCAGGGCTTGAAGGGGCCTTTGGGGTGCCACCCGTGTTTCAGGGTGAAGGGGGCACCATTCCGATTGTGGCAGGGTTTAAACGACTCTTGGGACTGGATACGATACTCATGGGCCTCAATTTACCCGAAGACAAAATCCATGCCCCCAATGAGCAGTTGTCAATTGCGAATATCCAGCGTGGGATTGCCGCTTCGATGGGATTTTTATATGCCTATGGCAAGGGTCGTCACTAAAAACCGTTTCACCGTGGGGCGAGGTTCTTGCAAGCTCAGGGTGTATCGTATAAAGTAAAAGGCCCTGCTGATCCGGTAGCTCAGCTGGTAGAGCACTTGACTTTTAATCAAGTGGCCGCGGGTTCGATTCCCGCCCGGATCACCAGCCATCGACCGTAATCATGGGAGGCCCACATGGCCATGCATAAGATGATGGTGTCCATTCTCCCCCTTTATTATCTATAGCACCCCCCCCCATCAGCCACCCCCCCCCCACCCCCACACACCACCACACCCCCCCCACCACCACCACC
>Ga0172376_10001743_pt1 | contig 27397 bp, 28 predicted proteins | sample Lak35m_FD_121114 | JGI IMG/M metagenome (GOLD analysis project Ga0172376, IMG submission 121114) | Freshwater microbial communities from Kabuno Bay, South-Kivu, Congo - kab_092012_35m | ecosystem: Environmental > Aquatic > Freshwater > Lake | place: Democratic Republic of the Congo: South-Kivu...
CCACTCGCGCACCAGTGCCGTGACGTCGATGCGTCGCATGCCGTCAGAATCCGGGTTGTTGTCGCCTGAGAACTGCGCGAATGCCGGAGCGAGGTCCGAACCGACCGTCAGTCCGCCCGAGAGCGAGTTCCATGTCGACGACTCGTCCCACGCCCGGATCACGCGGTGAACCAGAAACGCCGGGTTGAAGAGCGGCGTGTCGATGTCATCGGCGATCTCGAGCACCAGGGTCGCTGCCAGGATCTCCGAGCCGACGGGGATCCCGCTCCCGCCGACGACTCCCTCGAAGCGCAACAACGCCTGACCGCGATAGTCGGTGAAGAACGAGTTCGCCGTGTCATCGTCGGAGACCCGGACGTCGTTGTTGCCGTAGCTGGTGCTGGGACTCTGCTGGCTCACCCAGGTGTCTTGCGTCCCGGAGTAGCCGCTGATGCCCTGCTGGAACGCCTTGAACGCGGTGCCCTCCGCCAACCTGTAGCGGTCGAACTCGACGGGCAGCACGAAGTCGCTCTCGGGAGCGGTTCGTACCGCCGAGAGCGTCGGCGAGTAGGTGTCCACGTCGATCGTGTTGGCGAGCGTGTCGAATCTCATGATCCGCAGCCAGCCGTCGCCGCCGTTCGGGTCATCCTGGAAGTCCGCGAGGACCTCGTGGACGGGAAGCCCCGCGACATTCTGGCTGACCTGCCGGTACTCCTCGTGGAAGTGCCCGCATGTCACCATGAACACCCCGGCGTTGCGGCGGACGAACCACTGGAAGAACTGCTCGGAACGAATGCCGTCGGTGTTGTAGAGGCCTTCCACCGAGTACCACACGTCCGGGTACCGACCTGACGCCACGAGGGGCACGCCGCTCGTGTAGTCCTCCGCATCCTGCAGGTACCGGTGCGTCGTCAGCATCACCGGGCGATCGCGATTGGCATCGATGACCGCCTGCGCCCACGCCAGTTCGCGCACGGGCGTGTCGACGTCAAGGTGCAATTGCAGGAAATCGATGCCGCCCGCGCTGAAGAGCGTGCAGCTGGACATCCCCGACGGCGATGCGCCCCCGAACCACGGCTTGCCCTGGAACCGGGGCGCCGCGGGGCCGAAGAGCCCGAGGTAAGGGTCCCGGATCACGGGCTGGCCGGAACCGCCCGAGGCGGTGATGTCGTGGTTGCCCGGGCACACGCCGTAGATCAAGCCGGCATCGTCGAGCGCGCGCATCGCGTTGTCCGCATTCACCCACTGCTGCGGCTGGTCGGCGTTGTTGACGATGTCCCCGTAGTGCGAGACGTAGCGGATGTCGAGCGCGGCACGCTGATCCACCACCCACGACGTCTGCGCGGCGAAGATCCCCGGGAAGTCGCTCGAGTAGTTCTGCGTGTCGGGCAGTCCCACCAGCGAGAACGCCTGCGAGCCGAACGCAAACCGGAGCGCATTTCGGCTGACGTACCCGGGATCGTGCGCGACGATCGCGAACTCAGGCATTTGACGGGGCTTCGCATGGTCGTGGACGCCATCGTGGATGAGCATGGAGGGAAATATGCCCGAGGACCGCGTGTGCGGTCCTCGGGCTTTCGCTAAGGATTCGAAAATTCGTCGCCCCCGCGTCAGGCCGGGCACGAACCCCAGGTGCTGAGCAGGAGGGCGAGGTCCGAGCCGTCCACCGTGCCGTCGCCGTTCAGGTCGGACGGCGAGCCGGCGCCGGCGCCCCACGCGCCGAGCATCTCCGCGATGTCGGCGCCGTCCACGACACGGTCCCCGGTGAGGTCCCCGGTGCACGGGGCCGCCTGCGGCGCAACCGTGAAGCGCTGCCGCACCGTGATCGGCCGTGCGATGATCGCCTGCGGATCCGCCGCCGCCTCGGCCGGCGTGTACCAGTCGACGCCCCAGGTTGTCAGGCTCAGCGCCTTGGTGGCGGCGTCGACCTCGAACTCCGTCCACCCGTAGTGGTGCGCTGCCACCGGCCCGCCGACGGTGAAGGACTCGCTGATGGACGGGTCCTGGATGCCGGTCGGTGAGTAGCCGTACTGGGAGACGACGCCGTCAAGGACATTCTGGATGAACGCATCCTTCGCGGGATTGGGCAGCGTCTGGTAGTACGCGAACTGCTGCTGGGTCAGGACGCCGGTCGACAGCCCAAGGCTGGCGAAGGTCGGCCCGGCCGGCGCCGAATACGCCACGGAGCCTGTGATGATCTCGAACATTCCCGTGAAGAGCTGCTGCGCGGGGTTGACCGGGTTGGGGACGGTGATGTCGTTGACGATGGTGCCGTGGAAGTCCGCGGTCACGAACACGACATTGCGGATCCCCGCCTGCATGATCTGCCCCAGGAGGAACGCACGCTCGGCCGCATACCCCTCCCATCGATCCTCGCCCGCCAGCGGGCCGAAGTTCTGCATGGGCATGGAGGTCATGACGAACTTCCAGGTGACGCCGGCGGCCTGCGCGGCCGCGAGGTCCTGGAGCAGCCGCGCCAGCTGCGGCTGGCCGAGCATGGTCCTTGCCGGATTGAAGCTCGCGGTGAGGAACGCGGTGACCTGCGCAGGGTCGAACGGATTGGCCACGGGCGGCAGGCTGGCGTCGCGGAACGAGCGCGCGTCCACCATGAACACCGCCGCATCGCGGCCCCACTTGAACGATCGGTACAGCATCGGACGACCGTCCATGCGGGCATCGCCGGGGAGGTTCCAGGTGGCAGGCGCGATCGCGTTGTGCTCCTCGAACGCCTGGAGCCCGTTCACGTAGAGGCTGCCCTGGTTGAACCAGCCGTTGACGGGGTCATAGGCGCCGCCATCGAAGTCGTTCGTGACCTCGTGATCATCGATCATCGAGAACGTCGCGGTGGATGCCGCCAGGTCGCCCCATGGATCGATTCCGTGGGCCGGCGCATAGTTCTCGACGTGCTTCGCACGGAACTCAGCGATGGTCTGGCACTGCGGCACCGGCACGGCCGGGCTGGCCACGTCGGCATAGACGGTGTCGCCAAGCTTGACGAAGAAGTCCAGCGAACGCTCGTCGGCGTTGAGGATCGCGTTGTAGATCCCGACGTCGCCGCGCCAGTCGCCAGTGACGCCGAACCGCACGCCGCGCAGCGGGGAGGGGGCATCGAAGCCGGTCGCGCCGGCCGTGAACGCTCCGGATCGGGTGACGCCGGCGCTCGAGGCACGGAGGAAGTAGCGGGCGCCCGGGATGAGGTCGGACACCGTCGCCTTGCCCGGCAGCAACGGGTCGGTGACCTCAAGGGTCAGGGCATGGGTGATAGCGGAGAACGACGCGTCCTCGGAGATTTCCACCGTCACGGTCCCGATGCCCGTTGCCGGGGAGGCGACCAGGACGGCCGTTCCCCACTTGACGTCCCCCACCGCGAGGCGGGGCGCCGAGCCCACGACAACGCTCGCGCTGACCACCGGTGCGATGATTGCGGCGAGCGCCGGGGCGACCAAGTCTTGATGCTGCATGTCGATGTTCCTCTGTTCCTTTGTGAAGACCTCGGGGAACCCTGCGCCCGACACAATGCCGATGCGCGGAGCCCTGACTCAAAGGCAAAGGCGGAAGCCGCGGCCGCCGGATCATGCAGTCGCCGTTCGACTTCGGTGCAGAAATAGGCTCCGGGGTAACCCCGCACTTCTTTACATGGACGTTGTGATCGCGCCGGCAGGGCCCGGATAAAGAAGTGCGGGGTTACCCCGGACACCATTTACTTGGTCGGCGCGCGGCCTTCCTCGATCTCGCGGATCTTGCCGATCCGGCGCTCGTGGCGGCCGCCCTCGAAGTTGGTCTTCATGAACGTGTCCACGATGCGCTTGGCAAGCGTGGTGCCCGTGAGGTCGGCGCTCAGGCAAAGGACGTTCGCGTTGTTGTGCGTGCGGCTCAGCTGCGCGCTCAGCTCGTCCTGCGCCAGCGCCGCCAGCACGCCCTTCACCTTGTTGGCCGCGATGCACATGCCGATGCCGGTACCGCACATCAGGATGCCGCGGTCGGCCTGGCGATCGGCCACGGCCTTGGCCACCAGGTACGCCACGTCGGGGTAGTCGCACATGCTTCCCGCGCAGTCACCGATCAGCTCGACCTCGTGGCCGTCCGCCTTCAGGTGCTGGAGGAGCGCACTCACGGTCTGGAAGCCGCGGTGGTCTGATCCGACGACGACGCGCATGGCCCCCGAAGGCTACACGAATCCCCCCGGGAACCCCGCCCCGGCGGCGTCCCGGAGCGCCCCGGCCTAGAGCGCCCCGGCCTAGAGCACCTCAGCCAACCGCCCCGGCAACACCCGCGCCAGGCGGTCCGCAAGCGCGTCATAGGCCGGCTGCCCCATCCCGATCGGGTCCTCGAGGTCCCCGGCGGGGTCGACCACCTTCACCTTGTCCTGGTGCGGCTCACCAGCCACCAGACTGCGCGCACCCACCACGTGGGACCGAGTCATGCCCAGCACCACGGTGGCCTTGCGGACCATCTCTGCGGTCAGCCGCTTGGCATGGCCATCGAAGGAAATTCCCTTGCGCTCGAGCGCCACCATCGTCTCCTCGCTCACCGGGCTGCCGTCCCACGAGGCAAGCCCCGCGGACGCAACGAACACGTCCTTGCCGTGCCCGGCCACGGCGCCCGACTCGAGCAGGTGGCGCGCCACCGCCTCGGCCATCGGCGACCGGCACGTATTCCCTGTGCACACGAAGAGGACGGTCTTCACCGCGCGGCATGGTACGGACGACCCCGGTACCTTGGGACCCGCCTGACGGGCGTCGCCGGAGCCACTCGTGGAATTCGTCGAACACGCACTCACCTGGAACCGCCTGCGCAAGCAGGGCGTCGTCGCCGCCGAGGACGTCCCCAGCGAGCTGCGCATCGACCTCGACGACTCGAGCGCGGTGGTGACGTTCGACATCGCGGCCCACGACCATCCGCAGGCGGCCTCGCTCGCGCCCGGGATCCGCCGCGTGGCGCGCCGCGAGTTCGGGCCGATCGTCGAGGGCATCGTCCACAAACTCAAGCTCCCCGAGACCGTGGTGATCCCGGTGGGCACCTGGCGGGATGTGTTCGAGGCCGTGGCGAAGCCGATGTCGTCGCACGCGCAGTGGCGCGCCATCGACGCCGCCGCCACCGTCGAGCTCAACACGCGCGACCCGCTCCTCTTCGGCCCCGAGCACCATCACCTGCTCCGCGACCTCGTGGACGCGTTGTCAGCGGGCGAACGGGCTGCGCAGGGCATCGCCGTGGTCGGCGTGGACATGCGCATCGTGATCGAGGTGCTGCCCGTCGGCCAGATGATCGTGTTCGCGGGCGACGACCACCTCGCGCAGCCCGTGCGCGCGGTCATCGAGCATCATTCGGCGCCGCGGTGATGCCCGCCCCCGCGGGCACGGCCTCGTCGCCGTCGTGCGGGTCGCCATCGGGCGCCCACTGCGCCTTGCAGAACGCGCAACGGTAGACGGGCGGCTCCCAGGCCGGGCCCTGCTGCTCGCGGCAGCGCGGGCACACGCCCTTGGCGATGAACGGCCGGTTGGCCCAGCGCGACAGCGCACCGATCACGTCGCCCACCAGCACCGCCGGCACCAGCAGGAAGATCGACAGCAGGACCATGCCGATCGCAAGCAGCGGCAGCGTGAACGTGCCCACGAACGCAACCGCGAACGCCCCCAGGTACAGGAAGAAGATCGTCACCCCGTAGTGGAGGCGAAGGGCGGCGAAGAACCGCTGGAGCATGCCGAAAGGGTACGCCCTGGGGCGCCCCGTCCGGCGCGGGGTACACTCCGATTTCCATCAATTGAGACCGGCCCCGCGGGGCCCCGGAGAGAACAACCGATGCCATCACACCTGAAGGTCAACTGCGACCGCTCCGCCCTCGTCGATGCGCTGGCCCTGGCCTCCGCGGTGGTGCCCACCCGCACCACCACGCCCGTCCTCACCTGCCTCAAGCTGACCGCGAAGGACGGCGAACTGGTCCTGCGCGCCACCGACGGCCAGATCTCGCTCGCGCTCTCGGTGCCGAGCGTCGAGGTCGCGTCCGCGGGCGAGGCGCTCATTCCCGCCGACAAGCTCGGCCAGATCGTGCGCACCTGCGAGGACTCCGCGGTCACCATCGAGATGGACAAGAACGTCGCCACGGTGAAGGGCGAGGGAAGCACGTTCAAGATCTTCGGCTACGACCCCAAGGACTACCCCGCCGGCAAGGACCCGCAGCCCGTCGGCGCGTTCGAGGCCACGTCCGAGACGCTGCGCCGCCTGGTGGCGCGGACCATCTTCGCCACCGCCGTGGAGAACGCGCGCTTCGCGATCAACGGCGTCCTGATGGAGCGCAAGGGCAAGCGCCTGCGCCTGGTGGGCACCGACGGCAAGCGCCTCGCGGTGGCCGCGGGCGGCTGCACCGGCGACGGCGAGATGACGCTCATCGTGCCCTCCAAGAGCCTGAACATCCTGGTGAAGATGCTCGGCGACCCGGACTCGAAGGTCGTCATCGGCAAGTCCGACGGGCAGGCAGTGTTCCAGGTGGAGGGCGTGGGCACGCTCGTCACCAGCCTCGTGGAGGGCACGTTCCCGCCGTTCGAGGACGTCATCCCCAAGGACCAGGACAAGCGCGTCACCTTCGACGCCGCCGACCTGGCCACCGCCATCCGCCGCGCCGCGCTCCTCACCAACGAGGAATCCAAGGGCGTGCGCTTCGCGTTCAAGGGCGACACGCTGGTGGTCTCGAGCCGCGCCCCCGAGATGGGCGAGGCCGAGATCCGCGTCCCGATGTCGGGCTACCAGGGCGATGCGATCGAGATCGGCTTCCAGCCGGCCTTCATCGTGGATGCCCTGAAGGTGGTCGACGGGCAGCAGGTGATGCTCGAGATGCGCAGCCCGCAGAAGCCAGGCGTGATCAAGGTGGGCCAGGAGTTCACCTACGTGGTCATGCCCGTGAACGTGGGCTGACGCGGCGGGCGCCGCGCGCGGCGGCGCAGCCGGGTGCCGCACGCGGACAGGCGTGCCCCGCGGCACGAACCGAAGCATGCAAACGAACAGGGGCCGGACCTTCTCGGGTCCGGCCCCTGCGCTTTCGGCGATCGGCTCGCGCCGTCGCCTCGCACGCGGCGTGCGCCGCGCGGATCACTTCTTCTTGTACTTCACGCTGCAGCCGTAGGGGCTGGTGGTGGCGGGCGAGACGGCCTTGCCTTCCTTCAGCGCCTTGACGGCGTTCACCACGTAGTTGGTGGAGCCCTTGTCGTCGATCGCGCCGTCATAGGCGAGCTTGCCGTCGGCGCCGATCACGAAGCAGTGCGGCGTGGTCTTGGCGCCGTACGCGTGGCCGACCGCACCGTCGCCATCGATCAGCGCCACGGCGTCGATCTTGTTCTTCTTCAGGTACTCCGCGCTCTCCTGCGGCTTGTCGGCCGTGGCAGCGGTGGAGTTGACGAACAGGAAGACCACGTCCGGGTTGGCGGCCTTGGAGTCGGCCATCATCTTGCCGACGTCGCCCTTCTCGCACTTGTCGCGGCACACCGGGCAGCCGGGGTTCATCCACTCCAGGACCACGACCTTGCCCTTGAAGTCGGAGAGGCTGACGTCCTTGCCGGAGGTGTCCTTGAGCGTGAAGGCCGGCGCCGCCTCGCCGACCTTGGCGTGCGCGTGGCCGTCGGCCTTGGAGGCCTGCTTGTCCTTGTCACCTGCAAGGCTGTCACCTGCAAGGCTGTCCCCTGCGGTGTTGGCAGCGGCAGGCATGGCGACGGCGATGCCGGTGGCGAGCGCGGCGGCGAGGCCGCAGGTGGCGATGAGCTTGATCGGGTTCATGTGGGTGTCTCTCGGATCTCGGGTCCCCGGAAACCGGGGGACCCAGCGGTGCCTGGGAGGCGCCAGGCGCGCGGATGTCGGGTCAACGCCTCACTTCGCGCCGGGCGGGGGTTCCGATGCGCCGCGGCGCACGGGAACCGAGGCTGGCGACGGTGCCGGAACTTCCTGCGGCACGGCAAGCCAAACGCAGGGGTCGCCCGGCTCATTGCCAAGCAAGACCAGCCCAGCAAGGCGGGGCTGCCCCGCCCCGACGCCGGGGGTCTCGAGGCGGAACTCCAGCCGGAAACGGCCGTCCGCGACGGTGCCCTCGATGGCGGGCTTGCCTTCGGGAAGGGGCACCTGCATGCCGGGCACCGCGTCGGGGATGAAGCGCACGGCGCCCCGGCCCTGCGCCGGGCCCTCCACGGTGACGCGCCCCGCATCGATGCGCGCCGAGACCCCCATTGTATCGGCCGGAGCCGGCAGCGACCGGCCTTCGAACGCGCCTCCCGCGAGCTTCACCGCGGCCACGCCGCCCGTGTCCGGTGGCCACGCGCCGCCGCCCGTGATGGTGGACACCACGCACATGCCCTTGCACGCCATCACCTTGGCGGTGAGGCTCCAGGCGGCCTTCGGCGCCGGACTCCCGGCATTGGGCCCCACGCGCACGGGCACCAGGTACGTCACCGCGCGCGAGTAGCCGTAGAACGCGCCATCGTCGAGGATGGCCGCCTCCGGGCGCGGGAACACCGCCGCGCCGGCAGACCATCCCGCAGGAAGCGTCAGCTCGAACGACGGGCAATCGCCGCTGTCACCGGGATTCTTCCAGTAGACGTGCCAGCCGGCCTGCGGTTCCACGGTGACGGCAAGCGCCAGCGCGTCACCCTCCGTGCGCACCCAGCGCACGGAGCTCTTGGCAATGCCACCCGCAGGCGCCGCGGCCGACTGCGCGCCCGGGCCATCGCCGGGGCCAAGCCCGATGCGCGGGCCTGCATCGAGAAACCCGCCCATCATCACTGCCGCCACGCATGCCACGGGTGTGCGCATGCGCGCAGTATCCCCTCGGCTCCGCGCGCCGGGCGCTCCGCCTTGCGGATTCGGGCCGAAACGCGGACACTTCCCGCATGCTTCCCGCGAACGCTCCCCGCCTGGCGGCCCTCGGCTGCGCCCTCCTCTGCCTCGCCGCCGCCGGCTGCGACGTGAAGACCAGCGACCGCGACCTCGTGTACCTCGATCCCCCGGGCGCGGTCGAGCAGCTCAACCAGCGCGGCGGCATGTTCGAGAAGAAGCGGCTCGGCGCATGGATGGACCCGCGGCCGCCCGCGAAGTACGCGGAGGGCCACATCAAGGGCGCCATCAACGTGCCGCTGATGGAGGAGATGGAGGTCGCGCGCGCGCGCCTCGCCGGGTACGACCTGGTGGTGGTGTACGGCGAGGGCTTCCAGGATCCCGTTGCCAAGGCCGCCACCAAGAAGCTCATGGAGGCCGGCTTCAAGAAGGACAGCGTCTTCGTGATGGAAGGCGGCCTGCGCGCGTGGCAGAAGGACGGCTACGCGGTGGTCACCGGCAGCCTGCCCGACGGCGGCGAACCGAAGGCCGCGGAGGCACCCAAGGCTCCCGGCGGCGTCGAGGTACCCGAGCAGGGCGCGAAGTGACGCGCGCGGGCGGCGCCTACTTGAGCGCTTCCACGCCGGCCACGATCTCGGTGAGCTCGGTGGTGATGCGGGCCTGGCGCGCGCGGTTGTAGCTGCGCTTCAGCGTGCGGCCCAGGCCGCCGGCGTTGTCCGTGGCCGACTTCATGGCCACCATGCGCATCACGTTCTCGCTGACCGTGGCGTCCAGGAACGCCTGGAACAGCGACACCTTCACGGAGCGCGGCAGCAGGTCGTTCAGGAGCTCGGGCGCGGACGGGCTGAACTCGAAGTTTGCATTGCTGCCCTTCGCGTCCGTGCCCTCGGCGGGCTTCGGCAGGGTGAGCGGAAGCAGCTGCATCACCTCGGGGCGCTGGCGCGCGGCGGTGATGAAGCGCATGTAGACCACCTTGACCGAGCTGAACTCGCCGGCCACGTAGCGGTCGATGTAGCCCTGCGCGATCTTCTCCACGGCGTCGTACTGCGGGCGGTCGCCCACCGCATGGCGCGTGGAGACCTCCTGCTTCTGGTACTTGAAGAAGGCCAGCGCCTTGCGGCCGGAGACGTCGAGCGTCACCGTGCGGCCGGCGCCGCGCGACTCGGCGAGCAGCCTGCCGGCGGTGCGGAGGACGTTCGAGTTGTACGCGCCGCACAGGCCGCGGTCGCTCGCGATCACGAGCACGAGTTCCTTGCCGGCGCCCTGCGAGGGCGTCTCGAGCAGCGGATGGCTGGCGTCGCCTGCCTGCGCGGACACCTTGCCCACGAGGTCGCGGATGGTGTCGGTGTACGGGCGGCTGTTCTTGGCTCGCGCGAGGGCGGCGGTGAACTTCGCGGTGGCGATCATCTGCATCGTCTTGGTGATGCGCTGGATCGTCTTGACGGCGCCCATGCGCTTCTTGATCTCGCGGAGCTGTGCCATAAGGGGCGAAATGATACCCGGACCCGGAAATCCGTTCCTGGAAACATTGGCACCAATTTCCGGCCGTTCGGCGGCATCATTCCCGGACACCCCGCGGACCGCCGCGCGCTCAGAGACGCATGCCGTCGTACCCCAGTTCCACGCCCGCGGGCAGTCGGGCGGAGAGCTCCGCGTGGCGCACGTCGTGGGTCATGTGGGTGAACACCGTGCGCCGGGCCCGCAGCCGACCCGCCACGCCAAGCGCGTCCTGCAGCGAGAAGTGCGTCGGGTGCGCGCGCTCGCGCAGCATGTCGAGCACCAGCGTGTCGAGGCCCGCGAGGCGCGGCCACGTCTCGGGCGGGATGCCGTTCACGTCGGTGCAGTAGGCGATCGGCCCGGCGGATCCTCCCGCGGATGCGGCGCGCGCGCCGGGTGCATCGAAGCGCCAGCCGACGATCGGCAGCGCCCCGTGCAGCAGCCGCACCGGCGTGGCCTGCACGCCGAAGAGCGCGATGGGCTCGCCGGGAAGCACCGCGTGCGTCACCACGTCCGCCACGAAGCTCTTGTTGACGTTGCGGTGCGGCCGGAAGATGTGGTCGTAGATGCGCTCGAGGTCATCGAGCACCGTGCGCTCGGCGTACAGGTGCACCGGCGCGCGCATGCTCACGTTGTAGATCCGCGCATCGTCCAGCCCGAACACGTGGTCGACGTGCGCGTGCGTGAACAAGATGGCATCGATGCGCCGGATGCGGTGGCGCAGCGCGTGCTCGCGGTGGTCGGGCGGGCAGTCGAGGAGCACCGTGCGCGGCTGGCCCTCGGGGTCGGTGAACTCAAGCACCGCGCCCACGCGCGTGCGGCGGTCGCGCGGATCGTCGCTTGTGCAGGTGGCGCAGTCGCAGGCGATCACCGGGATGCCGGAACTGGTGCCCGTCCCGAGCAGCGTGAAGCGAAGGTCGGTGACGGCACCCGCCATCAGCCATTGCCTTCCAGCGCCGAACGAAGCGCGCGCACCACGGCCGCCGGGTCGGGCGCGCCGCAGACCGCGCCGCTCACGGCAACGCCCCGGCACCCGGCGGCGGAAAGCTCATGCACGTTGGCCACCGTGATGCCCCCGATCGCCAGGTGCGGCACGCCGCCGAACGACGAGAGGTACGCGCGCAGGTAGCCGGCCCCGCCCGGCGCGATGCCGGGCTTGGTGCCCGTGGCGAACATGGCCCCCACGCCGCACACGTCGGCGCCGGACTCGACCGCCGCGCGCGCTTCCTGGAGCGAGTGCGTGCTTGCGCCCACGAGGAGCCGCTCGCCCGCGAGGCGGCGCACATCGCGCACCGACAGGTCGTCCTGCCCCACGTGCACGCCGTCGGCGCCGCACGCCAGCGCCACGTCGGCGCGGTCGTTGACCACCGTGGCGGCGCCAGCCGGGCGCGCACGGTCGATGACCGCGCGCACGCGTTCGAACAGCTCGCGCGTGGACAGCTCCTTCTCGCGCACCTGGATGCAGTCGGCGCCGCCCTCGAGCGCCGCCGCGAGCACGTCTCGCCACGGGCGCGCGCACAGCCGCCCGGTGAGCAGCACGCACACGCGCCACTGGCGCCGGTCCGCGGAAACACCCTGCATGCCGCAAGGGTAGCAGCGTGGCTATCCTTCCCGGCCCATGGACCACACGCTCCACGCCGATGCCCCGGGGGACCCGCAGCGACGGGACTTCCTCGTCGCATCCGTGGGCGCGGCCGCCGCGGCCGCCATGGCCGGAGCGCACTCCGCTTTCGCGCCCGCTTCCCACGCAACCACCGCATCACAGGAGAAGAAGATGCCCTTCACGCTGCCCGAGCTTCCGTACGCCGAGAACGCCCTCGAGCCGTTCATCGACCAGAAGACGATGAACATCCACCGCACCAAGCACCACCAGGCCTACGTCGACAACCTGAACAAGGCCGTCGACGGCACGCCGTGGGCATCGATGTCCATCGAGGAGATCTGCCGCAAGGTGAAGGAGGCGCCCGATGCCGTCAAGGCGGCCGTGCGCAACAACGGCGGCGGCCACTGGAACCACTCGATGTTCTGGAAGTGGATGGCGCCCAAGGGACAGGGCGGCGCACCGAGCGCCGAGCTCGCCGCGGCCATCGACAAGGCCTTCGGCAGCATGGACAACTTCAAGCAGCAGTTCGCCGACGCCGGCATGAAGCGCTTCGGCAGCGGCTGGGCGTGGCTCGTCCGCAAGTCCGATGGCTCGCTGGCGATCACCAGCACCCCCAACCAGGACAACCCGCTCATGGAGGGCCTGGTCGACGTGATCGGCCACCCGCTCCTCGGCGTCGACGTCTGGGAGCACGCCTACTACCTCAACTACCAGAACCGCCGCGCCGACTACCTGAAGTCGTTCTGGGAAGTCGTGAACTGGAACGCGGTGAAGTGACGGGCGGCCGGGGGGGCCGGACGCCGCCCCTCACCCCTTCGCGCGCCTGATGCGCGCGTCGTTTGCCTCGATGCTCACGGCCCCGCTTCCCTGCCCCGGGAAGCGGGGCCGGTTCATGTAGGTGTAGGCCTCGGTGCGCAGGTGGCCGAGCATGTCGTGGCCCATCCGCCGCGTGCGCTCGGCGCGCAGCGCGCCGATGTCGATCGGGCCGACCACCACCTTGGTGAACGGCCCGGGCTCGGCCTGCGCAAGCACGCGCCCGTCGTAGTCCACCACCATGCTGCCTCCGGGCCAGCTGAACGGCGGGTAGTCCGGCACGTTCGCCGCCTGGTTTGCCGCCACCACGTACGCCGTGTTCTCGGCGGCACGCGCGCGGTTGAAGAGCGTCCACCAGTCCATCGGCGGCTGCGCGCCCCACGGGTCCATGTACGCGCTCACGCGGATGAGCACCTCGGCGCCGTTGGCCGCAAGCTGCCGAAGCGCCTCGGGGAAGAGCCAGTCGTAGCAGATGGCGCACCCGAGCCGGCCGATCTCGGTGTCGGCCACGGGGAACAGCTCCTCGGCGTAGCCCGGGATGTCGTGCGGGCTGGCGTGCACCTCCCACGGGATCCACGGATTCACCTTGCGGTACCTGGCCAGCACGCCGGTCGGGCCCACCAGGAGCGTGGTGTTGAACACCGCGCCCGGGTACTTGGGGTCGTGCTCGATGAACGAGCCGGTCTGCACGAACACGCCGTTCGACTTGCAGAAGCGCTCGTAGGGAGCAACGTGATCCTCGGGCCGCACCGCGGTGCGCGCAAGCAGCTCCGGCACAGTCGTGTACATCGGCGCGCAGTGCACGAACTCCGGGAACACGAAGAGCCGCACGTCATGGAACGGCGCGTAGCCCGCGAGCGTCCCTTCCGCCATCTTCACGAGCTCCGCCACGCGGCCGGGGACGCCTTCGCGGTCCTTCAGCGCCGGCAGCGAGGTCTGCATCGCGGCCGCGTAGTAGCGCGGGCCGGCCACGGGCGCGGCTGCCAACGGCACCGCTGCCGTCGACGCGGGCGACTGCCCCGCGCTCACTTCGCCTGCATCCCGGCGACCATCGCCTCGAATGCCGCGCGGTTGGATTCAACCGTCGCCTGCGGGCCAACCAGCTTGATGAACACGTTGCGGCCCGGCGCCTGCACGATGGCACCGAGCTGCATGTAGCCCGGTCGCGGCGCCGCGGCACCCATGCCCATGTACGCGCCCGTGCTCTCGATGGTCGACACCTTCAGGCCGGCCACCTCGCGCTCGCCGCGCTTGCTCGCGGCCATGCCCTCGCCCTCGCGGAACTGGCCCGCCCAGCGGTCGAGGTTGGCGCCGATCGGGCCGCCGTCGCCGCCGGGGAACACGCTGAACACCAGCTCGGCTGCCGGCGAGTTGACGCCGATCGCGGGCACCGCGTACTGCAGCGCCCGGAACTGCATGGTGGGCTGCGTCCACACCCAGGTCATGGGCTTCGGCAGCGTGAGCCCGCCGACCTCGATCACCGTCTGGTCGCCGTCGGGACCGCTCACGGCGTAGCCGCCGGCCTGCTGGCCCGCGCCAGAGGCGCCGCCTGCGGGCGCAGCAGTCGCAGACGGCAGTGCGGCGCCCGCCGCGGCCGGCATCGGAACGCCCGAGGCCTGCGCATCGGCAGGCTTGTCCATCACCTTTCCGCCCACCACCTGCGCGGGGCCCTTCGGCTGCGGTCCCTGCTCGCACGCGGAGAGCACCACGAAGATGCCCATCGCAAGCAGCGCGATCACCGCCACCACCGCGAGCCTGCGCTTCGTCCAGAAGAGGTGCGCGGGACGCTCGCTGCCTCCGTGCGCATGGTGCCCGTGCCCGCCGTGCTTCGATCCGTGGTGATGGCTCATGACCCCTAGGATAAGCCCTTCCATGGACACGCACCGCCATGACCTTCCTCCGCGCGTGCGCCTCGAGGGAGCGCGCATCTGGACCGCATGCCCCGAACGCCCGTGGGCCACGTCCGTGGAGCTGCGCGACGGCCGAATCGCGGCGGTGGACGGTGCATCCGCCCCCGACGTGCCCTCGGTGCGGCTGCCCGAAGGCTGCGTGATCGCGCCCGGCCTGATCGACGGCCACCTGCACCTGTCGCTCGGCGCGCAGACGCTGGCACAGGTGGATCTCACGGGCGTCCGCTCGCGCGGCGAGTTCGAGCAGGCCGTCTCCGACGCCGCGCGCGCGCTCGCCCCCGGCCGCTGGCTGCGCGCCTTCGGCTGGCACGAGGCCAACTGGGGCGGCGAGCGCCCGACGCGCGATTGGCTGCGCGGCGCGGGCGGCGTGCCGTGCGTCGCCTACCGCATGGACCAGCACGCATGCGTCGTGAACGACGCCGTGCTCGCGATGTTCGCCGGCCGCAGTTGCCCCGCGGGCGGCGAGGTCGTGCGCGATGCGGCAGGCGCGCCCACCGGGCTGCTCCTCGAGCAGGCGGCGTGGCAGCTCGTCAACCCGATCGTCCCCGAGGCACCGGCCGAGGACCGGCGGGTCACGCTGCTTGCCGCCATGCGCCACTGCAACGCGTTCGGCATCACCGCCGTCGGCAGCATGGAGTACCAGCGCGACCTGCGCGACGTGCACTCGCACCTGCGCGCCAACGCACGCGAGGCATGCACCGTGCGCGTTCGCGCCACCATCCTCGACCGCGAGTGGCCGGTCGACCTCTCGTGGGGACGCGCGTTCGCGGGCGATGAGCTGCTCGCCGTCGTCGGATGGAAGAGCTTCGCCGATGGCACGCTCGGAAGCCGCACCGCACGGATGCTTGCGCCCTACGCCGACGACGCCGCGACCTGCGGAATGCTCGTCGAGTTCGCCGAGCACGATGCACGCCACGGCACGCAGCGGCTCCGCGAGTGGGCGCGGGCCGTGATCGATGCAGGCTTCTCGCCCGCGGTGCACGCGATCGGCGACGCCGCGCTGCGTGCCTCGCTCAAGGCGTTCGAGCCCGTGGATGCGCAGCGCGTCGCGCGCTACGAGCACTGCCAGACGCTCGACGATGCCGAACTCCCGCGCATGCGCGGGCGCATCGCGAGCATGCAGCCCCTGCACAAGGCCGACGATGCGCGGATCGCGCCCGCACGGCTCGGCACCGCGCGGATGCGGTCGTTCTTCCGGTTCCGCGACCTCGCGCGCGCCGGGGCGCGGCTCTCCTTCGGAAGCGACTGGCCGATCGTCAGCTGCGACCCGCGGCTCGGCATCCGTGCGGCGGTGACGGCGCTTGACCTCGACGGCCGAACGTGCATGCCCGACCAGGCGCTTTCGGTCGAGGAGAGCCTGCTCGCGTACACGTCTGGCGCCGCGGATGCGCTGTGTGCGCCGGACCTCGGGCGCATCGCGCCGGGCGCGCACGCCGACCTCTGCGTGTTCGCGGAGGATCCGTTCGCGTGCGACTGGACGCGCGCGCTTCCCGGCATCGCGGCAACGGTGCTCGGCGGGCGCACCGTGCACGGCGCCGTGCCGCGCGCTGCCGCCGCCGGTGCACGCGTATAGTCACCGCCCATGAGCTGGTGGGTCCACGAGCAATACGAGTCGGGAGGCATCGTCCTCCTCTTCAGCTGGGCGTTCTGGGTGATCTTCTCGATCTGCCTGCATGAGCTTGCCCACGGCTGGGTGGCCATCGCAAACGGCGACCGCACGCCGCGCGAGCTCGGGCACATGACGCTCAACCCGGTGGTGCACATGGGGTGGATGTCGCTCCTCTTCTTCGCGATCGTCGGCATCGCGTGGGGCCAGATGCCCACGCGCCCCGACCGCTACCGCAACGAGCGCCTCGGCCGCGTGCTGGTGGCAGCGGCCGGGCCCGCGATGAACCTGGCGCTTGCCACCGTGGCGTGCGTGGCCGCGGGTGTATGGTCGTGGGCCTGCGAGACCGGGCGCATCGGGCCGCAGGAGCAGGTGCAGGAGAACGTGGAGACCTTCCTCTTCGTGGGCGGCTTCCTGAACGTCTACCTGTGCGTGTTCAACCTGCTGCCGGCGCCGCCGCTTGACGGCAGCGCCATCCTGGGCGGGCTCAGCCGGTCGCTCGACCGCTTCTTCTCGCAGCCCGGGGTGCAGATGTACGGCATGCTGGTGGTGCTGTTCCTCTTCTATTCCTCGCTGCGCAAGCCGTTCGGGGCCTTCTCGGTTGGGCTGAGCGCGGCGATCACGGCCGCGACGCAGGCGGCGCTCGAGCGAATGACCGGATAATCGCACCCGTTCCGGGCCCGCCGCAGCCATTGAGCGCGCCGCGTGATTTCGGTATCGTTTTCCGTTCTCGCAACCGCCTGCCGAAGGCGCACCGCACATCGGGCAGAGACAGCCCGCCCCACGGTGCTCCCGGCGCGAACGCGGCATGGTGCCGCGAACGCGACCGACGCGGGCGCTTCATGAAAGGACACGGCCCATGGTCGTCCTTCGTCTCAAGAAGTTCGGTCGCGCCCACCACCCGTTCTATCGCCTCGCGGCGATGGACAAGCGTTCGCCGCGCGACGGCGTCGTCATCGAGGAGCTCGGCTGGTACGAGCCCCAGGGCAAGGAAGGCAAGCAGCTCAACCTGAAGATGGACCGGGTCAACCACTGGCTCTCGGTCGGCGCGCAGCCGTCCGACACGGCCGTGAGCCTGATCCGCAAGGCCGGCGGCAGCGTGAAGGACACCGTCCTCTCCGTCAAGCACGCCAAGGGCCGCACCAAGGCGGACGCCATCCGCGCCAAGAAGGGCCTCGAGCCCCTGCGCGGCCCGAAGCCGGCGCCGGAGAAGAAGGCCTGACGTCGTTCGGGTGAGGCGCCGTGCGCATCGACGTCCTCACCCTCTTTCCCGAGATGTTCGCGCCGGTGATCGGCGCCAGCATCCCGGGACGGGCCGCCGCCGCGGGCTTGCTCGAGTTCCACGCGCACGACATCCGTGCCTGGACCCAGGACAAGCACCGCAAGGTGGACGACCGCCCCTTCGGGGGCGGGCCCGGCATGGTGATGATGTGCCAGCCCCTCGTCGACGCGGTCGAGGCGGTCGAGAAGATGGACACCCGAGCAGCGTGCCGCGTGCTGCTCACGCCGCAGGGCGAGCGCCTGGCTCAGCCCCGCGTCGAATGGTTCGCCAGGCAGCCGCGACTGATCCTGATCGCGGGTCATTACGAAGGGATCGACGAGCGGGCCATCGAGGAACTGGCCCCGCTCGAGGTGAGCGTCGGAGACTTCGTCATGAGCGGCGGTGAGATCCCCGCCATGGCGCTGGTCGACGCGGTGACGAGGCTCCTACCCGGGGCGCTCGGCCACCAGCAGTCCGCGGCGGAGGATTCGTTCAGCCGCCGCGACGATGAGGGGCGTGCCCTCCTCGACTGCCCTCACTACACGCGACCGCGCGAATGGCGCGGCCGCGAGGTGCCCGAGGTGCTCCTTGGCGGCGACCACGCCGCGATCGAGCGCTGGAGGCACGACCGGATGGTCGAGCGGACGCGCGTGCGTCGGCCCGACCTGATGGAGCGACCCCTGGGCGGAATTCCCCGTCCCACGTCGCAGACCGCCGACGGTGGCCTGGCGCAGGACGCGCAGGGCTGAAGGCGGAACAGCGGGCGGAAGCCCGCCAGAAAGGAAGGCCGCAAGGCCGAGACACCATGGACCGCACCAAGATCATCGAATCCGTCGTCGCCGACCAGCTCAAGGACAAGAAGGACATCCCGAACCTCCGCATCGGCGACACCGTCGACGTCCACTACAAGATCATCGAGGGCGACAAGGAGCGCGTCCAGGTCTTCCAGGGCGTGCTCATCGCGCACACCGGCCGCGGCGTGCACGAGATGGTCACCGTCCGCCGCATCGTGGCCAACGAGGGCGTGGAGCGCACCTTCCCGCTGCACTCGCCCCGCATGGCCAAGATCGAGGTCGTGCGCCGCAGCGATGCGCGCCGCGCGAAGCTCTACTACCTGCGCGACCGCTTCGGCAAGGCCCGCCGCCTGCGCGATCAGCGCCGCGGCCTGAAGCACACCGAGGGCGCCGCGGAGGCGTAAACCGGGTCCGGGGTAACCCCGCACTCCTTTATCGAGACCCACCAGGCCCGCGGCCATGCGCCGCGGGCCTGTGCGTTCCGGGCCGCGACCGTCCGCGTCGAAGCTGTCCGCGCGCCGCGCCCCGCCCCCTACACTCGCGCGCCCATGCACGTCCGCCTGATCAAGAGCTTCACCTTCGAGGCCGCGCACTGGCTGCCCACGTTCCCCGAGGGCCACAAGTGCCGCCGCATGCACGGCCACAGCTTCAGGGTGGACGTGGTGGTCGCGGGCCCGCTCGACCCGGACAAGGGCTACCTGCTCGACTACGGCGACATCAAGGCCTTCACCGGCCCGCTCGAGAAGCAGCTCGACCACTACTGCCTGAACGAGATCCCGGGCCTCGAGAACCCCACGAGCGAGATGATCGCCAAGTGGATCTGGGACCGGCTCAAGCCGCAGCTCCCCGCCCTCGCGCAGGTGGTCGTGCACGAGACGTGCACGAGCCGGTGCGAGTACGTGGGGTAGGCGGGACCCCGCCCCAACGTCCGCGATAAAGAAGTGCGGGGTTACCCCGGACAGGGTTTCCGCACGAACACGTTCTGGAACTCGATCGGGCAACCGTGGCTCTGCAGCGCGATCGGGCCGCGCGCGGGCACGCCGGGCAGGTGCGCGTTCAGGATCACGTGCTGCCCGTTGAGCCACACGTTGAGCCGGTCGCCCTGCATGCGGATCACGAAGCGGTTCCACTCGCCCACCGGCCGGTCCGCGGGCAGCCGCGGGGTGCATGCCTTGCGGATCGCCGGGCTCATGTTCGTGTCGGTGCGGTAGCCCCACACCTCGCCGCTGCCCACGGGCCACGTCCAGATGTTGACCTGCGCCTTGCTGCTCCCGCGCAGGTAGATGCCGCTGTCGCGCTCCTCCACCTCGACCATCCTGACCGAGCCATCGGCATTCTTCGCCTCGTTGCCCTCGGCATCGAACGCCGGCCGCATCATCTTGCCCTGGTGCTCCTTGGTCCAGCGCCAGTCGCACACCAGCTCGAACGCCTCGTGGTCGACCGTGCTCCACAGCGTGTCGCCCTTGCCGTCGTACCTGACGATGCCGCCCTCCACCTTCCAGTGGCCTTCCTTGCCCTTCTCCTCGCGCCAGCCCGCGAGCGTGCGGCCGTCGAACATCGGCTCCAGCCCGCGCCCGTCCATCGCCACGTCGTTCGGCGCAAGCGCCGGCTGCGCGGGCGGAAGCTCGTGCACCGTGATGTCCTTGAACCAGATCGGGCTGCCCTCGGCCTCCAGGCAGATGTAGCCCTTGCGCGGCGTGACGTCCTTGGCGCCGGAGACCTCCCTGCCGTTGATCTCGAGCGTCAGGTTGCCGCGGTCGCACGTCACCTTGTAGTGGTTCCACTCGCCCGCGCCCTTGGTGACGCGCTCGCTCGGCAGCGTGCGCTCCCACCCGGCGGGGTGCTCGCGCAGCGGCGTCATCTTGGCGCCCCAGATGCTGAAGACGTCGCCCTGGCCCGTGTACAGCAGCCGGCCCTGCTTGTCGCTCACGTCCGGCGTCAGCATGATCTGCACCTCGACCGACCGCGGGAACATGTTCTGCGCCTGGCTGGGGATGGGGTCGCTCCACACGAAGAGCCCCGCGTTGCCCTGCTCCTTCTCGTGCTTCCAGTCGAACTCGAGCACGAAGTTCTCGTACATGCGGTCCGTGCGCAGGAAGCCGGTGGGGTTTCCCGTGCAGAGGAGCATGCCGTCCTTGGCCGTGAACGTGTCGTCCCAGCAGTTCACCTTCACCCAGCCGGAGAGGTCGGTGCCGTTGAAGATGGGGCCGCTGAAGAGCGCGGCCCTGCACTCGGCGGCAGGGGCGGCCGGGCCGCTCGAGGCCTTCTGCGCGCCGTCGCACGCGGCAAGCAGGCCGGCGGCAGCCAGCGCGGAGGCGAGCAGGAAGCACGAGGGCACGCAGGTCGTTCGCATGCGGCCGATGCTAGCCGTACCCTGCAAAGGTGCCGTTCACGCGACCCATCATCGCCCTGCACGACGCACGCACGCTCGCCGCGCTCTCGGGCGCACCGGCGCGCCACGCGTGCGAGCTGCTCGCGCTCCCGCTCGCCTCGCCGGGCACGCCGCTCGGCGCGTTCGTCGGCGGCAACCCGCTGGCAGGCGAGTGGGCCTTCGACGCCGAGCTGCCGGGCTCGTGGGCCCTCGCCTGGAGCGGCACCCTCGGGGGAACGCTCTTCGAGGGCACGCCGGCCAACTGGATGCGCGGGCCTGCGGCGCTCGATGCGCTGTGCGACGAGCTGGCGCCGCAGCTTGCGCGCCATGGCAAGCGGCTGGTGCTGGTGCCGCATGCGCGCCATGTGCTGAGCGACGCGCGCAGCGCGCTCACCTGGTGGTGCGACCGCCTCTTCCCGGGGCAGCGCTTCGAGCTGCTGCCGCCCGCACCCGCCGGCCCGCGCCCCTTCGGGCTGGCGCTCGACATCGCCGCGCTGCTCGAGCCATCCATGGTGCCGGACGTCGAGGACCACGTGCATTCGCTCCTTGCCTCGATCGGCCCGCGCGCGGATGCCATCATCCTGCGCGACGCGCGACAGGACCCCAACGACCCCGAGTCGCTCGCCCCCTGCGCCCTCGGCGACGGCGTGCTGCCACGAGAGCGCACGCTGGAGCTGATCGCCCGGCACGTCCCGGAACAGGTGCCCGTGGCGGTTTCCGGAGCCGGCCTCGACCGCGCGCTTGCATGGATGGGCGCCGCACCGGCCTCGCACGCCTGAACGCGCCCTGAACCGCTGGCCCGCGCGCCCGAACGGGGTAGACTTCCATGGACGCCGGAGGATCCGGCGCGCAAGGAGGCCATGGATGACCGCTGCGAGCGTGCTTGATGCTCGCGTCCTCGTTCTGAACAAGCTGTACAGCGCTGTCCGCGTTGTGGACGCGCGCCGGGCCTTCACCCTCCTGTGCAAGGGGTCGGCCGAGGTCATCAGCGTCGAATCCGGCAGCTACGTCAGCTATTCGCTCAACACCTGGGCCGAGGCGGCGGAGTTCCAGCGCGCGTTCGAGCACGAGGACCACGACTGGGTGTCCACGCCCAACCTGGTGATCGCGGTGCCCAAGATCATCCGGCTGCTTGGCTACGAGCGCCTGCCGCGCGAGCCGGTCAAGCTGAACCGCCGCAACATCTACGCGCGCGACCACAGCCAGTGCCAGTACTGCGGCCGGAACTTCAGCACCAAGGAACTCACGCTCGACCACGTGGTGCCCCGAGTGCAGGGCGGCGAGAACAGCTGGACCAACCTGGTGTGCGCGTGCGTGCGCTGCAACGCGCGCAAGGGCGGCCGCACGCCCGCGCAGGCGCGCATGAAGCTGATCCGCGAGCCCGTGAAGCCGCGCAGGAACCCTGCCATCACGCTCAAGCTCGGCAGCCCGAAGTACCAGAGCTGGAAGGCGTTCCTCGACGAGGCCTACTGGACGGTCGAGCTGCAGGACTGAGCGCGGGCGCCGCGGCCGGCCGCGCGCGCGACCCCGTCAGCCGGCGTGGATGCCCGCACGCAGCATCACCACGTTGAGCGTGAGCACCGTGAAGTTGTTGAGCGCGTGCGCCACGATCGACGCATTGATCGACCCGCGCCACTCGCGCATCAGGCAGAAGCCCACCGCCAGGCCGCCGAGCACGGGGATGAAGACCAGCCCCTGCGGGTGGATGGCGGCGAACACCACGCTGCTGATCCCGATCGACAGCAGCGCGCTCCCGAGCGGGCCCGCGCGCCCGAGCCCCACGCGCAGGTTGCGGTACATCGCGCCCCGGAAGAACAGCTCCTCGAAGATCGGCGCGCTCACGGCCGCAAGCACGTAGGTGCATGCCAGCCCCAGGCCGCCGGAGTCCTCGACCATCTGCTGGATCGGGTGGCTCGGGCGCATGCTGCCGTCGCCGAAGAGGTTCGACAGGCCGATCGCAATGCCGACGCCGGCGGCGAGCAGCACGATGCCCATCGCCCACGTGACCACGCCCCACGCGATGTCCATGAACCTCCACTGCGCCAGGCCGCACCCGGCAAGGAGCATCCGCAGCGGCACGCCGCGAAGCGTGCCCCACCAGAGCGCCACGGCCGCGGCGACGGCCGTGAGCGCCACGCCGAGCGCCAGCACCTGGTCGTCGCCCAGGAACGATTCGAGCGGCAGCGTCGCGCGCAACAGGCGCGGGAGCGCCATGTACGCCACCAGCCACACCGCGAACACCTCCGCGTAGACGTGGTTCCAGTCGCCGGGCTGGCGCGGGACGCCCGCGGTCTTGCCAAGCCCCGCCAGCACGGCGAAGAGCAACAGGAACGCCACCCCCACAAGCCCCAGCCCAACCGCGCCCGCGCCCACGAACACCAGGGCGACGAGCGCCAGCGCTCCCGCCGCCTGCAGCGAGTCGATGGCCTCCTGGTCGCCTTCGGCCTGTGCCACCAGCATCCGCCCCGCCGGACCCAGCGCATCGACGACCAAGGCGCGATCCTCGTCAGGCACGTCCGACACCTCGCCGCGCGCGACGCGCGACACGAGCGACAACTCGGCCTGCAGCAGCGCACGGAAGCGGTCGTCGGCCTCGACGGTGCCGGCACCGATGCGCGCATGCAGGTCCTCGAGCAACGCGAGTCCCCGAGCCGCATCGCCAAGCCGAGCGAGCATCGCGGCCGACGCAAGCTCGGACCCGGGGTCATCCTCGAAGGCAAGCGCCGCGGCCTGGTCGCGCAACCCTGATAACTGCGGACCCATCAGCCCCGCCAGGACGGGCGACGTGGCGCCGTTCACGATCGACGACATCAACGCCTGCTGCGCCGATACGGACGCTTCGGCGGCGAGTTTCTCGGAACCAGCCTCGTTCCAGGTGCCCCGAACCTCAAGGACCACCCAGAGCGATGCAAGCAGAATCACGCCCCAGGACAGCACCGAAGACCATCGCGCGCCTTGCCTCAGTTCCATGGCGCGGGAGCGTAGCGGTGGGTGCTTTCGGCAGCCCTTGACATCCTGCGCAAAACCCCTATCTTTGGCGATTCTCCGCCCGGTCCGGGCGGTGTTTCGAAGGAAGAGACATGCCCCGCCAGACCACCCACCTCAAGGCCGCCGACTGCAAGCCCAGCTGGCACGTCGTCAACGCCGAAGGAATGATCCTCGGCCGCCTTGCCACCGAAGTTGCCCTCGTCCTGATGGGCAAGCACCGCCCCAACTACACCCCCAACGTGTCGGGCGGCGACTGCGTCATCGTGACCAACGCCGAGAAGATCAAGGTGACGGGCAACAAGCTCGCCGCCAAGTCGATCGCGCGCTGGAGCGGCTACCCGGGCGGCCTGACGGTCCGCACCTACGAGTCGCTGATGGCCTCGAAGCCCGAGCTCGTGGTGCAGGAAGCCATCTGCCGCATGCTTCCCCGCGGCCGCCTCGGCCGCCGCATCCGCCGCAACCTGCGGGTGATCACCGGCTCCAACCACGGCCAGGCCGCGCAGCAGCCCGCTGCCCTGGACTTCCCGAACGCCCGCCGCTGAACCGGCACTGAACACACACCATGACCACCGCCACCACCACCGCGACCGCCACCAAGGGCCCTGATTCGAAGGGCTGGTTCTGGGGCACCGGCCGCCGCAAGACCGCCATCGCGCGCGTCCGCGTCCGCGCCGGCAACGGCGCCATCAAGCTCAACGAGAAGACCCTCGACGACTACCTCACCGAGGATCGCGACCGCAAGCACGTGCTCTCGGTCCTCGAGAAGACCGGCACCAAGGGCAAGGTCGACGTCACCGCGGGGCTCGTCGGCGGCGGCTTCACCGGCCAGACCGGCGCCATGGTGATGGGCCTCGCCCGTGCGCTCCTGGCCTACGACTCCACGCTCGAGCCGATGCTGCGCGAGAACGGGTTCCTCACCCGCGACGCCCGCAAGGTCGAGCGCAAGAAGTACGGCCAGGCCGGCGCCCGTCGCCGCTACCAGTTCTCGAAGCGCTGACGCGCTCGGGAAGGCACTGCAGCAAACTCCCGAAGACCCGCGCGATGCGCGGGTCTTCGTGCTTTTGCCGCCGTGCACGTCGCCCACATGGTGCCGGGCCTCGCTGCAGATGCCACACTCGGCAGTCGAAGGCGGTGCTCATTCAGGGAGCTTCGGCGCGGCGCGGGCGGCATACCAGGCCGCGGTGGCGCGCGAGGTGCTGGTGCGCAGCTCGCGCGCCAGCTCGGCGAAGGTGCGCGGCGGAGTGCCATCAAGGCCCAGCCGCAGCATGGCAACGCGCGCCGGCTCCGCCGGCAGTGCCGCGGCCCACGCCGCCCAGCCGTCGCCCCCGCACACGGCGGCCCACCACGGGACGCTCCGCGCAAGCACCTGCTCCACGGCATCGGGGCCGTCGCCGAACGGCGGCGCGAACTCGGGCCCGCCGCGGGCGATGGCAAGCTCGACGCCGTGCATCGCGACCTGCGCCGGCCGGACCGTGTCCACGCCCGCATGCACAAGGTCCACCGCATCGAGGGCCCGCGCCGACTCCGCCGCCGCAAACGAAGCCCACCGGGCCCGCAGCGGCGCGGGCACCTGGTCCCACGCGCGCCCCAGTCGCTGCTCGCACGGCCGCAGCGCGGCGGGCAGCACCCGCACCAGCAGCGTTCGCCACGCGCGATGCGCCCAGCGCAGGTCGCGCTCGACACCGTCGAACTCCGCAAGCGAAGGCACGGGCGCAAGCGCCCGGACACCGGCCGCCGCGCGCCATCGAAGGAACCGCACCGCGACGAGCAGCGCCGCATCCGCCCGCGCCCCGGTGCCCCGTGCCGCGGCACCGGGGCGCACCGCTGCCTCGGGCACGCCGACGCACAGTCCCGAGCGAACCACCGCCGGCCCGAGGATCGAATCCGCGGCGCCCGGAAGCGCAAACACCGGGAGCGGCGATGCACCGATCGCTTCCTGGAGCGAACGCAGCGCATCCGAGCGTCCGCGCAGCGCGGCCCGCATCGCGCGCGTCGGCGTGCAGCCGAGCCACTCCCCGATCCGCGCCGGCGACGCCCCGAGCGCCATGGCGCGCGCCGCCAATGCGGCGGCGCTCGCGCGGCGCGGGCGGCCCAGGCCCGCCGTGCCGCGCGCAGCGGCGCCCGCATCGCACGCAGCTGCGATCGCCGCAACCACCCGGGCATTGCCCGCAAGCACGGTCCGAGCCGTCCGCACGCTGCACCCCGACGCGCGCGCCGCGCGCACGGCCAGCGACTGCAGGCTCGGCCGTCGCAGCCCGATGCATGCCGCGGCAGCCTCCGCGCACATCGCCTCGCGCGCCTCGGGCGCAAGGCGCACGGTGCGCGCGGCCCGCTCCATGCGGGCGCCCGCGCGCACCCTGAATGCCGCAAGCGCATCGGCAAAGCACGCAACGCGCACCTGGCCGTCGTCTCCGCGCACGTGGTGAAGCACAAGCCCCGACGCACGGAACCGCTCCATCGTGCGGCGCGTCACGCCAAGCGCCTGCGCCGCCTCGTCGAGTGCCATGGCCCCGCCCCGCTCGTCCGCACCCAGCGGGTCGCGGCGCGTCAGGCGGAGCACGAGCGCCGACAGGTCGCCGAGCAGCTCGGCGCCCGTCACCGCCGGCCCGACGGCCGCGCGCTCGGGCCGATAGCGCGTGATGCGCTCGACCACCAGCTCCTCGGGGTAGCGCGCCGAAGGCTCGACGGTCGTGCCGAAGGCCTCGGCATCAGCAGCCATGCGCATCCGCGCACGCCGGTCCGCGTACCGCGTGCCCTCCCAGAGCCGCGCGATGCATGCCGTCCTGAAACCTGCGGCGCGCGGCATGGCGGGCTCAGCGCATCACCAGTCGAGGTCCGCGGGCACCTCCGCGCGCGGCAGCAGCCCCACGGCCGCGCACTCGGCGAAGAACCGCGCCAGCCCCTCGCGCGCCCGCGCATCGAGGTCGAAGCGAAGCAGGTCGGCCAGGTAGTGCCGCGCCACGCCGGCGGGCCAACCGTGCGGCGCGGCCTCGCGGGCCACGATCGCGTCGATCCGCTCGCGGTTGTGCCGGCGCTGGTGGTCGAGAACGCGCGCGGCGGTGCGCACCCGCGCCGCGGCGGATTCGTCCATGCGGTCGCGCGCGAGCCAGGTCGCGAACACGAATGGCAGCCCGGTCCACGCATGCCATGCCTCGCCGAGGTCCATCTCGTGCGGCCACGTTCCCGCGGCCGGCGCATCGGCGATCACCTTGTCGCCGATCATCAGCATCGCGTCGGTGCCCGGGTCGCGGCCGCCGGAGGCGCGCGCGAAGTCCACCACCTGCACGTCCGCGCCGAAGCGGCGGCGCAGCACGAGCTCCGCAAGCGCGCGCGACGTGTGGCTGTCGGTGTCCGCGGCGAGCGTGCGCACGCGCTCCCACGGAACGCGCGAGTAGAGCCGCACGGTGAGGGTGGGGCCAGAGCAGCCGAGCATGCCCACGGGCACGATCCGCACCGGCACCGGCGCGCGCACCGCGTCCACCACCGAGCAGAGCGCCAGGTCCACGTCGCCCTCGGACAGGCGGTCCACCAGGCGCGAAGGCACGTCCGGCACCAAGGCCATGCCCTTCACGCGGCCGAGGCCGTAGATCAGCGGCAGCGTGTTGATGTAGCGGACCACGCCAACGCGCGTCACGGCCGTACCGTGCTCGGCTCCCGCGGCAAGGTGCTCGGCTCCTGCGGCAAGGTGCTCGGCTCCCGCGGCAAGGTGCTCGGCTCCTGCGGCAAGGTGCCCGGACTTCTCTGGAACGGCCACTGGCATCCCG
>Ga0172376_10001744_pt1 | contig 27386 bp, 37 predicted proteins | sample Lak35m_FD_121114 | JGI IMG/M metagenome (GOLD analysis project Ga0172376, IMG submission 121114) | Freshwater microbial communities from Kabuno Bay, South-Kivu, Congo - kab_092012_35m | ecosystem: Environmental > Aquatic > Freshwater > Lake | place: Democratic Republic of the Congo: South-Kivu...
AAATGTTGGGGCTTAATCTTTTTATGAGTAACAAGAAAATATACTACCTAAGAAAATACCAACGATTAATGTACACATCAAAAAAAGAAAACGCACCTGCCGTTATTGACATCATTGATTCGGATATTGTTTTCGGTCATTTTGTAGAATACGATACACCGTTTTCATGTATGCAGCATGAGTTCAAAAGAATATTTAAACGCAAAAGAAACTAACCACATGGAACTACCTTTCTTTAAATTCAAGCCGATGGACTGGCTATCAGGACGTATATCCTTTCAAGACCTTGCACTTCAAGGTGCATTCATTCAAGCGTGCTGCGTCTGCTGGACGAAGGGTGGAACATTCAAAATATCAGATGTAGATTACCGCATGACCACAGAACTATTCAATAGACTGGTCGAGTTAAGATTCATCCAAAGAGACGGTGACAACTACTCCATCGACTTCATAAACGAGCAACTAAACGACCTCGACGAAACATCGAAAGCCCGTTCTATCGCGGGAAAGCTAGGTGTTCAAGCCAAGCTAAGCAATGCTAAGCAGGTGCTAAGCAATGCTAAGCAAACGGAAGCAAGTGCTAAGCAAAATCTAGCAGATAAGAATAAGATAAAGAATAAGAATAAGAATAAGAATAAGATAAAGAGGGAGAGGGAGAATAATAATACCGCCCCCTCGTTTTTTGATTGTTCGATTGAAGACTTCCAAAATCATTTCAAAGATTGGCCAAAAGAAAAAATAGCATTCTACCACCGAGCACTATCCAATTGGTCAGAACAAGGTCACAAATACAGAAACTGGTTTACCGCTGCCGAGACATGGGCAGCACGTGACGAACAGAAAGGTGTTACATGGGTAGGTAAGCCACCTAAAACAGCTATCGGAACAATGGATGCCTACAACTAAGACTATGGAATTCTACACGGTAAACGACAGGATAAAAGAACTAAACGAACTTTACGACAAAGGTTTTGAGAAAGGAACTGAAATCGGATGGACGCCAGTTGATAAAATCCTGACACTCAAAAAAGGCTACCCTTGGTTCGTTGCAGGTGCTCCGCATTCTGGAAAATCTGAATTTATCCTCGAAGCAATGGTGCTGCTTAGCCTGAACAAGAAGTGGAAGTGGTTTATCTACATGGGTGAATCAGGTTCGGTAGCTGAACTCATCGCAGAGATTTGTTACAAGATTATTGGAAAGCCATACGCTAAGCGAGAGATTCACGGTAGAGTAGTTAGCATGAGCCAGGCCGAAAAAACATACGCTGAACAAGTCGTGGCCGAATACTTCTACATCCTAGACACTGAAGAGATGGATTCATCAGTGAAGGACTTCAAGGTAAATCAGTTCTACGATATAGTGAATAGAACAGAACAACAACTCGGAGTAAAATTCGATGGAACACTCATCGACCCTTGGAACGATGTAATCAACGAGACACAGGACTACGGCAACCGTGAAGACCTATGGCTGGCCGATGCGCTTAAGGTAACACGACGCGATGCCAAGGTTAAGAACAGACTGAACATCATCATCAACCACATCAGCGACATAAAGCCAATCATCGACAGAGACACCAACCGAAGATACTACCCAGCAGCACTACCATCCGAATGGGCAGGAGGCCGCACATGGTGGAGACGTGCGTACCTGATGACACTCATCTACCGACCACCCGTGTTTCTGAACGACGAGAACGGAATACCACACGCAGAGAACGTATCACACATCATCGTGCAGAAAGCTAAGCCCAAAGGGATTGCCACACTTGGCACTGCTAAGCTATACTGGGATTGGAAGACCAACAGGTACTACGAAGACAAGGATATGACCGTGACACCGTTTGATAAGAAAAACAAAGACATCAAGCCTAACATTGACTTTGATACGCTCTATGATGAAGATAGCACACCATTCTGAAATCGAAATGCCAAGAAATAGCGAAGAACAGAATATCGTTATGCTCGCAAAGGCTATGAAGCTATACGCAGAGTTCTTAGAACTTCTACTCGAAGCTAAACGAAAGAACCCTACCAAGGACTACGCACCGCAATTGAACAGGATTGAGCAGGTGTTTGAACTTACGGACTACATCAACCGACTTCACAGCCAAACGTTGTTTTGGAAACACCAATTCATGATGAGTCAAACAGAACTGGCTAAGCATGAACAAGCGTTGATAGATACCGTCGATGAGTTGAACAAGCTAAAACAGATGAACGGATGGCAATGATACTAGAACCACCACAGGTATTCCTGAACAGGGTTTACATTGATCGACTCGGCAAGGAATGGACGGTAGTTGCGACAACGCATCAGAACCTGAAAGACAAGCCGCCAATAGTTATACACCTAAAGCACTTGGATGAGGTTGTAAACGTTTCACTTGAAGTTTTCATGTCGAAAGTCAGGGATGGAACACTTAAGCACATCAGAGACGAAAAACGCGGAGAATACAACATCGAAAGGGTTATTGACCTGCCGTCACAGTTCAAGTACGTATGGCGTTGTGAATAATTCTCAGGCCACCTATTGCAAAATCCAAACCGATAGCATATCTTTGGCGGCATGGAAAATAACAATATCCATCCAACGGCCATAGTGAACCACGATGCAATAATCGGTCGGAATGTCACGATTGGCGCGTACTCTGTGATACATGAAGGTGTTAAGATTGGTGACAACGTGTACATCGGAGAACACTGTAACATCGGCAGCCCTGCTGAGTTTCGTACTCTTTACCCTGAGAACTTCAAGGGAGTTGTTATCGGAGATGGTACGCGTTTAACTGGTCATGTAACAATAGACGACGGGATATATCAACCGACCTACATCGGTTTAGATTGCTTTCTAATGAAACATAGCCACGTTGGGCATGATGCACACGTATCAGATGGAGTTACGCTGTCCTGTGGCGTTAAAATAGGCGGCCACACAATCATCATGAAAAAAGCCAACATTGGACTCAATGCTGTTATCCATCAGAAAACAGTTATCGGTAGCTATTGCATGATAGGCATGGGGGCTGTTGTGCCTAGGAAGTTGTGCATCCACCCGTTCAGTAAGTGGGCTGGAAATCCTGCAAGGCATTTGGGAGAGAACGAACACCCCGACATAAAAGAACTTGGAATCGTGGAATCAATCCACGAACACAATAACTTCATTTCACTATTCGAGGAATCCCGCAAATGGTAACAATCTGTTTTTTAACCCTTAACCGATTCGACATTCTCAAAGATGCCGTTGATCACAACCTAGCAGTTGCGGGTTATCCGTTTGAACTATCCATCGTTGACAACGGCAGTACCGATGAGCGTGTGCATGAGTACATTAAGAGCCTACCTAACACTAGATTCATCCGCATTAACTCAACCAACGAAGGGGTATCACCAATGTTCAACGAGTGCTTCCGCTATGCTTTGGGCGAATACATCTGCGTTATGGGTAACGACATCAAGATGTCTGACAACTGGCTGCGTGATCTTGTGAACGCACACAACGTATTGCCTGACACTGGATGGGTTGCCTCACATTGCGCGGGGGAAAAGGGTGAACCATTCGAACGTAACGGAGTTAAGGCCACAGTACAATGGAACGCATTTGGTACAGCATTAATGAGCCGTGAAGTATTCGAGAAGGTCGGGTACTTCTGCAACAGGTATGCGCCTTATGGACTTGAAGATTCAGACTATCACCACAGGCTGAATCGTTTAGGCTACAAGCAATACTACGTTGACAGCGTGAAGTCCAGCCACCTAGGTGACGATGTACACACTAAGACTGAATATCGTCAGATGAAGTGGAAGTCATTGGAGAAAAACGCTGTTATCTTCGGTGAGCAGATTAAGCTATACGACGAAACAGGAAACTATTATATCCCCTACAAACAATGAATGTACTAACGCTACTTAAGCAGGAGGCTAAAGGAGTTATCGACGGTTGCGGGTACTACCGCCAACACCTGCCCCATCGTGTGCTTAGTGTTGACTATGGCGACAAGTTCTACAACATCAACACCATCAACGAGATGCCCGATGAGCAGTTCAATGACTTTGACCTGTTTCATCTGAATCGTAATGACATGAACGGATTCATTGACAAGGCACATAAGCATGGCCTTGCAGTGGTGTTCGACATCGATGATTACTGGCAGTTAGACCAAACGCACCAACTATACCAACACTACAAAGAACACAAGATTCCACAGGACGTGCATGAGTGCTTACGTAAGGCCGACTTGGTTACTACGACCAACGAGTTCTTAGGTTCACGCGTTATGCCGTTCAATACAAACGTTAAGATACTACCGAACGCTATTTCAGTACGTGAGCCACAATTTAACCTAGTGCATAAGCCAATAGATGACAAGGTGGTGTTCGGTTGGATTGGCGGTGTGCATCACTTAGAAGATATTGCATTGCTGAGGGAGTCAATGGGGAAACTATGGAGCGATAAGGAATTAGAGGGGAAGTTCCAAATCGTGTACGCTGGTTTTGCTGGACAACCTCAGCACAATTATATTGCGTCGATATTGTCAGGAGGTAAGTCAAAGAAGTTGGACAACGGCAAGGTTGCACCACAGGACGACTTTATCATACTTCCTGCTGCCGACGTGACTAAATTCGCATATTACTACGATGTTTGCGACATCATGTTAGCCCCCTTGAAGAACACAGGCTTCAACGTGTGTAAGTCAAACCTTAAGATAGTCGAAGCTGGATTCAAGGGTAAGTTCGTCATCGGCTCATCAACGCTGAACTATGAATACGACCTTCGTAACTCAGGTGGTGTAGCTGTTCAGGAGCGTAAGGCACATAAAGACTTCTACGAATGGATGCGTCACTTCATACTAGAAGGTAAGCACGACATCAAACGCAGACAACTAATCGCCCATGATTACGTCACAAAGGAATACGCTCTTGAAGCGCACAACGTGACACGCAGGGAACTTTATTTGAAGTATGCACGTAATTTGGGATAAATACGATAAGCTACGCAGGGCAGCGTTAAGCATCACCAAAAACAAGGATGATGCCCACGACTTAACAATGGAGGTCTGTCTGATGATGATGGATAAGCCCGAAGCCCCTGAGTGGTATATGTACACGGTTATGCGTAACGAATGGTTTAACAAGTATTCGGGCTTCAACAAGAAGTATGGTAAGCGGTCGATTGACATCATAGCGTTTGAACTTGCCCTGCAGGATGCCGAACACGACAACACACAACTGGAAGCATTAAAGACAGCACCGTTGACAGACTTGGAACTTAAGATGCTATCCTGCTATGTCGAGTGCAAGTACAACGCATCGGCAGTAAGTAGGAAATATAACATCAGTAGGGAGGTAGTAAATAGAACAATTCACGAAGTAAAATATAAACTAAAAAATGAATACAACCGCATTATTAATAATCCTGATTAGTGTATTAGGTTCATACTTATGGGTTAACGTATTACCATTCATTTGGTATATTAAGCAAATGATTGGCAGACCAAATCTTAAACCGTTCGACTGTTGCCTGTGCTTAGCCACATGGACATCGACGGTGTTGGTTATCATCTATTGGCAAGGTGTACTATCATCACTAGGTATCGTGGTAGCAACTAGCTTTACTGCTTATTTTGTTGAACGCTTTTCACTTAAATACTTATGATTCACGAAGAAATCTTTGAAAACCTTAAGCGTCACCATGCGCTTTTCGACCAGTACCGCAAGGATAACACAGCGCGGTTCGCTGACCCGTCGTGCCTAATTCAGTTCAATCAATATGCTATGGCCTTGGGCTTAGGTGCAGAGAACTTAGGATGTCGCGACTGCATCATGAACCTTGTAACGAAACTATCAAGATGGTACTTTGAGAGATTGGAGCAGGTAGTCGTGGTCGAACCAGAAGAAGTTAAGCCAGTTCAACAACAGTTATTTACTAATAAGAAAAAACGCAGAAGAAGATGAGAAAGTTAATCATAGCAGCGGTAGTGTTAGCGTCATGCAGCGTACCGAAAGAACCTGAATACACTCCCGAAGAGTTACAGAATATACGAGAGTTGGATTCAATGCAGAAACAGTTGGATTCGATTGAACACATTAAAGATTCATTAGGTATATGAGCGAAGAAAAGAAACCACAGGAAGGCCGTGACGCCAATGGAAGGTTTAATTCAAAGAACCTGTTCTACCTGTTAAGCCCTCAGACGGGGAAAGGACCGACACCGATGTACAAGACACCCGAAGAACTTGCGGAGAAAGCCGTTGAGTATTTTGAGTGGGCGGATAAGCAGGACAAGGGTAAATACACCTTAGCGGGTATTCGTTTATTCCTTGGCATGAGTTCTAAGGCTACATGGAGTAACTACAAGAACCGTGAAGGATTCACCGACCTGATTGAGAAAATCGAGGCGGTAATGGAGGATTATTACGAGAAGAAGTTACAGTGGGCTGGGTCAACACAAGGTGCAATCTTTTGGCTTAAGAACAAGGCTGGATGGCGCGATGAGGTTACTCAGAATCAGAATGTCACTAACGTAGTGGCCAACTTCGGTAATACCGTTAAGAAAGAGGAATGAACGTAACGCTTTACAGCCCACACGAAGAACAGGCAAGGATTCATGAAGCTATCACCAAAGGGACGGAAAAGTATTACGTTCTGAATATTGGTCGCCAGTTCGGCAAGACCATGTTAGCCATGAATCAACTGTTCTATTGGATGTTTAACGACAAGGGTTGTAAGTGTGCATGGGTAAGTCCTATCTACAAGCAAAGCAAGAAGGTGTTCGATGATATGGTCAACGCCTTTGCAGATACCGACTTGATGCACAAGAACGCATCGGAGTTGACTATTACCATTGGTAAGTCAACGTTGCAGTTCTTTAGTGCGGAGCGTTACGACAACATCAGGGGTTTTACCTTTGATTACTTGGTATGTGATGAGTTTGCCTTCATGGACGAACAAGCATGGACTGAGGTGCTACGCGCAACGGTGTTGGTAAAGGGAAAGAAAGTGTTATTGATAAGCACACCGAAGGGTAAAAACCACTTCTATCAAGTGTTTAACCTGCAAGAAGAAAACCCGCAGTACAGGTCGTTTACCATGACCTCGTATCACAATCCTTTGATTAACCCATCGGAGATTGACGATGCGAGAAAAACCCTGCCCGATCATGTGTTCAGGCAGGAGTACATGGCTGAGTTCTTAGATGGTGGTGCTTCGGTATTCGGTGAGTTGAATATCAATGATGCACCTGAGAACCTATACAAGCACTATGCGGGTCTTGACGTTGGTCGTGCGGACGACTACACGGTGTTGACTATCTACAACGAACGCGGTCAGATGGTCTTTATCGAACGTTGGCGACAAATGGAATGGACGAATATAGTTAACCACGTAGTTAAACATCTAAACCGATTTAAACCACAATTATTAGTTGAGGTGAACGGTGTGGGCGACCCTATTCTTGACTTGGTAAGACGGCAGTACAAGATAGGACGTGTTGAGCCATTTGTAACGACAAGCAAATCGAAGCAGGATATTATTGAAGAATTAATCGTGGCTAACAGTAATGCCGATGTATCATTCCTGAACGAAGCATGGTTGATTAACGAACTTAAGATGCTGACATGGGAGTACAATCCCAAGACACGCTCAGTACGTTACGCAGCACCAGCAGGATTCCATGACGACGGTGTGATGGGTTCGGCCATTGGTTACCACGCATACAAAACAATGAAACAAGCAGCAGCAGTTAAATTCACCTAATATGAAATACCCTAAGAACTGGATGCAGGTTAGCATCGGACAATACGCTCAGTTGTATGAATTAGAGCAGCACAAAGGCGACCTAGACGTGTATGATTACTACGGGCGTAAGGTATCAATACTGTGTGGCATATCCGAAGATGAGGCGTTCAATATCCCTATGCCTGAGATTAAGAAAATATTAGAGGCTACGGCATTTCTTGCTACACCACCGCAGACGCAGTTCATCAATGAATTTGTTGTCGGTGGTAGATGGTTTGATGTTAGCCCTGATATGTCAGCCGTAAGCCCTGCGCAGTTCATAAGCCATTCGACATACACTAAGGATAACATTAATTTTTGGGAGAATATTCACCGAGTAATGTCGGTGTGGTGTATCGAACGTGGTAAGACATTCAGAACACAGGACAACGAAGAAGTTGCTCAGTTGTTTTGGAAGGAGTTACCGATGTCGGTAGTGTTCCCATTAGCTACTTTTTTTTTGACCGTGTGGCAGGAATTACCCGAAGCTATCCGAACCTATTCAATCAAGACGCAGACGAAACTGACGAAGGAACTGACCGAATATCTGCGGAACGCAAATTTCTAAACCGTTGGGGATGGTTTTCGCTGTTGGATGAGTTATCAGGAGGGGATTACTGTAAGTGGGACACTATCCTGTATGACTGGGAGATAACGAAGTTCTTCAATACAATGGCCTACATCAAAGACCGCAACCGAGTGAAACGATTAATCGAACAAGCTAACCAACCAAGAAAAATCTAAAATGGCAACACTAGACCAAATCATAGATACACTGGAATTCTTCGGTAAGGACTTAGCGGCCGACACTATGACATCGCTTAAGGCCAAAGGTCATGCACCGATGGGACAATCGGGTTTAGCTGGGTCAGTAAGGTATAAAGTTTCCATACGTGGAAACTCTATCGAAATGACCTTAAGTATGGACGACTATTGGAAGTACATCGACAAAGGTACTAGGGCGGCCAAGCGCAAAGGAACGGCAGCGGATAGGCAGCGCATGGTTAACTCATTAGAGAATTGGATTAGCACCCATAACATAAACCCACTGGCTATCTACAAGTCAAAACTAAAGAACCCGAATAAGTCCAAGGTAAAATTCGCTGATGCTAAAAAGTCACTAGCATGGGCGATTAAAAAATCAATACACAAAAAAGGTATCATTAAACGATTCGGGTACAAAGGCTCAGGCTTTTTTACCGACTTGTTGCAGGATGGAAGGGTTAGTCAATTAGAAGAGCAATTAACTCTATTATTAGGGGAGAGCGTGAAGATTGACATCGAACAAATTCTAAGGCAATAATGGCATACACGATACAACAAGAACCTACATGGGCTAGTGCTTACAACCTTGTTTCAGGGTACAATGAGCAGAACTATGTTGTGTCCTCAACGCAGAACACGCAGCCTAACTATCAGTATTGCATGGACGTGTATGTGAACGGCACTAAGATTAAGCGATTGAAGAAAGCACCACATCCGACATACGGAGTTGGCGTATTCGACATCAAAGGAGTCGTTGAACCGTATCTTAACTATGACCTTAACCTAATCGGCACGGATGGATTCGTTAAAAATTCTGAATCATACGCAACGGTGTATGTTATTGCTGGTGAAGAATACGGACTGTCCTCCACAGGTGCGACATACTACGCAGGTGCAACGGGAACTACTTACTACGCCATTAACAGTTCGATTGAACAACTAGATTTCATCAATGACTTAGTGTGGAACTCTCAGGAGTATCAGATGGGTGCGTCGACTAGTAAGTTCCTAACCAATATGCCGCGTACTACTACGTTGTTTGATAATCAATACTTGTGGTTGTACTTCACGCACTTTCAGAACTATGTGTACAAGTGCGAGGTGAAGACTTACAATAACTCAGGTACGTTAATCGACACTTATAGATTCAATAATTCATACAACGATCCTGCCACGACTATCGCTGATAGATTCTTGCGTGTTGCCGCTGGTATCAACCTTAACAACGCAACACTATCAACAGGAACGCAACCCATCATTACATCATCAGTAACTTATTACACCTTGCAGTTGGTTGACAACTCAAACAATGCGCGTAGTGAGGTATTCACATTTTACATCGACGAAGACTGTACTATCTACGATATTTACGAACTGCACTTCCAAAACGCATTAGGCGGATTCGATTCGTTCCAGTTCCGCAGACAAAACACTACTACATCGAACATCACACGCAAGGACTATAAGAAAAACACAGGCGCAACGTCAGGTGGCGGTTACTCGGTAACGGCAGACCAACGTGGCTACTTATCATACTACACCGCATCAGATGACGTCATCACCTTGCGTTCAGGATGGCTTAAGGAAGAGCAGTTCGAGTGGCTTAAGGAGTTGGTGGAATCACCGCAGGTGTTTTGGTTCAATGACTGGACCACTACCGTAGCTGTTAACGTGGTGAACACATCCTACACTACACAACGCGACACCGACTTACAACTGTACAACTTAGAGGTGCAGATTAAACTGAGTGTTTCAAACTATCGCCAACGTTACTAATGAGCAAGATAGAACTATACGTTAACGACACCTTGGTAGATGTAATGCCTGATTTTAATTGGGCGTTGAACTATCAAGTTAGCGATATTTCTCAGCCTGAGAAACGTCAGGCTAATTATTCTAAAACTGTTAGTCTTCCATCAAGCAAGACTAACAATTCTTTGTTCGGTCATTTGTACAATCTTGATAGCTATATCGAGAATGCAACAACTACGAACTTTACACCTGATTACAACCCGAACCTAAAGACATCGGCCGTACTTTACATCGACGGCATCGAACAGTTCAGGGGCATTATCCAACTGATGAGTGTTACACGATTAGACAACCTCGACATCGTGTACAACTGCCAGTTAGTTGGTGAACTCATCGACTTATTCCAACGCATCGGTGATGAATACCTGACCGACTTGGATTTTTCTGAGTTCAATCACGCTTGGACACAAACCAACATCGAAAACTCATGGGACACATCCATCGTTGAGAATGGAGGTTCAACCGCGTTCGCACTTGGTAATGGTTATGTATATCCGCACATCGACTATGGCTTTGGCTCATCGGTAACGAATTTTTCCTACCTGAATTACCGACCTGCTATCTACGTAAAGGAATATGTTGACAAAATCTTTGAATCAGCAGGGTTCACATACGATTCCGACTTCTTAACCTCAACAGACTTTGAATCGCTTGTCGTTCCGTTTACTGGCGGAACGTTCCAACTCAGTGCAGACGACATCGCTGATAGATTATTTGCCGCGTCACGTACAGGAACACCACAGTCATTCACTACCACAGCGACGGTAGTATTCAACACCGAAACAAACGACCCATCATCTCAGTACAACACAGGTACAGGTATATTCACCGTTGGCGTTGGCCTTGACGCGAACTACAACTTCTATGTTGAAGTTCAGCCGCGCATCGTTCTAACTCCTGCAACATCAGGCGTGGCCATGTATGCGCTGCATGATTACCGTGCTAGTGCTATAATTCAAGCAGATACAGGGAGTGGTTACACTAACGTTAACTTAGGATTCAATACTTGGCGCGTTGACCAGTTCACTACATCAACAGATTCGGACACCGACGGAACATGGATTAATCAGATTAACGGTGTAGGTGATGGCATCATACGCATGAACTCAGGTAACCTATCGCTATTCGCTGGTGCTAATGTTCGTGTGCGTGTTTCCGTGACTAAGATTCCATCGAGCAATCCTGCGATAACTATTCCGATATACAACGGCAAGGGAATAACGGATTACTTCTACGCATCAGGCACATACTATACGGGTGCTGAGGATTACACAGTAAAGACTGGCAGTGAGTTTAAGAACAACATCAATTCTGCCGAATACGTGTATGGGAACACCATCAACATGAACTCGGTAGTGCCGCAGAGCGTTAAGCAAAAGGACTTCTTGCTGTGGCTTATTCGTATGTTCAATCTTTACATTAAGCAAGATGAAGAAACACAGAACAGACTTATCATCGAACCCCGCGACGACTTCTATACATCAACCGTTGCCGACTGGTCAGGCAAACTTGATATATCCAATCCAATGGACATCAAGCCTATGGGGGAGCTGGAAGGTAAACGTTATATTTTCAGATACAAAGACGACAAAGACTATTTTAACACTCTGTACCAAGACGAATGGAGGGAGACGTACGGACAACGAACCATCGACGTCACCAATGATTTTTTAAGGGACGACAAAGTAATCGAAGTAGGATTCAGCGCAACGCCATCGGTAGGTAACACGGTTAACTCAATGGTGTACCCGCGCATCTTATCTATCGACGACAATGGAGTGGTTAAGACTACATCGGTAAATATTAGGATCCTGTACTACTCAGGGATTGTAGCACTTGATGGTAGCTATGCGATTGACTACCCGTCGGGGTCATCTAGTTACACAGAATACCCATACGCAGCACACTTAGACAACCCGTATTCACCAACGATTGACTTATCGTTCGGTGTACCTGCGGAAATTTACTGGACATCGGCATGGGGTGCTATTGCTTACACCAATGCTAACCTAGTGAATAAATATTGGAAGCAGCAGATTGACGAAACAACTGACCGCAACAGTAAGATTGTAACGGCATATTTTAACTTGCATCCGCTTGATATTTTATCGCTTGATTTTTCTAAGCTATACTATTTCGACAAGCAATACTTCAGATTAAACAGGGTAATCGACTACAACCCAATACAACCACAGTTAACCAAGTGTGAGTTCTTGAAGTTGATAGGCGGAGTTCCATTTTCGGGAACTACCACAAATGTCGATGGAGAAAAAGGCGACAACAAGCCACAGTTCGCCAAACCTTACCGAGGCAACGGCAACAACGGTAAACGCGCTGACCTAAACATTTCAGGTAATAACAACCGTATTGCGGAGTCAGCGCAAGGCGTGACAATCAACGGTGACGACAACGCAATCGGCGAAGGTGTTGACGCAGTGTTTATCACTGGATCAGGAAACAACGTCGGTTCATCATCAGGAGTGAGCATCACAGGTGATGGCAACATCGTGTTAGCATCGAACAACGTCACACTGATTAATACGAACAACAAAACTGTAACAGGGGTGAACAACACCGTATTCGTTGACGGCATCGCTATGTATGGTGAGTTCAGTCATGAGCATATCACATCGGGTAAATCAGGAGACTTCGAGCATCGTGTTTTGCTATGCGACGCAACAAGTTCTAACCTTGTGATTGAACTACCTGCGCCCGAAGATTACATGGGGTATTCTGTCATCGTTAAGAAGGTAGATTTATCAAGTAACTACGTTCGTATTAACGCTTCAAATAACGGCAGCACAGTTGACGGTTCTAACTATAAGGACATCACCGACCAATACACTTCTTACGAGGTTTATTCAGACGGTGAAGAATGGCACGTGCTATTGGACTACGACCCAAGCGCAGGTGGCGGTGGAGGTGGATTGACATTCTCAGAAGTTTTACGAATAACATCAATAGGAATATGATTGTACTATCAACAGTAAACGACCAATTAGAATTGGTGACATCATCATCGGCTACCATAGATTTTTATATTGCAGTGGCTCAGATAACGTCCAGTTCAATTACGATTGATTCAACTCAAGGGTCTATATCATCAGCAACAACAACAACAATAATAGGTTCCCCGTCGAGTGGTGAACAAATACAAGTCAAGCTATTAACCATAACGAATAAAGACGCGACATCATCGTGTAATATTACGTTGCAGAAAGACGTGAGTGGCGCTGATTTCGTTATCGGTGGGACTTACACACTGGCACATGGCGAATCGTTAAAGGTTACGCAGGATGGAACATTCACAGTGTATGATTCACAAGGTCGAGAAAAGAAAGCGTCAACAGATGTTATCGGGTACACTGGTATGCCGTTTCAGTTTTACAAGATTGGCTCTGCTGCCGAGGCCGTTGGTCAGTGGTATGGGTGGGCTAAAGATTCGGGATTTCCAGGCGCTTGGTCACCAGGTGCGCCGGGCGTGAATGGATGGTGGACTGACGCAAGTCAAGCGAGTAACGCGGCTAACCCTGCGGGAGCGACACAAGCAGGTTGCCCTCAATTACCTAACCCTGCCTCGGGTAGTTATTATTTAGTACCTCCAAAGATTACAACATCAACAGGGCATCTCGTTCAATTGGTAGATTTACTTTGGTACAATACAGGCATCGTAGTAACAACCACAACGGCACAAGCTATCACCATGCCTGCAACATCTATCCCCGCGCGTGACCTTAACGGGTCAACGAATGGTGAAGGGTGGAATGCAGCTATCTATGTGACCACAGCAACGACAAACGCGGGAGCGATTACCAACACCACGTTAAGTTATACGAACTCGGATGGTACGGCAGGTAAGACAGCAACTATCAGTTCATTCCCCGCCACAGCTGTTGCGGGTACGTTTGTGCCATTCCAACTAGCCACAGGGGACAGAGGTATCAGAAGTATTCAATCCATTACACTAGGCACAACTTATGGTGGTGGAGCTATCAGTATTGTGTTGTATCGGAATCTATATTCTATTGCTAACCCTGTCGCAAACGTAGGAGGTATTGGCGACACGTATGTAACAAATGGCACAGGCGTGAGGATATACAATGGTACAGCGCAATGGTGGGTATATCGTGCATCAGCAACAACCGCAACAACAATGGCAGGTACAACAATGATAATTGAAAGATAATGGCCGAAGAAATAGTTTACAAAGTAGAAGTTGACGCGTCGGGCGCGGATGAATCGCTAGGTTCTCTTAAGAAGAAAGCACAGTCGGCACGGGAAGAAATCGAAAAAGTCCCAACATCATCGCCTCGCTTCAAAGAACTTCAAGCGGAGATTAAAGCAACCGAAGGACGTGTTGGCGAACTCGAAGAAGGACTCAAAGCACTTAATCCTGAGCAGACCGCAGATGCGTTCTTAAAATCCGCTGAGGGTATCGCAGGAGCGTTCGCAGTTGCTACAGGTGCAATGGCTTTGTTTGGTGTCGAATCAGAAGAAGTTGAGCAGGCACTATTGAAAGTACAAGCGGCCACAGCTATTGCGCAAGGTGTGAAGATGCTGACCGAAGGTATTCAGGGGATGTCGGTAGCGTTTAAGGCACTGTCGGCTGTTATCATGGCTAACCCTATAATCCTTGTATTAACAGGTATCATCGCTGCGCTTACTGCCATTGTAGCGTTCAGGCAAAAGATTATAGGATTCTTCGAAAACATGGGTGTAGCTGGTAGAATAGCTATCGCAGCCATTACACTAGGTTTATCCGAACTTATCCTTGGGTTGTCGAAACTTGCGTCATACTTCATGGACACAACCGATGCTGTTAGCGAATTAGAAAAGCAACAACAGGCAGCGCGGGAAGCAACGCGCAAGGCGAACATCGAGGCTATCAAGGGTTACCAAGAACAGATTAAGGCCGTTCAAGCGTTACGTGCTGAGGTAGAGAAACGATACGACCGTGAACTGCAACTGGCCGAGGCATCAGGGCGCGACACGGTTGCCATCGAACGCAAGAAGCTAGATGCTATACGTCAATTGTTACAGGAAGAGCTGCGCTTAAGACAAGCAACGGCGCAGAAAGCACGTGAGATTCTGACATCGGAGTTCACCAAGGGATTCGCTCAGGTTTACGAGAAACAAGCCGAGCAGACCAAGGCCGCACTTGAAGAACAGGAATTTCAGATAGAATTATTCAACACAAAGCAACGCACTAAGGCAGCGGAGGCAGCTAAGAAACAAGCTGAGGACAACGCTAAGGCCGTTGAAGGAGACCGTAAGCGTAATCAGGAGTTCCTAGACATGGAACTCGAAAGGCAGAAAGAAAACAACCAATCCAAGCTAGATGCCAACGCTAAATTCGCACAGGACAACATCGCCATATCTACTGCCGAGGCCGACGCGTTACTAGCGGCACAGGCTGAACGTGACGCACAAGAACGCGAAGCTATTGAAGCTAAGAACGCGCTTAAGGAACAATTGGAAACGCAGTCCTTCGATATGCTTCGCAACATCGGTGAACTGTTCATCAAAGACCAAGATAAGTTAGATAAGTTCAACAAGGCTATTGCTATTTCTCAACTCGCAGTTGACACGGCCAAGGCTATTTCAGCGACTATCGCAGGAGCAGCACAGGCGGCCGCAGCAGGTGGCCCAGCAGCACCGTTCTTGTTGGCCTCATACATAACATCAGGTATAGCCACAGTTCTTGCCGCAGCCGTTTCAGCTAAGAAAATCCTAGGAGAAGCAGGAGGCGTCGCACCCCCATCGCTAGGAGGTGCAGGAGCATCCGCAGCAGCCCCATCGCTCGGAACGCAGAACCAACTAGGCAGCACTACACTGAATCGCGAAGCAATCGAGAATGGAACGGCCAATCCTATCAAGGTTTATGTCACCGAAACGGACATCAGCGACAAACAGAAAGGTGTGGCCGCAATGGTTGCTAAGGCGACAGTACAATAGTCAATTATTGACCCGATTAACTCTTTATTACAATGGAACTACCTATCTATAAAATGGTCGTTGACGATTCCAAAGAATCAGGATTCGACTTTGTAGCATTAGTTGATGAACCTGCAATCATGGTGGATTGGATGGCGTTTTCATCCGAAGAAAAGAAATACCGCTTCGATGCCGACAAAGCTAGACGTATTCTTACTGGTCCGTTAATGATTCCCGACCTGCCGATTTTCAGACGCGACGAAAAAACACAGAAAGAATTTTACGTGACGTTCGACGGTGAAACAACCGAGAAAATGCTAAAGAAATTTATGCAGCAAGGGTTGACTAAGAACATCAACCTAATGCACGACAAGAAAATGATCGTCGATGGTGCATACTTATTCGAGGCATGGATGGCAGATGAATCGCGCGGAGTGAAAGCCCCTGAAAACTTTAGCAACCTCCCTGATAGAACTATCTATGGCAGCGTGTATATCGCAGACCAACAACTGTTCGATGAGTTTATCGCAACAGGTAAGCTAAGAGGGTTCTCCATCGAAGGAATGTTCCAACAAATGTTGGTAGCAGAGGAAAACGAAAAGGACATCATCGCGCAAATCAAAGACATTCTAAAATAGTCAATTCACTAACCATTTAACTCTTATTAAAAATTAATCACATGAAAAATCTGTTTTCACTTTTATTTCAAAAGCATGGAAGCCAAAAAGCCGCAGAGGTTGTTAAGGTTGCCTTGAATGAGGAAGTAAAATTCGGACAGGCTACACTTGCTGACGGTGTTACGGTTGTAACGTTCCCCGAAGACGCGCCAATGGTAGGAGAACCTATCAATGTTGTTGTTGAAGGTAACGAGATGCCAGCACCCGACGGTGAACACGCATTGGAAGATGGCACTATCGTTGTTGTCGCTGGTGGTGTTGTTACCGAAGTTAAGCCCGTTGCACCTGCCGAAGAACCACCTGCCGCGTCTGCTGCACCAGCAGAAGAAATGGCCGAAGAAACTGAGGTGAGCGCACCTGTTAAGCGTTTGATTGAATCAACAATCAAGGAAAGCATCTTCGCAATCGAAGAAAGCTACAAGAAGCAGGTTGAAGACCTCAAAGCACAGTTAGCCGAGAAAGATGTTGTTATCGAGAAAATCGCTGAGAATATCGCGAAGTTTTCTGAACAGGCATCGGTTAAGCCGACTGAACAACGCGCACCAAGTAAGCCTACACCTAAATCACCGCTTGAAATGGCCTTGGAACTTTCAAGAACTCGTAAAAAGTAAAACCTTAAAAAATACTAACCATGTCATTTGTTGTATCATCATTAACTAACTACAACAACGAGCAGAACAAAGAACTCTTGTCTGCCGCGTTGTTCGGTACTACTACCGCATCTTACGCTCAGCGTAGATCTGGTATCAAATCATCAGAATCGCTGCAAATCTTCGACGAGGATGTTTTCCTTCAATCAGGTTCATCTTGTGGATTCTCTGCAACTGGTAACACAACTTTCACACAACGTACTATCACCGTTGGTAAAGCGAAAGTAGATAAAGAGTGGTGCTTGGAAGACCTCGAAACTAAATGGACTCAAATGTTGCTTCCATCAGGTTCTCAGTACACTGAGTCAGACTTGCCACGCGCAACTGTTGAACAAGTTCTTGCTAACTTGATGCAAATCACCGAGAATGCCGACTGGCAAGGTGACACCGCAAGCGGTAACCCTAACCTGAGCCGTTACGACGGTATCAAGAAAATTCTTTCTACCGCTGGTACTACCATCAACGCGAACGTTTCTGCGTACATCGCAACTCCTATTACCGCTTGGACAACCTCCAACGTTATCGGAGCAATCGACGGGATGATTCTCGCGATGGTAACCAACAAACCTGCTTTAATGGCAAAAGCTGGTAAGAAATTGATTTTCGTACCACGCGAAGTGTTTGTGAAGTATAACATCGCTAACCGTGCCGCTAACTATTTCGCTCACGACGGTACTGTTGGTCAAAACCCTAACGAAGTACGCGTACTTGGTTACTCTGACGTGTATGTAGTAGCTGCCGATGGATTGAACAGTTCAGACGATACGTACATGATGCACGAGAGCAACCTTCACTTAGGTGAAGACAACGTTTCCGACATCGACAACGCAGACATTTGGTTCTCTAACGACGACCGTACTGTGAAACTGCAAATCAAGTACAAACGCGGTTGGCAGGTTGCTTTCCCTGACGAAGTAGTAAACATCATTCTTCCATAATTAATCGGGGAGGGTAACACCTCCCCTTAATTCATAAAAAATATGGCTTGTGTAATTAATTCAGGTGTAACGTTGGACTGCTTAGATGGCGTAGGAGGTGTTGACACCATCTACATCACTGAGTATGAAAACTTGAACACCTTTACCGCAGACACTAGTGGTCAGGTAACCACTTTCACGCTTACATCAGGCAAAAAGTTTTGGACATTCAATTTAGAAAAAGAAGACGCACAACTTGCAGAGGCTTTCTCTATGGCAGATGGTGGTTCGGGCGTTTATGCTCAGACCTTGACTTTCTCCATTAAGAAACTCAGCTACGATAAGCGTCACTTGCTTAAATTGGTTGCCAACAACAGACTTCTTGTCCTTGTTAAAGACGCTAACGGTAACTACCTTTTGATGGGTAAATACAAAGGCGCAAAACTCACAGGAATCGACGCAAACACAGGTAAAGCACTTGGTGATGCGAACGGATATAACGCGATAACTATAACCTCTAACGAGCCAGTTCCGATGTACTTCGTTCAGTCTTCACTCATAACTGCGCTCACCACTCCTGCCTAATAATTTCGACTAATTTTAGATGGGGTGACTTTCACAGGTTACCCCATTTTATTAACTTTGAAACGATGCTGCAAATAACACGAGGACAGGCAAACACAGTAGTCATCAGTACAGAACTGACGACTGTTTCCGACCCGTATTATTTATTCGTGTTCATCAGTAACCAAGACGTTGAAACATCGTGCATCGCTAGTAGTGGCACGGTGTATGGCAACAGACAAGCATTTACAATTACCGAAGTCTCATCGGGTGCTACACGCACAAGTGGACAAATAACACTTCCTGCAGGAGAATACGCAGTTGAAGTATGGGCGCAAACAAGTTCGTCTAACCTAACACGGAACACATCAAACGAATTGATAAAATCTTGCATGGCTAAAGTAACAGGCGCAGCAGAAGTCACATTCGTACAAAATAACAATTCAATTAATTTCGTAAGCAATGGCGGGTAAACCATTTTTATTTATGGGCGGCACAAACCATAAACCGCCAGTGTTCAAGGAAGTGAAGGATGGCCAAATCTACCTATACGGTAGTAACGCAACCAACCTTTACCCTGATTACCTTATCGACCTATATACTAAGTCACCGAAACACCGCGCGATCATCGAAGGGAAGGTCAGATTCACAACAGGTGGTGGTTGGAACGCTAAATCTTACTCAGAACGAATCGACATAAACGCTAAAGCGACCTATGCTATCAATAATGCGAACGAAGAAGAAACGTGGAACGACCTCACGCCGAAACTGTACACAGATTTTGAGATTTTTGGAGGCTATGCAGTTGAGTGCATCTGGGATAGGAATGGCGAACGCATCGCTTCATATCACCATGTTAACTTCGCTAAGGTACGGCTAGCAAAAAACGAAAAAGGTGAATACGTATGGTGTTACCTTCCTGATTGGAAAGGTGTAACTAAGTACGATAAAGCAAAGACCTTGGAAGGTTTTAAAGAGTGGCCTATCCTTGGAACAACAAAGGAAAAATCAGAACTATTCGTACGTATTGATTCAAGACCCGTGAAAAACGGTGAACTTGCTATCTACCCGCGCCCATCTTATGAGGCGGCTATTCCATACATCGAAGCAGATAGCCAAATCGCTAACTATACCATCAACAACATCAACAACAACTTTTGGGGCGGCACGATTGTCGAGATGCAGAACGTGTTCTCTACAGAAGAAGAAAAGGAACAATTCGAACGCTCGTGGGAAGAACAAAAATCAGGCACAGACAACGCTGGTAAGGCACTTTTGATATTCAAAAACTCACCTGACCAAGTGGTACGCGTAGAACGCATCAATTCATCTGAGTTAGTCAACCAATTCATTGAACTTAACAAACAAGTACAAGAAGAAATATTCACCGCGCACAACATCACATCACCTATGCTATTCGGTATTCGTGTAGAAGGTCAGTTGGGTGGAAGAAACGAGATGAATGACGCATACGAGTTGTTCTATTCGTCTTATATCCATCCTTGGCAGACCATGTTGGAGCGCGATATGAATTATTTGCAGTCCTTCAATGGATTCATCAACGGAACGTTCAACCTCAAGGCTGTTAAACCGATTTCACAGGATATTCCGATTGAAAAAATATGGGAAATCCTTTCAACCGAAGAAAAACGCAAACTGGTTGGTGAAAAACTAGGTATTGATATGTCCGAAGACATTGAAGCATTCTCATCGCAGAAGTTCGACCGTGTTCTTGCACAGTTCGAGGTCCTAGGTGTGGATGCGGATGAATATGAAGTAATCAAGAACTACCATGTACACATCGGCAACGACAAGCAGCCTGACAAATCAGATGCGCAGTTCCGTTCGATGTACTTCGCTGAGGTTGTAGGCATCGAGATTGGCGACTTGGAAGCGAATATCCTGTCAGCCATCAAGAACAACCCAAAGATAACCATCGCTGAAATCGCTGAGGCGTTTGACCTCACTCCATCCGATGCCAATGACATTGTTTCTCAACTTGAGAACGCAGGACTACTTAAAGGTAAGCAAGGGATTAACTGGGAGGTGTCAAAGTCAGGCGAAGATACCATCAAAGAACAGGACGTGGTGCTTGATATCGAAGTGAAGTATCGTTATGCTGTTGCAGACGGCATGGGAGCTGCGGTTATCAATAGCACACGTGACTTCTGCCGTCGTTTGATTGGCCTGAACAGGTTGTACTCCCGCGATGAGATTAATCGCATTAAAAACGACCAAGATGAGAATACGAACGCATGGGTATATCGTGGCGGGTTCTACACTAAGAAAGGCACTGATAACACTACACCGTATTGCAGACATATTTGGGAAGCGGTAGTTGTAAAAAAACGTAGAAAATGAATATAGGGTTAATCATATCAGCAACATACATCAAGCAAATTACTGGCGTTCATGCCAACGTAAACGACGATGTATTGAATGTTTCCACTAACCTTGCGCAAGACTTGTACATTCAACCTGCGCTTGGTACTGACTTATTCGACAAGATACGTACTGACACCGTTTCAGGGTCATTAACTGGTGTTTACGCAACACTAGCCAACACATACATAAGCCCTGCACTCGCATGGTTCACCGTGTACGAAGCAGCGCGTGAAGTGAACTTCAAAATCATGAACAAGTCTATCGCATCATCTAGTTCTGACAACTCGCAACCTGTGGATTGGCAGACGATGCAGAACTTGCGCGAAGAATACAAAAATAAGGCAGAATTTTACCTGCAACGTCTTAACGACTATCTATGCGAGTATTCAGATAGCCTTCCTGAATACACTCAGAACACCACCGCAGATAAGATGTCGCCAAATGCTAAATCCTATTCATCACCCATATATCTTAAACGACACACCAGTAGTAAACCAAGGTACAAATGGTAATGAAATCAAAGAAAGTAATCGTTAAACTAAACAAGGCCGTGTCAAATGACGCTAAACCAGTATATCAACTTATTCGAGGTCTTCGCAACCAGTCACCTGCAAATAAAGGGTAATTTTGGTCAGGGTGATTTGTGGGAGTTGGTGCATTCGTTTAACGAAGCTGACGGAACACAAGACAGCAACCGAGAATATCCGCTGATGTGGTGTGACGTGAACACTGAGTCAATACAAGGTAACGTGAAGACTATTGAGTTTACATTCGTTGTATGTGACCGAGTGCAACGTGACGAACGCGATGAGCGGCACGCATTAAATGACACTGCTCAGATAGTAGAAGACTTCCTTAGTTGGTTAGCTAACGGCACGGATGTTTATGGCGACCGTGTATTACCTAACACAGAGGTAATACAAAGAACAAATACGCTTACTAAATTTACACAAGGACACCAAGACTACGTATCAGGCTGGGTGTTCACACTGCAAATACAATCACCTATTCAATATAACGCTTGTTCAATTCCTAAAACTTAAAAAAATGGCACTTTTCGGAGAAAAATTAATGTCAGCAGACAACGGTGTGTACATCGTGAACAACACATCAGAAGCAACTAAAAACTTTGTCGGTGTTTACGTACTTGAAGACACTGTAATCAGTTCGCTTAAGGTAAATGATGCTGATGCTAAGTCAACATACATCGCTGCTACTGGCACTGCGCTTAAGGCAGGTGCATTGATTCGTCCTACATCAGGTATCGAGTATTTTTCAGGTATTACCCTGACATCAGGTAGTGTTGCACTTATCTTAGCTTAATTATGCCTTACTACGGATATAGTTTATCGTATTTGGCTAGGAGTTCGGATAGTTCCAGTGCTTACTCTGTGCCGTGTTCTATCTTTTTGAATAATAGCAACTCTGAGTATATTAGTTTAGGGACTAACCTGAACGGTATCTTGAATAGCGCAACAACTCCATTTACATTGTCTTTTTTTCTCAACAGAAACACTACATCTACTGTTGATACATTCTTAGGAAACTGGACTGACCAACTACTTTTTAGGTTTGACCTTTCGGGTACTATTTCCTTGCTCTTTAACACCACAGGAGCAGGTGGTACTGAGACATTCACTACTACCGATACATTCTTATCTACTTCGTTGTGGTATCACATCGTTGTAGTTTACGACCCAAGCGCAACCACAAATGCAGATACCTGCAAATTATGGGTAAACGGCGTTCAGCGCTCAGGTACTTATACCAATACATTTGACCGTATCGCATCATCAGCAAACCCGCTTAGAATTGGTGTGGGTAACTCAACGCCATTCGATGGGTATATCAATCAATTTGCTTGTGTTCAGAGGGCAACTGCGGTAAGCGGGACGGAGATTGGAACGTGGTATAACTCGGGTTCACCACTTGACCCGATTGTAGTGTTTGGGACTGACTGCAAAATGCACATCACTGGAAGCGATGCAACGTGGAACGGGTCTAACTTTGACTTTACAGACCGCACAGGCAACTACACAGGTATAGTATCATCAGGTTTAACATCAGGAAATAAAGTTTGTTCTTAAAATGCCATACGTGAACCCATATAGTATTAATCCATCCAGAATACTTCTAGTTTACCGAGAAGGTCAATCTAACCAAAACGGATTTGAGCAGGACACATCACTTCCTGCTGGATATACCGTAGCACGTAACGACGTGAAGATTTGGAACGGTACTAACTTTGCAAATTTAGCAAAGACTAACAATATGTACCCTTCCGAGGACACTCGCTATGCTGCCGAGTTTTCATTCGCATGGAAAGTAGCTGATGCAACAGCTAGAACTGTTTATTTGGTTAAACACGCCGTTGGGTCAACCTCCATGAATTCCGATTGGAATATTTCAGGCTCGTTGTACAACAACGCAACGCAGACACTTGAACGTGCTATATCTTACTTAGAGAATAACGGGATAGACTTTGACCTGTACATCATGTTTAATCAAGGTGAGAACGATAGTTCCACTTCGGGTAATGCCAACGCTTATCAGGCGTCGTATATCACACACTTAACAGACCGATTCCGTAGGTTTAACCCTAAAGGATATATCTGTACGCTTACACGAACAGATCACGGTAGAACTTATGGTGGAACTGTACACAATGCACAGATAAACGCCATTAACTCGTTCAGTAATTCAAGATACATCTACGTTGATTGTGACGACCTTGACGTAGGTTCACTGCATTATAGCGCGTCAGGATATGAAGAAGTTGGCTTAAGAGAATCTAACGCAATTCAGACCATATTATGACCACCGACGAACGTGACGAACTCCTTAAGAAGATGGCACGTGCTATTCTCGGTGAGCCTGAACTAGGCCATAAAGGTCTAGCTGACCGAATGAAAGAAGTAGAAGACTACATCGAAGAGGACAAGGCCCTTAAAAAAAAAGTAACAGGTGGAGTGTTAGTTTTGTCATTCATTGGTTCAGGAGTAGTAGCATTCGCAACGTGGTTAATCAATAAACTATTTATATGAGAAAACGCCTATACATTGACATCGAAGTATCACCGAATGTCGGTGTATTTTGGCAAAGTGGACACAAGGTATCTATCGGTTACGAGAACATCATCCGTGAACGTGCGGTGATGGTAGCCTGTTGGAAATGGGAAGGGCAGAAGAAAGTTTACTATGCTACATGGGACGCTAAGCAATGCGATAAGCAACTGATTAAGACACTTGCGAAAATCTGCGCATCAGCAAATGAAATCGTGGCACACAACGGGGATAGGTTCGATTTGCCTTGGTTGCGTACACGAGCGATGTATCATAGAATTGTGTTCCCTCATTCGCTCAAAACAGTTGATACTCTGAAAGTGTCGCGCGGACAGTTTAAATTCAATAGCAACAGACTTGACTACATCAGCAAGTTCACAGGAGGTCACGGTAAGCTACCAACTGAATACGCTTGGTGGCTATCCATCATGTTCAATAAGGATAAAAAAGCAATGGCCAACATGGTCAAATATTGCAAGATGGACGTGCTTGAACTTGAACGAGTACACAAAATAATGATACCGTATATCAAGCCTAAAGTATCAGTGACAACTAACCGCGTCGATTGTCCTGAGTGCGGAAGTGAAAACACAGGAGTGAAGGAACGCTCGATGTTGGCTAGTGGAACTGTGAATGTTAGGATGCGTTGTAACTGTTGCCACGTTACGTGGACTATACCCGAAAAAACTTACCAAAATGCGAATAAAGCTAGAACTATTAGATGATAAAGGTGGTGTAGTTATCCAGCGTTGGAGCATCTTCACTATTGCTAAACTTGCGCAGGTCAATCAAAAGGACGTGGAGAAAGGCACATACGTATGGGATATTCATGGCGATTGCTTTGAATCACCTATGCCGATATACGACATTGAAATGGCGTGTAATGCGGTAGAACGTGAGTTGATACAGGCTATGTTGATACTGCACAACCAAGCCCTAGAGAAAGCAAAGAGAACCAGAAAACCTGTCAAGCGATGAAGTTCACACCGAAATACTATACGGGTAAATACAAAGGTATTACCGTGCAAGAGGTACTTGTTGACTTTGAACTTGACAAACACCACAACCTTGCATCAGCGGTTGAATATATACTTAGAGCAAACAGTAAGCATGAAACCCCCATCGAAGATATTCAGAAAGCTATTAACCACTTAACGCTATACTTAGCACATCCGGAATTCCATGAGAAAGGACATAATTAACGTAGCTGCATCACACATAGGTTACACCGAGGGAGCAAACAACAAGAATCAATTCGGTGAATGGTACGGCATGAATAACGTCGCGTGGTGCGCTCAATTTGTGTCATATTGCTATCACTTCGCTGGACATTCGTTACCGAAGATTGACACCGATGAAGGTTTTCACTATGTGCCTACCATGTACCATAGAGCGAGGCAACGTGGATGGATTACTAACAAGCCGCAGGAGGGTGATGTTGTTCTGTTCGATTGGAATCTGGACATGAAGCACGATCATACGGGTATATTCGTTCGCTGGGTGACGCCTACTACCTTCGAGTGCATCGAGGGTAATACGTCGGGCGATAACAAGGGCAGCCAGTCAAATGGTGGTGGAGTATATAAGCGCGTTCGCGGTGTTGCGTTCGCTACATTCATTAATGTTTATGACCATGTTTGAAAAACTATTAGCATCATTCGAGAATACCCCATCGGGGTTCTCAGCACGAAAACTATCAGCATTTGTTTTGATGGTATGCGTGGTATGGTTGCACTACAAATACGTTGACACTACCGTAGTGGTTGAAGTTATCGTAACCGACCTTTGTTTCGTATTACTGCTACTAGGTATCATAACCGTTCAGAACATAATCGAACTCAGGAAGAAATGAGATACTTACTCCTAATAATGTTATTAGCGTCGTGTACACCTCAGAAGAGGTTAGACCGATTGATTCGTCGTCACCCTGAACTGGTGCGCGTGGATAGCGTTAAAATCGTTGACACGGTAATAACCCGACACGTAAGTATTGACACCATGCGAGTGATGAATACACACGACACCCTCATCGTTAACCGTGATAGATTGACCGTTCAGGTTATCCGCCATCAGGATAGTATCTACGTATTCGGTAAGTGCGCGGCAGACACAATAGTCATTGAACGCAACGTGCCTATTAAGGTGGTTCAGGCGAATGTAACAGACACGCCGTTCACGACCTACATCATCATGTTCGGGCTGGTTGTTATAGGTATATTGGTTTTAAGGAGGTGATGCATTATATCTGACAAACAGTAATCCTTATTTGTGGTTTTAGCGCGTTATGGATGACTGGGCAGTCCTTAGCAACAAGTTAGCAGCTATTTTACCGACCACTCCGACAGTTTAGACTTGACAATTAATTTCAGTTCATCAACCTTTGACAATGGACAGCGAAAGCTGACTGTTTTTGTAGGCTCGTTAAACGCTGACTTCCTGCCAGCGTTTTTTCGTTTGCCGCCTTTAGTTTTCGTTTCCATTTATTAGCCTGTCAATTAAAGCACCATTAGAGTATTGACGTGGTTTTAATTGCTTGTCAGATGTATAATCAAATCTAACTCTTCCGCTTTTTGTAAACTTAATGTTATGAACGGTCATTATTTCACCGTCATAATTCATAAAAGTATCGCCATTTTTAAGCTGGCTAAGTTTTGTTTTTTTTGCGTCTCTGAACATTTTGTTTGTTATTTATACAGCAAATATACAACGCTTATTTTGATTGTGCAAACTTTTTCAAAGATATTTTCAAATTATTTTCTAACTGGCTGAAAATCAAAGAGAAAAAACAGCAGCTAACAGCATCTACACGCCATTAAAACGAGCGTGTAGCTGCAAAACGTTAGC
>Ga0172376_10001747_pt1 | contig 27371 bp, 23 predicted proteins | sample Lak35m_FD_121114 | JGI IMG/M metagenome (GOLD analysis project Ga0172376, IMG submission 121114) | Freshwater microbial communities from Kabuno Bay, South-Kivu, Congo - kab_092012_35m | ecosystem: Environmental > Aquatic > Freshwater > Lake | place: Democratic Republic of the Congo: South-Kivu...
AATACAACAACTTGGAGAACTTGGTTTTATGGGGATGATGGTTGATCCTAAGTACGGTGGTGGTGGAATGGATACGATTTCTTATGCTCTCGCAATGGAGGAAATTTCGAAAGTTGATGCTTCTGTTTCTGTTTGTATGTCAGTGAATAATTCTTTGGTTTGTTATGGTTTAGAGAAATATGGTACGGAGGAACAAAAACAAAAATATTTGGTTCCTTTAGCAACAGGAAAAAAAATAGGTGCCTTTTGCTTGTCTGAACCAGAAGCAGGTTCTGATGCAACCTCTCAACGAACCACAGCAATAGATAAAGGTGACCATTATTTGTTGAATGGTACAAAAAATTGGATTACAAATGGTTCATCTGCATCAATTTACCTTGTGATTGCGCAAACTAATCCAGAATTAGGGCATAAAGGAATCAATGTTTTAATTGTTGAGCGTGGTATGGAAGGTTTTATAGTAGGAGCGAAAGAAGATAAAATGGGAATTAGAGGAAGTGATACACATACGTTGTTATTCAATGATGTAAAAGTTCCTAAAGAAAATAGAATTGGTGAGGATGGTTTTGGGTTTAAATTTGCAATGAAAACGTTGGCTGGAGGTAGAATTGGTATCGCGGCACAAGCATTAGGTATCGCAGCTGGTGCATTTGAATTGGCGTTAGCATATTCTCAAGAAAGAAAAGCATTTGGAAAAGAAATTTTCAAACATCAAGCGATTGCATTTAAGTTAGCTGACATGGCTACTGAAATTGAAGCTGCCAGACTGTTAGTGATGAAAGCAGCAAAAGACAAAGATCAAGGATTAAATTACGATCAATCCAGTGCAATGGCAAAACTATATGCTTCAAAAGTAGCAATGGAACAAACAGTTGAAGCGGTTCAGATTCACGGTGGATACGGATATGTAAAAGAATACCACGTAGAGCGTTTAATGCGTGATGCAAAAATCACACAAATTTATGAAGGTACTTCTGAAGTTCAAAAAATTGTTATTTCCAGAGGTTTGTTGGATAATTAATTGATTTTTGAATCTAATATAAATATTTTTTAAGTGGTGCTTTGTGATACAAGTACCATTTTTTTTTTGAATTCTTTTATAACTAAAACAATTTTAAGACACTTGCAAAAGTTATAAATCGAGGTGGATAAAAAATTTAACACAGGTTCCGATAATTATCGGAATTGCTCATTTAATTGAGGATGTTAAATTTTTGATTCAACGATGAGTAAGGGGTATAATGTTTTTATTTCAATAAAAAAATAGGAATCAAATTATTATCTATAAAAATTCTTTAATTGTTTCTAAGCCAATTCCTCTTGATGCTTTTAATAAAATCAAGGAATCTTTTATAAAAGAAGATTTTAGATGAGTAATAAGTGCGTCTTTTGATTCGAAAAAATGTAGTTTTGATGAATCTATTTTCGCTGCAAGTGAATTAAAATTTTCTCCTATGAAATATGTTTCAATATTTAATTGATTTATCTGTTCAATTACCTTTTGATGTTCAGATTCTGTTTCTTTTCCTAATTCAAACATATCACCAACAATAATTATTTTATTTGGGGACGTCATCATAGAAAAGCTTTCAATTGAATTTTTCATACTTGAAGGATTTGCATTGTATGCATCTAATAGCAGGGTATTTTGGGCTGTTTTTTCTATTTGAGAACGATTATTAGTAGGAACGTAATTTTTTATCGCATCATTTATAAGTTCCTCTTCAATTTTAAAAAAACATCCAATTGTTATAGCGGCAAGAAAGTTGTAAAAGTTATATTGCCCAACCATAGTTGTTGATATTTCTTCAGATTGGTATTTTTCTGATTCCCATCTTAATTTTACAAAAGGAGACATCGAAATTAATTTACCTTTTACAAAAGAGTTTTTTTGTGAAGAATAATCGTAATGTTGAATTTCTTGAGGAATTATTTCATTCAGAATTTCATCATCAGTATTGTTGAATAGTATTCCATTGTTAAATTTCACTGCATCGTATAATTCTTTTTTTGTTGTTAATACACCTTCAAAATTTCCAAATCCTTCAAGATGTGCTTTACCGATGTTAGTGATTATTCCGTGAGTTGGATTAGCAATAACACATAATTCTGAAATGTCTGAAAGTTTGTTTGCGCCCATTTCAATAACTGCAATTTCATGGGTGTTATTTAACGAGAGTAGGGTCAAAGGAACTCCTATATGATTGTTTAAATTACCTTTAGTTGATAGCGTACAGTATTTTTTTTCAAGTACTGTAGCAATTAATTCTTTCGTCGTTGTTTTTCCATTTGAACCTGTTATTCCAATTATTGGGATGTTAAATTTATCTCTATGGTATCTTGCAAGTTGTTGTAAAAACTCCAAGGAATTTGGAACATAAATAATTGATTGAGATTTTTGGCGTTCTATTTCATCTGTAATAACATATTTAGCACCTAATTCCAAAGCATTATCAACAAATTCATTCCCGTTAAAATTTGCACCTTTCAAGCAAATAAATAAACAATCTTTTGTGATTGTTCTTGTATCTATGCAAACACCTGTTGTCTCGTAAAATAGTTCAAATTTCATAGCTTAAATTTTTACATAAAAAAAACCCATCTTTCGATGGGTTAAGAAATTTATTTTTTTCCATTTTGTTTTCGCATCAACTTTCTTGTCTTGGCATTTTCATGTTCTGATTTTAAGCTTCTAGAACTACCCAAACGATCCATAGCACATCTAAAACCTAATGTAGACATTGATTTATCTTCATCCATGAATCTTCGTGTTCCTCCACCTAACCAATAAGCTCTGTCTTTCCAAGATCCACCTTTGTAAACTCTGGATTTATCTGATACTAATGTAGTAGGCCAAGATACAGTTGTTTTTTCATTTTCTGTATAACCTTTTTTAATTTCGTTACCATCTAAACCATATTGCTCGTATTCGTTTTGGTACATAATTAAGTTAGGGTCACGTGTAGCTTGATTGATTGCATTTTTTCTACTATTGTTATCGTAGTACAAAGAGCTTTCAATATCACCATCTAAGTAATCTATATAATCATCTTTACGATAGTTCAATCTTCCAATGTTTTCTTCTTCAGTAACATTTCTATATTTTAATTTACCTGGCGTATTTAAGATATATGCTCCAAAACCATTTCTTAATAATGTAATTACTTCAAAATCGTATTCAGTACCTTCAGGACCTTTTCTTAATTCCTCTGCAAATATTTTGTCAAAAATTTCTGTTTGTACCAAGTTTGAAGCCTCGAAATCGTATTTATCGTTTTTGTATTCAATAGCTTTATCGATAACAGTGTTGATTTTTTTAATGATTGAAATCTCAATACTATCTTTCTTATTACCATGAGATACATAAAATTGATCTGGTGCATATCCTTTTCTAACTGGGTTTCTTGATTCTACATTTTTCTTTAATCCTGCAGGAATAATGGAATCTGTCAAATCATGGTAACCAGCAGAGATACGTTGATATCTAACTCTTTCAAATTCATTAATGTATTCTTTCATTCCATGAACATCATAACTGATTTGTTCATTTTTAGCAGCTATCACACCTTCATTATTCAAGATTTTAGTTGTGAATACGTTCCCTCTGAATGGTCTAAACTCATCAAAGTCTTCAGAGGAAAGAGGTCTGTAAACATCCATAACCCATTCAGATACGTTACCAGCCATATTGTATAATCCAAAATCATTTGGCCAATATTCATCAACTGGAGCAGTCGCATCGTGACCATCATTTAAATGTCCAGAAACCCCCATAGCATCACCTTTACCTCTCATAAAGTTTGCGCGTATCATACCTCTAAATTCTGGTTGATCGTTTCTTACCCAGTGATCATTCCAAGGATATATTCTTCTTTCAGTATAATTTTCTTCACCAGCATCTAAGTTGCCAATAAGACCAAATGAAGCAAATTCCCATTCAGCTTCAGTAGGGAGTCGATATCGAGGTAGCATAAATCCGTCCTCCATTTTCACTTTTCTTGTTCCTTCTGTATTTGATGGGTTTAAATCCGGCACGGTTGCTCCACCTTCATGTTGGCCAGAAAGGTAAGATTCAGTGTTGAATGTATTTTGACCCGTAGCCTCTACGTTATAGCCTTCAAGAATCCCTTCTCTTACTAATATATACTCATTAACTCGGTCAGTTCTCCACTTACAATAATCGTTTGCTTGTAACCAAGACACACCTACAACTGGATAATCTCTGTAAGCAGGATGTCTTAAATAATAATCAACATATTTTTCGTTAAATCCTAGTGGAGATCTCCAGCACAGTGTATCAGGTAACGCATTTTTGTATACCATTGGAAATTCAGAATTATAGGCTCTTGAAATCCAATATAAGTATTCTACCCAATGAAAATTCGTTACTTCTGTTTGATCCATATAAAATGAAGATACAGTAACTCTTGCAGCTCTGTTATTCCAATCATACATCACATCTTGTTCTGATTTACCCATTGTAAATGAACCTCCTTCAATAAAAACTAGACCCGGTCCAGTTTCTTGGTCATATTTTTCAACTTTTTGGAAACCTCCATTGTCTGAATTATTGTATTCCCAGCTAGTTGCATCTGAAGATTCTTTAGCACATGATTGAATCAAAAATATCAATCCTGCTATCCAACCTAATTTAGCAAGTGTTTTCATCATTTCCATATTTAATTTACTTACAAGCACAAATATATTTACTTAAACGTTTTTTGTAAAAAAAAGTTACAAACTTTATTTTAAAATGAAGGACAAGATAAACTTCTATAAGAAATTGGTTTTTCCTTACAATTTAAATTTATCCCCATTGAAACCTCGTGTGATCCACCTGAAACACCATTATTCAATTGGCTCACAGTAATATCATAACTATAACCTAATCTAAATGATTTTGTATTAACTCCAAATGAAACTATGAATGCATCTCTATTTCTATACCAAGCACCAAATGTTAAAATACCTTGTTTCACATATGTACCAATGTTCATCTCCATAAATCCTTTTTGGTACTGAAAAATAATGTTTGGCATTATTGATGAACCTTTTGAATATCTTGACGCTTTACCTAATTTGAGTTCAGTTCCAGCGTGAGCAGTAATTCTCATATTTTGTATGGAGTTACCATTAGTTATCAGTGATTCATTTGGTTGGTTTAAATGATGAGCAGAAATTCCGGCAAAGAATTTTTTGGAGAAACCTAAAATTCCGGCTGAAGCATTAAAAAATTGCTTTTGTGGGCTACCAATTTGATCATTTGTTGCATAAATGAATCCTTTTCTGGGGTCTATCATGTCACCAAAAGTTAGTTTAGATGCATCAATTCCTTTTTGAAAATATGCAGCTCTAGCACCAAATAAAACAGAGAATTTTCTATTTACCTTTAGATGGTAAGAATAAAATAAACCAGCCATTGTAGTGTTGATGGTACCTTTTCCTTGTTGGTCATGAGTTACTAAAATACCAATTCCACCATTTAAACTTTTAACATATTGATCGTAAGAAAGACTGTATGTAACATAGTTACCTGATAGGTTGGGCCATTCATTTCTGTAATTCATGTTTAATCTTGGACACTTGTTGGAACCTGCAAATGCTGGATTTAGGTAGAGTGGATTTGAGTAGAATTGAGTGAATGTTGGGTCTTGAGCCTCAACGTTTAAGCTAAATGTTAGTACGAATAGTACGATAGCTATGTTACAAATTTTTCTCATCCACATAATCATTTATGTAATTCTAGTGTTACTTAAAACACTTTTTAGGTTGACAATAATAATAATAATTTTTGATATTTATACTTTTTTAACCTAATAATCTGTTTTGTTCTGAAACGTAAAGCATTTATTTTAGTTACAACTTACCGAAATAATTTCATGTAACTCTTGAATTTCACATTCTTTGTTGAACGAATGAATACAAATTCTGATTCTTTCTTCACCTAATTTTACTGTAGGAGGGAGGATCGGTTTTACTGCCATTTTTTTTGACTGAACTATTTTAGCGATTTCTATGGTAGTGTTTATATCTCCTGTCGTTAATGTTTGTATCGGTGATAGAATGGTTTCTTTTTTGTTTTGTAATAGATTGAATAATTCAATGTTTTTGAATAATTGAATTTTTCTTTCTGGATGCTTAAGACTCAAATTAATTGAATTTTTTATTCTATTGTAAATAAACGGTGGTAAAGCAGTAGTATAAATAAAGGATCGACTATAATTGATTAAAAAATCAATTAATTTAGAACTACCAAGAATTGCTCCACCTGTTGTACCATATGCTTTGCTAAAAGTAATTATTCTTGCAAATAAAGCTGGATTTGAACGGAACTTGTAGGTCATTCCTTTACCATTTTCTCCAATTACACCAACGGAATGGGCTTCGTCAATAATTATATTTATATTGTATTTTTCCGATAGTTGAAATAGTTTGTCTATTGGGGCGTGATCTCCATGCATCGAATAGATACTTTCAATAACAACAAATAGAGTTCCTTTGATATTTTTTATTTTTTTTTCTAAATCATCAATGCAGTTATGTTTAAAAGAAAAACTATTTGCGTTACTTAGGCGTATACCGTCACGAATAGATGCGTGAATATATTCGTCATAGACTATATATTCTCCCTTTTGTGGAACAGATGAAAATAGACCTAAATTAGCATCGTAACCAGAATTATAAATCAAGGCTTTTTCTGATCCGAAAAACTCGCTAACGAAACTTTCTGTTTCTTCAGCCTCTGCCGAGTTTCCTGAAAGTAATCTTGAACCAGTGCTGCCATAGTTCTTGGGTATTTCATTGTCTGATAATTTTGATAAACCTAGATAATCGTTTGAGAAAAAGTCTATATAATCTGAAAATAAAGAAAGGGAGCGTTGGCTCCCTAATTCATATCTTTTATTTAATAAATCTAAATATTTTGGCTTCAATTATTCAATTGTTATTTTTCTTGCTTGAAAATTTTTGCTACCCTCATCTAATTGTTGAGCTCTCAGTTCTGCAGCCTTTTTTTTCTTTTCTAAAACCTCATCCGGATAGGTAGTTGGTTGCGCACCTTCAGTAAATGCTTTTTTAGGGATAAGTCCCAAGATGTCAAACATCTCTTTATCCTCATTAAATTCAGGGTTGGGTGTAGTTAATAGTTTGTCTCCTGCAAAAATAGATCCTGCTCCAGCTAAAAAACACAATGCTTGTCCTTCAAGTGACATTTTCGTTCTGCCAGCTGAAAGTCTTACGATCGATTCAGGAAATGCTATTCTTGTAGTTGCTACCATTCTAATTAATTCCCATTGTTCGATTGGTTTTTGATCCTCAAGGGGTGTGCCTTCAACAGCTACAAGTGCATTAATTGGAATAGAGTTAGGTGGTGTTTCCATTTCCATATAGCTCATTAAGAGGCCTACTCGATCTTCGACTGCTTCTCCCATTCCGATAATACCACCAGAACATACGGTGATTCCAGCTTTACGAGCATTTTCAATTGTTTGTAATCGATCTTCGTATTCACGTGTTGATATGATGTCTTTATAATAATCTTTTGAGGTGTCAAGATTGTGGTTATATGCGAATAACCCTGCATTTTTCAAACGTTTTGCTTGATCTTCGTTCATCATACCGAGTGTGCAACATACTTCCATTCCAAGATTGTTTACCTCTTGAACCATTTCAACTACTGAATCAAAATCCTTGTTGTCTCGGACTTCTCTCCATGCAGCCCCCATGCAAAGTCTTGATGAACCATTTGCCTTTGCATTTTTAGCTTGTTCAATTACTGATTCTACGCTCATCAATTTGTGAGCATCTAATCCCGTATTATACCTCGCTGCTTGTGGACAATAGCCACAATCTTCAGAGCATCCACCTGTTTTAATGCTTAGTAAAGAAGACATTTGAACTTCTCTAGGATTGTGAAATTGACGGTGTATCGATGCAGCCTCAAAAACTAATTCTAAAAGAGGTTTATTATATAATTCGATTAATTGTTCTTTAGTTGAATATGCTGAATTTATTTTCATTTTTATCTATTTACAGTGCAAATATACAAAATGCGTTTTTGAATTTTTAAATTTGTAGATTTTCTGATTTTATGTTTTTTATTTTATCCAAAATAGTTGATTTTCTTTTCTCACCTTTAAATTGGTGTATTTTACTGTTTGGAATATCTCTATATATCAAAAATGAAGGATTAAAAAAACGATTTAAATACTTTTCCTTTGGTTTATTGTTGTTTTTTTCGATACCATTCATTTTGCAATTGGCATTAAATATTTTTTCATTGATAAAAGTTCCTAAAGCCAAGAAACATGAAGTTTATGAAGCAGGAATTGTAATGGGGGGGATGTTGTCTTTCAATGATTCAAACAATCATTTAGTATTTAATTCAAACTGTAATCGATTGACGAGTGCCATTGAACTATACAAAAATGGTGTGATCAAAAATATAATTATTTCAGGTGGCTCCGGTAGCGTTGCTTATCCATCAAAAAGAGAAGCGTCACTTTTGAAAAAGTTTATGACCACTTATTTATCGATTCCAGATTCTGTTATTTTTATTGAAAACAAATCAGATAACACTTATCAAAATGCGATATACACAAAAAATATTTTAAATAAATTAAAGATTAAAAATAGAGAGTTGATAGTGATAACCTCTCCTTTACATCAACCACGGGCGTATTTATGTTTTAAGAAAGTAGGCATTAATGTTGTGAATTATGAATTCAAAGTAGAGCACAAACAAAAAAAATGGTTTCCATCACAATCAATTATCCCCAATGAAGAAACGTTAATGAATTGGGTTGCTTTTTTACATGAAGTAATTGGACTTTTGGTGTATAAGATAGTTGGATACATCTAAAGCCAATGTTTGAAAGCTACTTTTATTTTCAATGAGGATTATTTCTTAATTTTGTTTTTCAAATTGCTTGAATTTTTATCCCCAATTAAATTATGGTTTTTGCAAGCTTAACTTTTTTGTATATTTTTCTTCCACTTAATTTAATCCTGTATTATTCTTGGAAAAATAAGTTATACAGAAACTTGTTACTGACTGTAATGAGTTTAGTTTTCTATGCATGGGGAGAACCAATTTGGATTTCATTATTAATCTTTTCTGCTTTAATTGATTATGTTAATGGGGTGTTAGTTGAAAAGTGGCGCGATACACCGTTTGCAAAAGTCCCTTTGATATCGACATTAGTAGTTAATCTTGGTCTACTTGCTACTTTTAAATATGCAACTTTTATTACTCAAAATGTTAATTTGATACTGGGAACAGAATTTAATGTACCAAGTTACGCATTACCAATTGGTATTTCTTTTTATTCATTTCAAACGATATCTTATGTGGTGGATGTCTATAAACAAGAGGTCAAGGCACAAAAATCTTTTTTGAAATTCTTGTTATTTGTTAGTCTTTATCATCAGTTGGTAGCAGGACCAATAGTTAGGTATGCGCATGTGGCTCACGAAATTGATCATAGATTTATTCATAAAAGTGATTTAAGTGCTGGGATATTGAGGTTTTGTATTGGATTATTTAAGAAAATATGCATAGCAAATGTTGCAGGTGAATTGGTTCAGAATTATCTAGTTGGTAATCTTTCAGGATTAAGTGTAGCAGAAGCTTGGTTTGGTATTTTAATGTTTACCATTCAAATTTATTTCGATTTTTCAGGATACTCTGATATGGCAATTGGTTTAGGAAGAATGGTTGGTTTCCATTACCACGAGAATTTTAATTATCCATACATTTCTAAATCAGCTGGTGATTTTTGGAGAAGGTGGCATATTTCATTAGGGACATTCTTTAGAGATTATATCTATATTCCTTTGGGTGGAAACAAAACTAAGTTGTATAGAAATTTATTTGTTGTTTGGTTATTGACCGGTTTGTGGCATGGAGCAAGTTGGAATTTTATTTTTTGGGGACTTTTTTGGGGATTATTAATTTTTATTGAACGATTATTTTTGAATAAATTATTAAACAAATTACCAACTTTTGTTAGTCATATTTATTTATTAAGTGCTGTGATTATAGGTTGGGTATTTTTCTACTTTGTTGAATTAGACAAAATGGGACAGTTTTTTCAAATTCTATTTGGCTTTAGTGATAATTCTTTGGTTTCCTCTGAATTTAAAAATGTTTTTCAAGGTCATATCTATTGGTTAATACTAGCAATAATGTTGTGTTTTCCAGTTTATCATTGGGTCCATTCAAAAGTAAGAAGAACAACTTCTCTAATCATTGCTAAAAGTATACCTGTTTTCACAATAGCGTTTAGCCTTACCTTATTGTTTATATCAACAGCAATGTTGGTTGGGAAAACATTTAATCCTTTTTTGTATTTTAGATTTTAATGGAAAACAAAGAAGTAAATAAACAAAATAATTCTGCTATTTGGCAGATGATTATTTTTTGTTCGGTATTGACTTTTTTAGGGATGTTATATCTTTTTTTACCCGCAGATAAACTAAGTATAGAAGAGAAAAGAAGACTAACTCCATTTCCAGATTTTACTATTGAAGCTATAAAGTCAGGAGATTTTATGGATAGTTTAGATAGCTATGCTGCCGATCATTTTCCATTTCGAAAAATGTTTATGAGTGTTTCAGTCTTTTTAAAATCAAAAAAAGGAATTGTCAATGAAAAAGAAACTTTTTATACAAATGTAGAGGCAATTGATCAATTGAATTCAGAAGAGAAACAGGAAGAAGTGTCTAAAATTCAAAAAATAGAAGGAGATTCAAAGAACAGTAAAGGAATGGTTGTAATAAATGGGCAAGCTTTTCAATTATTTACCAATGACCACCCACAAAATAGTAAATTAGCTTCGATAATTAATTCGTATGAACAATTTTTTAAAGATTCTGTCAAAATATACAACTTAATAGTCCCAACACCTACTGACTTCATGTTAAATGATGATTACGAAGAGTATATCGGACTTGAAAAAGAAAATATTGAAACAACCGAAAGTAAATTATCATCAGATGTAAAGAAAGTAAATGTTTACTCAGAATTATTAAAACATAAAGACGAATATATTTTTTATAGAACTGATCACCATTGGACTGCTCTGGGTGCTTATTATGGGTATGTAGCCTTTTGTGAAACGAAAGGAATTACTCCAATTAAACTTTCGGATATGGAAAAAACATATCTGAACGAAAAATTTTTAGGTACTCATTATTTGAAAACTAAGGATTTTAGATTGGCTTCAAATCCTGATAGAATAGACTATTGGATACCACCTGTTGAATCAAAAGCAATCAGATATAAAGATGGTGAGTCAGATCAAGTGTCCGTATACAAAAAAGAGGGTGTCGAAATTAACCCATATTTAGTCTTTTTAGGAGGTGATGAGCCATTAATACAATTGAAGTCAAAAGAAATCAACAACAATAAAACAATTTTGATCGTAAAGAATTCTTATGGTAATCCTTTTTCTCCATATTTTACAGCAAATTACGAAAACGTTATCGTTATGGATTATAGGTATACAGATCGAAGTGTTAAAGACATAGTGAAAGAATACAATGTAAAAGAAATTGTTATTGTAAATGGAATTTTTTCTGCAAACACCATTTCGCACCTAAATCGATTACAAGCCATTTTAAGTTTAGAAAATACTACTGAAAATAATACATTTGTAAAAAGAAAAAAACGAAGTAAAAATAAATCTATTGATAATAAGGATGTTGAAGAGTCTTTAGTGATTGATACAAATAAAGTAAATTGAAAATTATTAAAATGAAAAATTATATAACTACTATTCTGATCGTAATTTCAACATGTTTAACTGTTTTTTCTCAAGAAGTAATCGGTGTCGATTCTCTTAAATTCCCATGGTATAGACCATCAATAAATAAAATTCAGTTTTATAGTTCAAATGCATTGAAAGATTTTTCAAATTCAATGAAAGAAATTGATAAAGAACAAGTAACGATATTGCATTTAGGAGATTCACATATCCAGTCTGAAATCCCAACAGGACAAGTTCGTCAGTTACTGCAAAAGAAATACGGTGAGGCTGGCAGAGGATTGATTTTCCCCTATTCAACTGCTAAAACTTATTCTTCAATTTATTATACTTCTAAACATGAAGGTGATTGGACGAGTGCTAAGTCTATGAAATTACCATCATCACTTCCTTTAGGAATAATGGGTATGACGGCTAGAACAGAGGATTCTACAGCTTCATTTACAATTACATTAAATACCAAGGTTTCATCACATTTTAAGAAAATAAAAATTTATTGTGATAAAACATACGATGCTTTTGATATTAAACTGATTACAGATAATAATGAAATTCCAGTTAACGTGTATTCAGATTCTACTGAATCCTCTTATTTGCTGGTAGATATACCTTCGATTTCTCAAAAAATGACCATAAAAATAGCCAAAACAGCATTAAATCAAAAGTACTTTCAATTTTATGGAATGGATTTGATTTCGGATAAAAACTCTGGAATCAATTACCATTCATCTGGTGTTGGAGGAGCAAGATTTAGAAGTGTATTAGCACTCACGCATTTTTCAAAACAAATTCAATCGATCAATCCTAATTTAGTAATCATTGACTTTGGCACCAACGATTTTTTATACGACGATTCTATTAAGTCAAATTTAGAGCAAGAAATTAAAGCTGTAGTTGGGAAAGTAAGGATTGCAACTCCATTAGCATCAATCATTCTGTGTAGTACACAAGATTTATATTATAAACAGAAAAATATAAAATCTACCGAAAAATTCGCGAAATTAATTATTAAACTATCAAAAGAATTAGAATGTGGCTATTGGGATTGGTATACGATTAGTGGTGGATCAAGTTCGCTTAAAATGTGGTTAAATGAAGGACTATCTAGACAAGATTTAATTCATTTAACAAATTCAGGATACAAAGTAAAAGGTAAACTATTGTATGATGCAATCCAAAATTCTATAGATTTATTTGAACAACCATCAATACCTTCGCAGTTAGTTCTTGATTATTCTAAATTTAAGATGTTTAATTCAAAAGATTTTTTCGCGTCTAATCCTGTAGAATCAACTGTTGACCCTGTTCTTTCTGAAGTTGATAAAAGTATAAATATCAGTGATTACAAGCAAACAGAGGCAGAGTTAGCCGTGTTGACAAAACAGTCCGAGAGTCAAAATGAAGGTGTAAATAATTTAATAAAAACATTAAATAAGGAAACGATTGTAGATGATTCGATCAGTTCTTCTGTAGTGATGGCTGTTGTAGATAATAAGGTTAAAGAAGAAATTAAACAAATAAACAGCAAAGAAGAAAACAAAAAGCAAACTTTAGAAGTACTAACTTTGTCAAAAGAAATTATAGCTGAAAAAGTTATCAATTCAGATATCAAAACTTCGACAAAGAAAATAATTACTGAAAAAGGCTTGGTAGAAGAAATTGATACAATAATTCCTCAAAAGTCTGAAAGTAAACAGCAGATTATGAAAGAGGAGGAAAAGGAAAAAATTGCAAAAGAAATAAATGCCAAGAGTAAGGTTGAACAACAAAAAGTTGAACAAACGAAAGTTACTCCTGTTACAATTGCTAAGGAAGTGGTTAAAAAGAAAGCACCTGTTAAACCAAAAAGTATAGTTTACAAAGTGAAAAAAGGAGATTGCTTAGGGGTAATAGCAGACCGTCATAATGTCACGATTACTCAATTAAAACGATGGAATAATAGACTCACAGAGAACTTGCAAATCGACCAATTAATCACAATTCAAAAGTGATTGTTTTTTAAGTCTGTTTGAAAAGTTATACAATGATCCGAATTAAAAATTAATACCGTTTTATATGATTTTTAGAATCAATACTTTAATTTAAAGTTTTGTATTCTTGATTCAATATTAAATTAACGATTTTTTTGTCGTCTATTCAAATAGTTTCCCAGGATTTAATATCCCGTTGGGATCAAAAACATTTTTAATTTGTTTCATTAAATTGAGTTGAATTTCAGAAAAGGCAATAGGCATATATTTTTTTTGTACTAATCCGATACCATGTTCACCTGAAATAGTTCCTCCAAGTGCAATGACTCTTTGAAATAATTCACTAATTGCTTTTGTAAGATCGGTGTTCCAAAATTCATCAGATAACTCACCTTTAATGATGTTTACGTGTAAATTCCCGTCTCCCGCATGTCCATAACATACGGACTGAAAACCATAAATTTCCCCGATTTGTTTGACTGCTTTTAATAACTTTGGAAGTTCAAATCTAGGTACTACTGTATCTTCTTCTTTGTAAACGGAATGCGATTTAACAGCTTCTCCGACTTTTCGTCTAAGTTTCCAAAGTTGGTCTTTTTGTGCTTCACTCTCTGCAAATAAAATTTCATCAGTTTCAAATTTTGCCAAAACTTCATTAATTGCTTCACACTCTTTAAAAAGTGTTTCAGTGTCAAATCCATCTACTTCAATCAAAAGATGAGCTTGGTGATTCTCTTTAATTTCAATTGTGTTTTCGCTAACATATTTTTGTGTCCAGAGTATTGCGTCTCTTTCCATAAATTCTAATCCACTTGGTGTAATACCAGCTCTAAATATGGCTGCTACAGCTTCACATGCTTTTTCAGCATCGAAGAAAGGAACTAGCATTAATAGGTTTTCAGTTGGATGTGGAATTAAACGAAGTACAATTTTTGTTACAATTCCCAATGTTCCTTCGCTACCTACTATAAGTTGAGTTAAATTATAACCTGTCGCGTTTTTTAATACATTCGCCCCTGTCCAAATGATGTCCCCTGAAGGTAAAACGACTTCAAGGTTCAATACATAATCTTTGGTTACACCATATTTTACTGCTTTTGGCCCACCTGAATTTTCTGAAATATTTCCGCCAATGAAACAACTTCCTTTACTAGCAGGATCTGGAGGATAGAAAAGACCTACTTCTTTTACTGCTTCCTGTAACACTTGAGTAATGACGCCAGGTTCAACAGTTACTTGATGATTTTTTTCATCAATTTCTAATATTTTATTGAATTTTTCCATGGATACCACAACACCTCCAAATACTGGTAATGCTCCACCGCTTAAACCAGTCCTTGCTCCTGCGGGTGTGACAGGGAGTTGATGAGTATTGCAATAACTCAAAATTAAAGAAATCTCTTCTGGTGTTTGAGGTTTTAATACGATTGCGGGTAAAAAAAACAAGTCCTCAGTTTGATCTTTTCCATATTCAATTCGTTGATTTTCATCTAGTATGCATCTATCACCTAAAAGATTTTTAAAAAAAGAAATTGCTGTTGAATCAATGGAGTTGAATTTCATAAAATGTTCATATTAATAAAGTAGGTTGAACTCAATTTAAAACAAAAATACAAATAGCAGTGATTGAATGGAAATATTTATTCTATCTATGCGCTTATTTTCTATTTTTGTACTAGTGCAAATGTTGTATTGCATTTTTAATCATTAAAAATTACATTATGAATAATTGGTTTACTGTAAAAGTAAAATATACAAAACAACTTGAAAATGGAGCTTTTAAAAGAGTTTCTGAACCTTATTTATTAGCAGCAATGACCTTTACAGATGCAGAAGCGAGGATTTATGAAGAGTTGGGTTCAATTATCAGAGGAGAGTTTTCTGTGACAAATATAGCACGTACTGATTATCATGATATTTTCCATTATGAAGACAGTGATTTGTGGTACAAATGTAAAGTTAGCTACGAAAGCCAGGATGCAGATACAGACAAAAAGAAAAAAGTATCCCAAAATTTTTTAGTTTCTGCTTTTACAGTAAAGGATGCTTATGAGAGAATTCAAGAAAGCTTGTCAACTTTAATGGTCGATTTTCAAGTTCCGTCAATTATACTTTCTCCGATTGTTGACATATTCCCTTTCAATGAGGATTTAGACAGAGAAATTGAACGCAGACCTTTAGTTGAGGATGAGTTAACAAACGCAAATGGAAAAGGTGTTGTTTACTCAGCAGCTGGAAGTGATTTTGATGAAGATGAATTGGATGATGAAGATGATTCAGAAGAACTAGATGTAACATCTGATTTTGAAGGGAGTGTTGATGAAGAAAATGCTTAATAAATATAACTCTCAAAAAAGTAAATGGAAGAATTTCTAAATAAAATACGCGACGATCATCATAACTTTGATAAAGGTGAACTTTCAGATCATGTTGGAAATGATCCGTTTGCTTTTTTTCATGATTGGTTCAAAGAAGCTGTTACAGTTCAACAACCTGAAGCAAATGCTTTTGTATTATCAACTGTAAATGCAAAATTTCAACCAAGTTCTAGGATTTTGTACATAAAAGAATTAACAAAAGAGGGGATGGTTTTTTTTACAAATTATTCCTCCCAAAAAGGAGAAGAGTTAGAAAATTCTCCATTATGCAGTGCGTTGTTCTTTTGGCCTTCATTAGAACGTCAAATAAGAATTGAAGGAATTGTTTCAAAAGTTTCTTCTGAAGTGAGTGATGTTTATTTTAAATCACGACCAAGAGAAAGCCAACTTGGAGCTTGGGCTTCGCAACAAAGTCAACAATTAGAAAACAGAGAACAACTTATACAACGATTCAAAGAATTTTCTCAATTATATAACGAAGAAGTGCCACGTCCACCGCATTGGGGAGGGTATGTATTGAAACCATCGAAATTTGAGTTTTGGCAAGGAAGGCCTTCTAGGTTACATGATCGAATTGTTTTTGATCGAATGGATGCTAATAATGAATGGATTATTTACCGAAAAAATCCATAATGTTTGATAAAGAACCATCGATTGTAACTTTAATGAACGGTATACGTGTGGTTTACCTTCAGGCTTCATCTGTGGTTGCGCACATGGGGGTTACAATTTTAGCAGGGTCACGCTATGAAAATTCAAGTGAAGAAGGTTTAGCTCATTTTTTAGAACACTGTATTTTTAAAGGGACTAATAAAAGAAGAGCTTTCCATATTTTGTCACGTTTAGATGCTGTAGGAGGGGAGTTAAATGCATATACTACTAAAGAAGAAATTTGTGTTTATGCATCTTTTACTAAAGAATATTTTAAAAGAGCAGCAGAACTACTTGCTGATATTGTCATAAATTCTAATTTCCCTGAGAAAGAAATTCAAAAAGAAAAAGACATTGTTTTGGATGAAATTAATTCGTATTTAGATGCTCCAGGTGATAAGATATACGATGATTTCGAGGCTTTATTGTTTAAGAATCATCCTCTAGGAACCAATATTTTGGGTACAAAAGAATCTGTCTCCACATTTACAAGAGAAGATTTGTTGAACTATACCAAAAGATTTTTCTTCGCCGAAAATATTGTAATTTCATTTGTTGGAGATTTACCTTTAGAAAAGATTATTTCGGTTTTAGAAAAAGAATTTAGTGGGTTAACAAATAGAAGTGCTCAATTAGAACCTACTTCATTTGAAGGTTATGTGCCATTTAAAAAAAGAACTAAGGAAGCAAATTTTCAAGCGCATGCTGTGATTGGTGGAGTTGCACCAGGGTACAATAGTCCGCACAGAAGAGGAATGACATTACTTACGAATGTGTTGGGAGGTCCTGCTTTAAATTCACGGTTGATTCTGACCATTCGTGAAAAGTATGGTTATTCCTATAACATTGAAGCAAATTATGCTCCTTATGCTGATATTGGGTATTGGTCTATATATTTCGGTACAGATCAAAAATATTTAGATAAAACAATAAAACTTGTCTATAAAGAAATTCAATTAATGTATGATCAAGCGCTTTCTGAGGTACAATTAAGAAAGGCGAAAGAACAACTGAAAGGTCATTTAGCGCTTTCTTTGGATAGTAATTCAGGTATTATCCTTGGTCTAGGGAAAAGTTTATTATTATTTGATCAAATTGATTCCATTCATGAAATTTATGATGCTTTGGATAAATTAACTGTTCGAGAATTGAAAGAAATTGCAGCAGTTTATTTTGATAAATCAAAAATTTCCGAATTAGTCTTTGAGTTAAACAACTGATTCCAATGATTCAACGTGTTCTTGGAACGTTTTATTTTTTATTGATTTTTCATCCTACATTTAGTCAATTTTCTGATACTGTTCCAAAATTCACAAATGGCTTGGTTGCTTTTACATTTTTTAATGAGGAAGAAAATAGTCATTCAATTAAAGGAGATGTATTAAGAGGTCTTAAACACAATTTCGTTGTACAGATTGTTTCCGAAAAAAATAATTATAAATCTCAAGTTTCTTGCAGGCAATTAAGCAGTTTAGTGAGTCAATTCGCGGATTTGGTTCCAAGTAAAGTGTTCACTAAGACAAAATTCCATTCTTCGGATTCGTTAGGAAATAGTATCAATGTTAAAATTCCTTTGAAGAGAGAATTAATTGATCAACCAATCAATGTTTTATTCATACAACGTAACTCTGTATGGTATTCTTATATCCATAGAAAAGTACTTTATTTTAAAAAGAATAAACGGGGAATTTTCTTTGAAAAATCGATGGACTCAATTTGTTTAAAAGGAAGAATCACTCCTGCAAAATCTCATTTTTATGTTATTAAATATAGTGATAGTTTGGGTGGGGAAGAAAAAGAGGAATTATATACCTATGAAGGAAAAAATTGTACAACCTCACTTTTCCAGAATCAACAACGTAAACCACAAAGACATGTGTTGATGATCAATGGTTACAGAGGACATCATAAAGAAAATGATCATTCTGACCATCTTTTAACCTCTTGGGATAAATACCATTATTGGTATAGAGTAAATGACACATTTCTATCTTTTTTAAAGCATAAAATATATTATTTAGATGCTAGTATGAGTTTGAAAACTACCAATCATAGATCAGCTTTGAGATTAGCATGGAGTTATTTAAGAACTCAATTCCCTTTATGTAAGAATTATGCCAAAGATAAAAAGGAAAGATTTAATCTTACTTCAAATATTTCAGGGTTTTATGAAAGAAAAAAACTTGGTAAAATTTCAGGTAAAGTAATTAGATTAACTTTTTTGTCTGATTTGAACAGTGTGGGGGTTAAAGATACAGTTGATTTTATTTGTCATAGTATGGGATATGCCTATATGCTTGGTGTCTTGGAAGAGATTAAAACAGAAGTTGTACTTGGTAAATGTTTTATATTAGCGCCTGAAAATGCGAGTGTTGAAGGATATCGGTGGTCAGATTTCGAGGAGGTGTGGCAAATTGGTAGTAACTTAGATCAAGCAACTTTTGATCCTATTTGGATGCAAGATGGTATTGCGCCTCAGGTTCAGGTAAAAGATTTGGAACAAATAGTTGGTGTAAAAGGAGGTCGGATTTTTTTTCCTGAAAATTATACACCAAAAAATTTTAAGGATAGCCACATGATGTACAATTACGATTGGATTTTTAATTCAATTAAAGAACATCGAAAGCTTCTCAAACAATAAATTCAAAGTCAGGTAATTCTTCAATGTATTCAAGTCGTTGTAAATTTCGATTGATAAAGATATAATAGTGCTTTAATCCGTTAGTTAACCATAAATAATCAGCTCCTATAGATGCATTGTAATGAGCAATTTGGTGAAGTGTTTTTTCATTGATTGGAACTTCTGGTGCTTTACATTCCACTAAAATTTTAATTTTTTTATCCTTTCCGTAAACGACAATATCGCATCTTCTTCCCAAGGTGTGGATTTTAATTCCTAATTCTGAAGTAATTAAACCTTGAGGAACATGTTTTTGTTGAATAAGATAATGAATGGCGTGCTGTCTGACCCATTCTTCAGGTGTAAGTACTAATTTCTTTCTTCTAATCTGACACAATACGAAAAACATTCCTTCTTTTTGTGTAAGATTTAAAGGCGCTTTTGGTAAGTGAAGTGGAGTAAAATCCATAAATCAAAAGTATCAAAATTAATATGGTAAAATTAGAAATCTTTTTTCTAACAAATCATTAACTTTGAGCTATGGATTTTAAATCGTTGATACAAGATATTAGAGGTAAAAAATTTAAACCGGTATACTTACTACATGGAGAAGAACCCTATTATATTGATGTAATCACTAAAGAATTCCAAGCAAATGTGCTTGAACCTCATGAAAAAGATTTTAATGAAACCATTTTTTATGGGAAAGAAATTAATGTATTACAATTGATTTCTGAAGCAAAAGGATTTCCAATGATGGCTGAAAGACGTTTAGTTATCGTTAAAGAAGCCCAGGAAATGAAAGATTTAGATGCTTTCGAATCTTACTTGAATCAACCCAATCCTTCTACAATTGTTGTATTTGCACACAAACATAAAAAAATTGACGCACGAAAGAAAATTGCAAAATTATTTCCAAAAGTCGGGGAGGTATTCCTTTCTGATAGGGTAAGAGATTATCAATTGGTTGATTGGATTAGCAAATACATGGCAACAACTGATTATAAGATAACAGGGAAAGCAGCGATTATGTTAGCAGATTTCTTGGGGAACGATTTGAGTCGTATCACTAGTGAATTAGATAAGTTGGCATTATTGATTGAAAAGGGATCAACCATTAATGAGGTTCATATTGAAGAAAATATTGGGATTTCAAAAGATTACAATGTATTTGAATTATCGAAAGCAGTAAGCAGTAATAATTTTGAGAAAGCAATGAAGATCGTTCTGTATTTTCATCATAACCCCAAAACAGGTCCTTTAGTTGTTGTAATCAGTACGTTGTTTAATCTTTTTAGCCAATTAATGAAGATAAATTTTGCGCCAAACAAAAGCCCAGATGCATTGGCTTCTTTATTGGGGGTTGCTCCATTTATCACAAAAGATTTAATTGTTGCTGCAAGAGTCTATGACAAGAAAAAAATCGCGAGTAATATTTCTGTTTTGTACGAATACGATTTAAAATCAAAAGGAATAAATAGCGCTTCTTACGAAGAGTATGATTTAATGGTTGAAATGATTTACAAATTGATGCATTAGTTTTCGAATGAATAGTTTTTATGTACCACAACTAAAATCATCTGATAAAGAAATTACCTTATCCGAAGAGGAATCAAAACATGCGTGTAGGGTACTTCGCTTGAAAATTAATGATTTAGTAGAATTACTAGATGGTTTTGGGGGTATTTACCAGGCAAAGATCATAGAGGATCATCCAAAAAGATGTAAACTTGAGATTTTATCATTTGATTTGACGGTTGCATCAAATTATCAAATACATTTGGCGATAGCTCCCACAAAAAATCTAGATCGAATTGAATGGTTGGTAGAAAAAGTTACTGAAATTGGAGTGACAGAACTCACATTCATTATTGGGGAGCACAGTGAACGAAAAGAGATTAAGTTAGAACGAATAGAGAAGATTTTAGTTGCTGCAATGAAGCAATCTAAACGAAGTTATTTACCAATTTTAAATCCTGTAGTAACTGTCAAAGAATTTTTAAATATGTATCCTTCAGGTGCTTTGGCGCATTGTGAGATTGGTGAAAAAAAGCAACTTCCAGAGGTGATTCAATCTGAAAATTATCCGATATTAATAGGTCCAGAGGGTGATTTTTCAAAAAATGAAATTAATCTTGCAAATGAAAAGGGGTATGATTTTATTAGTTTGGGCACAAATCGTTTGAGAACTGAAACTGCAGGTTTATTTGCATGTGTTCAAGCAAAGTTATGCTTAGATATTTTTTAGTTTTTCACTTGATTTCTTTATTGGAGGAAAAAAGAGTGCTTTTATAATCAGATAATTGATGCATGTGATGAAGAGTTTAGTTTTAATTGGGATTTCAATATTTTTTTCGCTAAATCTAGTAGGTCAGTCATTTAAGTTGGCTGTATTGAAATACAATGGCGGTGGAGATTATTATGCCAATCCTACCTCATTACCCAATCTTGTTCAGTTTTGTAATGGAACCTTGGGGATGAAAATAAATAAAGATGTCCCATATGTCGACGCAACAAGTAAAGACATTTTTGAATATCCGTTTGTACATATGACAGGACATGGCAATGTCGTATTTAATGCTCAAGAAATAGATAATTTAAGAACATACATGTTAGGTGGTGGTTTTTTACATATTGACGATAATTACGGTATGGATACCTATATTCGTACACAACTTAAACGTATCTTTCCAAATAATTCTCTTGAAGAGCTCCCTTCAAATCACCCAATTTTTCATCAGAAATTTGATTTTGAAGGATTGCCTAAAATCCATGAGCATGATGATAAGCCAGCTAAAGCCTACGCAATTTCTATTGAAGGTAAAATAGTCTGCTTGTATACGTATGAAACTGATTTAGGAGATGGATGGGAAAATCAAAATGTACACAATGACTCTCCTGAGAAAAGGAAAATGGCATTACAAATGGGGGCGAATATCTTATCGTATGTTTTCTCTCGCTGATTATAAATCGTCTGGTAACTCAGCTTCTTTGTAAGATTTATTTTTAGGCTTAAGCTTATCAATGAATACCACTTTGAATTTATCCCCGTTTTCTGTTGTAATCAATTCAGATATTCCATTATCAATTGTAGGTGCTTTTTTATCGGAATTATAGAACTTTTTATCTAGAAGTTCATAAGTCTCATCTTCAAGCTGTATGAAAATTGCAACAATACAGCCATTTTCGATGCGTGCTTTACCATTGTAACAGTAGCTGCCTTCTGGTTTAAAGTAGCTTACAATTACATTTTTATGTACAGCATCTTCGACTGTGTAACTACCTCTTGATTGAAAGGATAATTCCATTTTTTTAAAGCAATCATTTGATTGTGAGTAAGTAAAAGCAGATGATATAAGAGTTGCTAATGCGCTCAGAAAATACTTAAAGTACATAGTATGATAAAATTAATTGATGTGATTTGAATATAAGTCTACTAATTTAGCCAGAAAGTAGATTTTACAAGTTAATTATTTAATTTTGGTTACTAAATTTTGCTAGATTTAACATTTAAACTAAGAAATTAATGAATAAGAATTCTGTTGCTACCCATTTTGAAGAAGCGTTGAAAGTTCTGCAAGATTTTTCAGTAGAGGAAAATTTTACCAAGATTTTAGAAGCTGGAAATTTAATTGTTAATGCATTAAGTAAAGGTGGTAAAGTTATATCTTGTGGAAATGGTGGTTCAATGTCGGATGCAATGCATTTTGCTGAAGAATTGACAGGGAGGTATCGAAATGATCGAAAAGCGATTCCTGCAATGGCTATTTCTGATCCCTCTTATTTAAGTTGTGTATCAAATGATTATGGGTATGATTTTGTATTTTCTCGATTTCTAGAAGCGTTTGGAAATTCGAACGATGTGTTGGTGGCGATTTCAACTTCAGGAAACTCTATTAATGTGTTAAATGCAATTTCAGAAGCGAAATCAAAGGGAATGATAATTATTGGATTAACAGGAAAAGACGGAGGGAAAATGGCTGGACTATGTGATGTAGAAATTAGAGCGCCATATTCAAATTATGCAGATCGTGCACAAGAAATTCATATTAAGGTTATTCATTCTTTAATTGACTATATAGAGCGTAATTTATAGTTGACGTCAATCAGATTTTTATGCCTCCAGTTTAAATGGAGTACGATTTAATAAGGACCTTCCTAAGGTCAAACCATCAGTATAATGCAATTCACTTCCTACTGAAACACCTCTTGAAAGAGTTGTTATGAGTATATCAAAAGGTTTTAATTTTTTGTATAAATAATAATTTGTTGTATCTCCTTCCATAGTTGGACTAAGGGCAAAAATAACTTCTCTTACGTTTGAACTAGATGCTTTAATAATTAAATCGTTTATGTTTAGATCGTTAGGTCCAATTCCGTCCATTGGAGAAATTATCCCTCCTAATACATGATAAATCCCTTTGAATGAATTTGTTTCTTCGATAGCTAAAATATCTCTAATGTCTTCAACGACACAAATTATTTCATGATTCCTTTGAGGGTTCGAACATATACTGCAAATTTCATTGTCACTTATGTTTTTACAAGATTTACAATGTTTTACATGGGTTTTTAATGCAAGAAATGCCTGAGCAAAACGTTCAATTTCTTCTGGTTTACGATGAAGTAAATTCAAAACTAAACGTAATGCAGAACGTTTACCAATACTCGGTAAAGTAGAGAGTTGGTCTACAGCATCTTGTAAGTATCTTGAAGGTAGTTTCATAAAGCGGTAGTTTCTTGAGCAAAAATAAACATAGATTACTCCTTTTTACATGCTACTGTTTATTATTTTTGCACAAAATAGATTGTTATGACTTATGATGTTGCAATAATAGGAGGAGGCATAGTTGGTGCTGCTACTTTATATAAATTACAAAAGAAGAATCCTGATTTGAAAATTGTATTGATTGAGAAGGAAAAATTAGTTGCGGATCATCAAACAGGTCATAATTCAGGTGTCATTCACTCAGGTTTGTATTACACACCAGGTTCTTTGAAAGCAAAAAATTGTGTTTCGGGTAGACACGAATTGGTTGCTTTTGCAAAGGAACATGGAATTGCACACGACGTTTGTGGAAAGGTTGTTGTAGCAACTAAAGAGAGTGAATTGCAATACTTAGAGAAAATTTTTCAAAATGGAAGTGCAAATAACATTGAAGGTTTAGAAAAAATCACTTCTTCCCAAATTAAAGAGATTGAACCTTTTGTAGAAGGTATTTCTGGATTGTGGGTTCCGTGTACCGGTATTATTGATTTTAGAGGTGCAACTTCTAAAATGGTTGAAATTTCTCTCGCTTTACAGTCAGAAAGTAAATTGTTATTAGAGCATGAAGTAATTGATATTTTAAAAGGAGAGACTATTTCTACAATTGTAACGAATAAAGGAAATGTAACAGCAAAGCATTTGGTTTTTTGTGCAGGTTTACAAGCCGATCGTTTGGCAAAAAAAGATGGGGTAGCATTAAAAGAAAAAGTTGTTGGTTTTAGAGGCGACTATTATGAATTGACTGAGGAGGCAAAACATAAAGTGAGGAATTTGATTTATCCTGTTCCAAATCCTGATTTTCCTTTTTTAGGTGTTCATTTTACTCGTATGACAAATGGTGATGTGGAGTGTGGTCCAAATGCCGTATTTACTTTTAAAAGAGAGGGATATAACAAAACAGACTTTTCATTGAAAGATACATTTGACGCCTTAACATATAGAGGAACGTGGAAATTATTTATGCAAAACATGAAATATGGTTTAGATGAATACCGCCGTGCTTTTTCTAAAAAATTATTTTTAGAAACGTTACAAGTTCTTATTCCATCATTAACAATGGAAGACATTGTCCCTGGAAGAGCAGGTGTACGCGCATTATTGTTGGGGGAGGATGGAGATACGAGAGATGACTTTAGAATTGAGTATCATGGAAATTCAATCCATGTGTTGAATGCTCCATCTCCAGCTGCCACAGCTTCTTTAGCAATTGGTGGTTATATTGCTGATGAAGCAAGTAGACATTTTGGGGTCTGATTTTGTTGCGTTTAACCGTATTTTTGGTTCTTTACATCAAACCATTTTTAACACAAAACCATATTGAAGGTTACTTATAGTAAAGATTTTTGGTTTTTATCAATTGCTATTTTATTCTTTATGGTAAGTTTCAATATGATTCTACCTGAGATGAATCAATTGATTACCTCAATGAATGCGGGCGATTATAAGGGGTTGATCATTTTATTTTTTGCTTTGGCTGCAGCAATATCTAGGCCTTTTTCTGGTCAATTAGCAGATAAAGTTGGAAGAAAATCCATGATTATTTTCGGTTCAATCTTAAGTATATTTACTTTATTATTGTATCCGTTTGCGTCAAGTATCTACCTGTTCCTTATGTTACGATTTATTCATGGTTTTAGTGTAGGTGCTTCACCCACAGGTGCAACTGCGATGGTTATCGATGAACTCCCAATAGAGCGACGAGGTTCAGGAATGGGGATTTGGGGCACGTTTATTTCAGTTGGTATTGGGGTAGGGCAGTTAATCGGTAGTCCAATTAAAGCGTATTTAGGCACACAAGGAATGTTTGTTTTAGCTGCTATTTTTGTTGGTATAGCATTGTTATTTCAATTAAGTGTGAAAGAAACGCTCTCTCATAAGCAACGTTTCACACTTGCTTTAATTCTTCCTTCAAGAGAAAATCTGTTTGAAAAAGGTGTCTTTCCAGCTGCAGTAGTTATGATTTTGACTTCAGCTTGTTCAGGGATCATCTTTGTACTTGTTCCAGATATTTGTGAGTACTTAGCGATTAAGAATAAAGGGTGGTTCTTTTTATTTTACGTTGTTTCTACAATTCTTATTCGTTTTTTTGCTGGTCGATTTTCTGATGTTAAAGGTAGGGTTGTAGCTTTAAAATGGGGAGTCTTTTGTTTGGCGAGCGCAATGATTCTTTTGATGTTTTCGATCAATCAATTTATATTTACTCTTTCATCAGTTGTTTTTGGAATAGCTACTGGAATTATTAGTCCTGCGTTATATGCATGGTCGGCAGATTTATCTCCAGTACATCGAAAAGGAATTGGAACAGGGACTTTGTTTATAGCGTTGGAAATAGGTATAATGTTAGGATCGTTTATGACTTTATTAACTTATTCTAACACATTGTTTTCGGCGAATTTTTCATTTGCTTCAGGACTGATTTGTGCTGTAATTTCTTATTTGTTTCTTCGAAGATATTAATCCTTTTTCCACTGAATAGAACCAAGTTGAAGACGTTCTCGTAATGCATTAGTAGTTTGGATATCAAAACATTCTACATTTTCAAGTGTTCCATAAAATTGATAACCAAAATGACGAACACTCATTTGATCATAGTATACAAATTTCATAAAACTTAACTTTCCTTCCAGATATTTTTTTTCTATGTATGGGGAAAGTAATTCCCATGTTTTAAAAAAGTTGGCTTTAATTTTCAAGTTTTGAAGAAGTATTTGATCAAAATTAGATGCGTAGGTAAGTCCGTGATCAAATGAATTCGGGTACGTATTAAATACTTCACAAAATTTTGACAATTCTTCAATATTTTTAAATTGAAGTGAATTATAAACAGAATCGTTGAAGTTAACTTCGTCAGGATTAAAGTTAAAAGTATGCTGAAATTTTTTCAATGAATAGTTAACCGCATTCAATTTGATTCCTAATTCTATAAGAGGAAGTACTTCGTAGTTTTTTTTTAGCCAATTTAGATGATTTTTAGTCGAGATTTGTATTGCCCATTCAATCAGTCCTTTACTTTGCATTAGTTGTATGAATTCTCCATTATCAATTTCTTGGACACTATCAATTTGCGTGTATTTTTTACCTGATTCAATAATTAACTGAGACATTTTTTTCTTGAAAAAAGAAATGTCATTGTTAGATAAAGATTTATATAGGAATAAATAGGTTTGAGCAGGATCTATTGCGTATTTGGATGAGAATTCAACGTAATGTGATTTTGCA
>Ga0172376_10001749_pt1 | contig 27371 bp, 22 predicted proteins | sample Lak35m_FD_121114 | JGI IMG/M metagenome (GOLD analysis project Ga0172376, IMG submission 121114) | Freshwater microbial communities from Kabuno Bay, South-Kivu, Congo - kab_092012_35m | ecosystem: Environmental > Aquatic > Freshwater > Lake | place: Democratic Republic of the Congo: South-Kivu...
CGAAGTCATCGCCCAAGCCGATCCCGGGAAGGGCAAGACGACCTTTGCTGCGCTCTGTGGCGCCTGCCACAAACTCTATGGCGAAGGCGGCGCGATCGGACCCGAACTCACCGGCAGCGACCGTCACAACCTGGACTATCTCCTGGGCAACATCGTCAATCCGAACGAAGTCGTCCCGGCCGATTACCTTCTCACCGTCTTCACCCTGAAGGATGGGCGAGTCGTCTCCGGCGTCGTGCCCGAGCAGAATGAAAAGACCGTCACCGTGCAAACGCCGGTGGAGCGGCTCACGATTCCGACGGACACGATCACGAAACGCGAGTCCATGCCCGTGTCGCTCATGCCCGAGGGGCTCCTGAAGGCGATGGATGAAGCGACGGTGAAGGATCTGATCGCCTATTTGATGACGAAAGCTCCGGTGGCGGCACCTTGAGCGCCCGGATTCAAAGCTCGATCTGCCCCGAAATCCCGGGACAAAGCTCGGAACCGTCGAGTTCCATACCACCGGCGCCGAAGAACCGCACCTCGCCCGTCGCGCCGATCGTCCAGAATTCGAAGCAACCGATCTCGAAATAAAGATCGCGCTTCTCCTCCATCTCGGCCCGGGTGTTCGAAGGGGACAGCACCTCGACACAAATCTCGGGGGCCTTTTCGAAGACCTTGAATTCTCGCATCGGCTCGTAGCGCTCGCGGGACATCCAGCCGACGTCGACCAGCTTCACGCCGTCGGAGGTGGAGACGGGGCATTCCGTGATACCGATGCCGTTGGGAAGCATGGTCTGAAGGAGCCACAAGGCCCGCCCCTGATAAACTCCATGTTTCGCCGCCGCCCACGGGCTGAGGACGAGATGTCCGTAGCGGTCCGTTTCGACTCGCTGGTTGGCATACGGATGAGCCTCACCGCTGTCCAGGATCTCGTCCCAACGGCGGTGATTGAAGGCATGCTGGTCGGAAACCTCTGGCAACTTCAAGTAAAGAGACACGACGAAATTCTATCCAGATTCGTTCATTTGACCAGTTTCTTTTTCCGGATCGCGCCTTTGCCAGACCGTCCCGCTTGTGTATCATCACGCTCCCATACGTTTTCCAACCCCCACCCGTCCCAGACCCATGCCCTTCCAATTCACCGGATTCGCCGACGAGGCCGAGAAATCTCTCGATGGACAAATCGCCACGCTCAAGGAGGCGGGCTGGAGCGCGATCGAGCTGCGTCTCGTCAACGGCAAGAGCATCTGCGACCACACCGAGGAAGAATGGCAGGCGGTGCGCGCACAGCTCGAGGCGAATGGAATCGAGATCGTCGGCTTCGGCGGCCAGATCGGCAACTGGGCCCGTCCCGTGACCTCGGATTTCCAGAAGGACATCGACGAACTCAAGCGAGTCGCTCCGCGGATGCGTTCGGTCGGCGCGAAGTATCTCCGCATCATGTCCTGGCCGAATGACAAGGACGCTCCCCTCTCCCGCGAAGACTGGAAGGCCGAGGTCGTGCGACGTCTCCGCGAGCTCGCCCCCATCGCCGAAGGCGAGGGCGTCATCCTCGCCCACGAGAACTGCAGCGGTTACGGGGAAACGCCCGAAGGATTCCTCGAGCTGATCGAGGCAGTGCCGAGCCCGGCTTTCAAACTCATCATCGACACCGGCAACAACAGCCTGCACGACAACAACAACGAGTCGACCTGGGACTACTACACGAAGTGCCGCGATCACATCGTGCACGTGCACATCAAGAGCGCGAAGCCGAATCCCGAAGGAGGCGACTGGATCACCTGCCACGTCGACGAGGATGCCGTGCAGCGCCGCATCATCGAAGACCTCGAAAGGACCGGCTACAACGGCTGGCTCTCGATCGAGCCTCACATCAAGGCCGCGATCCACGCCGGACAGGATGTCGACGACTCGGGCGAAGCCCGCAAGGTCTGGGTCGAATACACCCGTCGCCTCGAGAAGCTCGTGAAAGAAGTCACCGGATGAAGCGTTTTCTCCGCGGCGTGCTGTGCCTGATCGGCGGGTTTATTTCCATCGCCACCCTCCACGCCGCCGAGCGAACGAACGTGCTCTGGTTTGTCGTCGACGACATGTCGGCGAATTTCTCCTGCTACGGGGAAAGAACGATCGCGACACCCCGCGTCGATGCCCTGGCGAAGGAGGGCACGCGCTTCACCCTCGCCTACGTCACCGCACCGGTGTGTTCGCCGTGTCGCTCCGCCCTCATCACGGGCATGTATCAGACCACGATCGGCGCGCACCAACACCGCAGCGGCCGCGGTGAGCTGAAAATCCATCTGCCCGAAGGCGTCGAGCCGATCCCAGCGATCCTCCAACGCGCCGGCTACCACACCTGCATCGGGAGCGGTCTCGTCCCCAACCCGACTTCCGGCAAGAGCGGCAAAGGCAAATCCGGAAAGGGCAAAGCCGGTCTTGGCAAGACCGACTACAATTTCGAATACGATCCCGCGATCTACGATGGCGCCGACTGGAGCACGCGGGCCGAAGGCCAGCCCTTCTTCATGCAGGTGCAGCTCGCCGGCGGCAAATTGCGCGAAGGGCCGATGGACAAACGCGAGGAGAAGTTCCGCAGCAAGGTGCGCGAGGCTTTTGGCGCGACGACCGATCCGGCGAAGGTCATCCTCCCGCCGCACTATCCCCGCGATCCGGTGCTCCTTCAGGATTGGGCCGACTACCTCGACTCCGTTCGCCTGACCGATCGTCAGGTCGGAGAAGTGATCGATCGTCTCAAGGCGGAAGGTTTGCTCGATTCCACCCTCGTCGTCTTCATAACCGATCACGGGATCAGCCATGCGCGCGGCAAACAGTTCCTCTACGATGAGGGCACACACATCCCCCTCGTCGTGCGCGGCCCCGGCATTGCCGCAGGAGCGGTGCGTGAAGATCTCGTCGAGCACATCGACCTCGCCGCACTGACCCTCGCGGCCGCCGGACTCGAGGTGCCCGTGTGGATGCAGGGACGCGATCTCTTTGTGAAGGATTACCACCCGCGCACCGAAGCCTTCGCCGCACGCGATCGCTGCGACGAGACCGTCGAGAAGATCCGCAGTCTGCGCACCGATCGTTTTCTTTACATCCGGAACTTCCATCCCCAGCGTCCGCACCTGCAACCGAACCGCTACAAGGATGCCAAAGATATTCTGATCGCCTTGCGGGCCGCTCACGAGGCGGGTAGCCTTCCACCCCTGACCGAACAACTGCTCTTCGCCCCGACGCGTCCCGTCGAGGAACTCTACGAAACCCGGTCCGATCCCTGGCAAAACCACAATCTCGCGAACGATCCCGCCCACGCCGCGACCCTCGCGGAGCTGCGTGGCAAACTCGAAAGGAAACTCGTCGCCACCAAAGATCCCGCGTCCGAGAGCGAGGCGATGTATGACAGCGACATGGCGGAATATCTGAAGAAGCCCGACGCCACGATCGAGGCCAACATCGCCCGGATGAAACGATGGGCCGCCGAGGGGAAATGACGTGATTCATCTGGCCGATTCCGGCCATTGCCCCGAGCGGAGGATCCTGATTGAATCGACGGCAGATGAGACTGCCGACCGCCCTTTTCGCCCTCTCCCTCGCCCTGACCATTCCCACCACCGCCGCCGAATGGCCGCAGTTCCGAGGGATCAATGGCAGCGGAGTCGCGTCGGGTGCGGAGCCGCTACCGACCGAGTTTTCCCTTGATTCGAAGGTGCTCTGGCGAGCTGAACTCGGCGACGGGATCGGCTCGCCCGTGATCGCCAGAGGCCGGGTCTTCAACACCGCGTTGGTCGATGAAAAAACCTTCGTCATCATCTGCCACGAGGCCGCGACGGGCAAGGAACTTTGGAAACGCGAGATGCCTGCGGGCGAACTGCCCCGCATCACTCCGCCGAACAGCCATGCCTCGTCCACCGCCGCGACCGACGGAGAACGGGTCTACGCCTACTTCAGCACCCTCGGCATCCTCGCCTTCGACGCCGCCACCGGAGCCGATGTCTGGAGATGCGAATTGTCCAAGCCTGCCTACCTCATGGATTGGGGCTCTGGCGCCTCGCCCGTCGTCCACGACGGACGTCTCTACTTCGCGCAGGACGATGATCTGAATTCCTTCCTCCTCTGCCTCGATGCCAAGACCGGATCACCGCTCTGGAAAACGCCGCGTCCCGAGATGCTCGCGGGTTATTCGTTACCCGTGATCTGCGAGGCGAACGGACGCAGGGATCTCGTCGTCGCCGGATCGGGCAAACTGATCGGCTACGATCCCGCGACGGGCGAGGAACTCTGGTCGAGCCGGAGCCTGCTTCGCACCATCATGACCTCGCCCGTGGTGAGAGATGATCTCGTCTACGTCGCGGTGCAAAGCTACGGGGATTCGACCCGCACCCTGAAATTCGCCCTGCTCGAATGGCTCGACACGAACCAGGATGGCAAACTCGCCCGCGAGGAAATGCCAAAGGAATTCCTCGAGCGTTTCGACGCCTCCGACAAGAACCACGACGAGCTCATTGACGAGACCGAGATCGACACCGCCTTCCAGCACGAGAACAACCAGGCCGCCGGTGGCAACACCATTCAGGCGGTGCGGGCTGGGGGCAGCGGCGACGTCACGAAAACGCACGTCGTCTGGAACATCGACAACAAGTCGCCCTCGAATCTTTCCTCTCCCCTCGTCTACAACAACCGGCTCCACGTCGTGAAATCGGGCGGCGTCTCGAGCTGCTTCGACGCAAGCAACGGCGCGACGGTGTGGGAGCGGACGCGCCTGAAGAATTTCGGCGACTACTACGCCTCGCCCATCGCCGGCGACGGCAAGGTCTACATCGCGGGGAGGAACGGATTCGTCGTCGTGCTCGATGACAAGCCCGAGATGACCGTGCTCGCGAAAAACGACATGGGCGGAGAGATCCTCGCCACTCCTGCCATCGCCGATGGAAGGATCTTCATCCGGACGCGCGACAAGGTGTTCTGCGTGTCGAACGAAGCGAAGTGAGTGAAGGAGATTCCCTGACATGAAAACAAAATTCCTCTCCGCAATCCTGCTAACCTTCTCGCTTGCCCAGGCCGGAGGACCTGCCGTTACCGTCGTGACCAGTCCGTCGCCCGCACCGCTCGAGCAACTCGCCGCGCGGGAACTCGAAAAAACCATCATCGCCCTCTTCGACGCGGAGGTCACCCTGACCGACACCCCAACGGCCTCCCCGAACCGCATCCTCCTCGGCCATCCCGACACGAATCCCGCCGTTAAATCGGCGATGGGCGACGCCTGGCCAACTGATCTCGGCGAACAGGGGCACCTCGTGAAATCAACCGCCCAAGGCCTCGTCCTTGGCGGAGGCAGTCCGGCCGCGGCGCTTTGGGCGGTGGCGGAATACGGCCACCTCAACGGCGTTCGCGTCGCGCCAAATGCGGAGTATCTGCCGGTCGAGAAACCGGCTTTCAAGCTCGATGGTTTTGACACGGTGCTCAAACCGACCCAGCAGGTCCGGGCCTGGCGCACGCTGGGAACGAGCCCGGCGAGTCAGGCGGCATGGGGCGCAGCGGATCTCGCTTCGCTCTTCCGCCGTCTCGCCCTGATGAAATTCAACCGGGTGGTGTTCTCGATGCAACCTTCCCAGCTCTTCGCCGGAGCGGTCTCCGGAGGATCTGGCATCTGGGAAGGCGATCCCATCGATGTCACCGGCGACCTCGCGGGGCGTTCGGTTTTCAAGGGAGCGAAGGTCTTCGATCACCCGGCTCTCGCCAACGCGACTTCCGCCGAATCCCGTCGCGATGCCGCCGTCACCTTCGTGAGGGCCGCGCTGCTCTCGGCATCGCAGGTCGGACTCGCGACCCAGATCGAACTCGAGAGCGACCGCGAGGAGGATTTCGAGCGGATCGCCGCCCTCTATCCCGAGGCGGATTCCGTCGCCGGGATGCCCGGTGAATCCGTGCTTGAGGCGGGCTGGCTCGGCGGCGGCTTTTTCCCCTATCCCGAGATCCTCGATTCGGCGGAGGGAAACCAGCGGGGCTTCCAACTCCAGACGCGATTCGTCGGTGATCAATCCGCCGCGATCTGGGCCCTCGCGCGGACGAGCGCCGGTGCCACACTCGAGCCTGACAAAACCACTGCTGAGTTCCTGCTTTCGATCTGTGGAGAGGGTGTTACCGATCCCTTCGACCATGGCATCACCGCTCTGACGAAGGCAGGACGGCTCATCCTCGCCCAGGATCCCACCTTTGTTTCGGGCGGCTTCATGCGTTGCTACGAATCCACCGATCCCGTCCCCGCTTGGTGGACCGAGGCCAAGGATCTCTACGCGAAAGCGATGGGCGAATTCTACCGGGCCAACACCCGTGCCCGCGACGGAGCGCGCCCCCTCATTCTGCGCTACGCGAAACGCGCCACCTTCGCCCTGCACTACGTCACCGCCGCCGAAGCCGCCCGCAAGGCCGGCATCGCCAAAGCCGCCGGAGACGACGACGCCCGCATCGAAAATCTCGAACTCGCGATCGAGTCCATGCACAACGCCCTCGCGATCTACGCCGAAGTCGCGACCGAACCGGGTGATGCGGGAGCGATCGCCCTGCTCAACGAAAAGGCCTACACGCCCTTGCTTGAAGCGTTGGAGGAGTGACGAACCTCACACCTCGTCCCGCGACTCGCCGGCGACGTGGCCGCGGAGTTTCGCTTCGATGAAGGCGCCGAGGTCGCCGTCCATGACGTGCTGGATGTTGCTCGTCTCGCAGCCGGTGCGGTGGTCTTTGACCATCTGGTAGGGCTGGAAGACGTAGGAGCGGATCTGGCTGCCGAAGCCGATCTCACCCTTCTCGCCGTAAACGCGTTCCATCTCGGAACGTTTCTTGTCTTCCTCGATCTGGAGGAGCTTGCCTTTGAGAATCTTCAGGGCGAGGTCGCGGTTTTTGTGCTGGCTGCGCTCGATCGTGCATCGCACCATCACCCCGGAGGGAAGGTGGCGCATCAAGACGCCGGTCTCGACCTTGTTGACGTTCTGTCCGCCTTTGCCGCCCGACCGCATCGTCGTGATCTCGAGATCCTTCTCGTCGATCTCCAGTTCGGGCTCTTCCTCGAGATCGGGGGTGGCGTCGATACTGGCAAACGAGGTGTGCCGCCGCGCCTGGGAGTCGAAGGGCGAGATGCGCACGAGCCGGTGCACGCCGCGCTCGCAATTCAGGTAGCCGTAGGCGTTTTCGCCCTCGAAGCGGAGGGTCGCGCCACGCAGGCCGACTTCTTCGCCCTCCTGCACATCGATCATCTCGACCTTGAAGCCCTGCTGCTGGCCCCAACGCTGATACATGCGCACGAGCATGTCGGCCCAGTCGCAGGCCTCGGTGCCGCCGGCACCGGCATGGACGGTGAGGTAGGCCCCCTCGCGGTCGTGGGGGCCACTGAGGAGAGTCTGCAATTCGATCTTGTCGAGCACCGCCTGGATCGACTCGACTTCCTTGAGCACTTCGAGCGCGGCGCTTTCGTCGCTTTCTTCGAGGGCCATCTCGATGAGCACGGGCAGGTCGCCGATGCGGGACTGGATCTCGCGCACGGGGAGGACCTTGTTCTTGAGAGCAGCCACTTCGCCCATCTTGCTCTGGGCACGCGTCTTGTCCTCCCAGAATTCGGGCAGGTTCATCTCGGCTTCGACAGCCTCGAGCTGGGCTTCCAGTCTCGGGAAGTCAAAGATACCGCCTGAGCTCGGAGAGCCTGGCCTGCAGGGACTCCGTGGCGACAGCCTGGAGCTTTTCTCTGGTCTCTTCGTTCATGGCGGGGCAAAGAGGTTCCACAGATCGGGGAAAGTTCAAGGGGGCTTTCACACTCTTGTCGGAATTTGCGTTCGAACCAAACCGGAGGAAGGATGAGAGGAATCCCTCGCTCCCCTCCCCTTTCCGATGAAAGCCCGTGGCACCCTCATCAGGCGTTTCCCGCTGACGGAGACGAGCCTGATCGTGCACTGGTGCACCCGCGACAGCGGGATCGTGAAGACGGTGGCGAAAGGAGCACGCCGCCCCCGAAGCCCCTTCGCGGGAAGGCTCGATCTCTTTTACTTCTGCGAGCTCGAGATCCATCCGGCGAAGGAGGGTGATCTCCATCTTCTCAAAGATCTGAAGGTGGATCGCGCCCGCCTCGGCCTCAGGCGCAACTACCTTCAGACCCTCGCGGCATCCTATTTTGTAAAGCTGATCGATCTCGTCTCGGAGGATGGCACACCCCTGCACGAGTTGGCGGATCTGCTGGACCGGGGCCTCGATTATCTCGACGGCAACGATGCCGATCGCCGCGCCGTCCTGCACTTTGAGAAACAGCTGGCCGCCTCGCTTGGCGTGACCGAACCGGGGACCGAGCCCTATCGCTCGATCGGAGCTCACTTCGGCGGAGTGCCCCCGCAACGGTCCGAACTGATGGACCGGATCGGCTGATCGATGTCACATTTCCCACGACGACAAAAAGATCAGGCAGGATCCTCCTTTGCCGGTCACGCTGAACCACCCGATTTCCGCCTTCCATGTCCCGATCGCTCAGCCCGTCGCGCCACCTTTTGGCAAGCACCTTTTTTCTGGTAATGTCAGTCTCGGTGAAAAGCCGTTCACAGACCATCGGGGAAGGTCTCGACATCGTTTCCGGGCTGGGACCCGTCACCGTAAAAAGCGAGGACCTTGGAGGGGTGCAGCTCGGAACGGGACTCTGGGAATATCACACGGACCTCACGCACGATGGAACGGACTCCATCAGGGCGCTTTTACCGAACCGCTCGACCAGCGCGCTGACCACGAGCGTCGAAGGCCCGGCCATCATATCCTTTTGGTGGAGGATCTCGGCGCAACGCACTTTCGACACGCTCTATTTCCGCACGGCTGGCGACGTCGGCTTCCTCCAGATGCCATCCGATCCCCAGCAGGCTCCGACTTGGGAGCAGCGCACCTTCCAAGTGGATACCGGAACGCAACCGGTCGAGTGGTTCTTCCAGCGTTATTCCAGCCTTCCCGTGGGCGGCACGGGGGAGGCATGGATCGACCAATTCGTCGTCACACCGATCCCGAACAATCCGGCGCTCCAGGGGGCCGTGGAAAATTTTTCCCATGAACTCCACAGCAGGGACTGGACGTCCATCCCATTCGACGGGGCGCTCAACAGCTCCGTCGCAAAAAGCGGTCCGGTTGACCCGGGCGGGACTTCCGCGATGGTTTTCGAGATCGATGGACCTGCAACGATCGCCTTTGACTGGGGTATCGCCTCGGATCCGACAGACAACTCGTTTTTGCGGTTTTTGGTGAACAACGAAAGCTACGGCTCGATCGAGGGAAATCAGGAGCTGCACCGCCGCACCTTTGAAGTCCCACCCGGAACCCAGCAATTGAAATTCGCCTTTGTTCGAGACGCCTCCAGCGGCGACCCTTTTTATGCGGGACCGAGCGAAGGCTATCTCGATGAACTGGTCATCACGTCTTTCGGCGAGAGCGCCCCGCTGGCGGACGCGATCGACCTCGCCACCGGAGTCTTCAGCAACGCGTGGACCCGCGAGACAACGACGACCCATGATGGCTCCGACGCGGCTTTCGTCTCCGCACCGACCTCCGACGTGGCGAGACGGATCTATGTGAAGATCCCCGACGGGGCCGGCCTGCTCTCCTTCTGGACAAAGACAAACGTCGTCTCGGAGAACGCGCTATTCCGGGTGCTTGTCGATGGAACGAAGGTGCTCGAGCGAACCGACATCGGCGACTGGCGGAAAACGGAGGTGAATCTCAGCGCGGGAACGGACCGCCTGCTCGAGGCGATCCTTTTCCGAGATCCCTCCTCCAATCCGGCGGTATCTTCCGCCTTTTTCGACGAGATGGTCTTCCTGCCCGGAATCAACAACTTTCAGCCGGATCTCTCGATCGGCCCGCGCAGCCAGTCGCCCAGGGGAGAGGGCGTCTTCAACGCCTCCGGAGCCGGGCAGCAGGCGGTGGTTCGAGCGAGGTCGCGGCGTCCGGTCGGTCTCTACGAGATCCGGGCAACGAACGGCTCCTCCTCGGATCCTGATGAAATCGGCCTTCGGGGCAGTTGGAGCGATCGCGATTTCGAGGTCCTCCTCGTCGTGAAGGAGGATGGAAAACGGCTGAATTACACCGCAGCGTTCAAGGCGGGACTCTTTTCAACCGTCGAACTTGCCCCCACCGAATCCGAAACCCACGAAATCTGGGTGGTGCGCAAACCGGGATCCTCCAGCCGTTCCCACGCGTTGCGGGTGACGGGACATTCCACGACGTCGCCCGCAAAAGTCGACGTGGTGAGGACGAGGCTAACGGTTACCAAATAGCTCCGGCTCACCACTCGGTGATCTCGCGGGGATGCACGAGCGTGACGTCCTCCGGCCAGGCCGCCCCCTCCAAGATCCAGCGTCGCAGGATCTCGAGACGCACTCCCCAGATCTTGTCGGGAGCGGGGGGCATGGACCGCTGATGAAGAGGATCGAGCGTCATCACGGTGATGAGAGGGCTTTTGTCAGGATCTCCCGGGATGATCGCGGGCGGTTTCGTTCCCGTCGACAGGGCGAGGGCGCGGGTCTCGAGAATGAAGTTGCCGTTCCGGGGCGCATCCTCGCGGTTGTGACACTCGAGACAATTAATGATGAGAAGCGGCCGCACCTGCGTTTTGAAATCGATTGGTCCTTCGGGAACTTTTTCCGGCCAGGTCGGATCGGTCGGACCGGAAATAGGGGCCTTTTCCTTGCCCACGAAACCGGCGCTCTCGTAGGCGGGCTCGCCACAGCCTGACAAAACCACTAAGAAGACTGCGGAAACGACGGACAGGAGGGGGCGGTGGACCACATTCATCTCTGGAGTGTATCGTCCCCCGGCATCCGTGTCTCGGCATCTTCTGGGAAAATCTTCAAGGAGATCGCAAAATGCGCCAAGTCAGGACTGGACTCCGGCGCGGCGATTCGCTACAACGGGAAAAGCCGTGGACCCCGACACCTACCTCCGACCCGGTCTTGCCCTTGCCATCGGGCTGCTCATCGGCCTCCAGCGGGAACGCGCCAAGGAGGGCCCGGCGGGAATCCGCACCTTCGCCTTGATCGCTTTGGCGGGCTACCTCATCGGAGTCGTTGGGGCCGGCTTGGGGGGTTGGGTTGTCTGCGGGGGAGTCGTCTTTCTCGCCGCGATCCTCGTGACCGGAAACGTTCTCGACGCCCGCAGGAATGCGGAACATGGGGCCGGGGCCACGACCGAAGTCGCGGCGCTGCTTGTCTTCACGATCGGAATCTACCTCGCCGAGCCCGAAAATGCCCGAGGTCCTGCCGTTCTCTTCGCGGGAGTGACCGCGCTGCTCCTCCACTACAAGACACCGCTGCATCGTTTCGTGAGGGGATTGGGCCCCGAAGACGTGCGGGCGATCATGCAGTTCGTCCTCATCACTCTGGTCGTCCTCCCGGTGCTGCCGAACCAGACCTACGGCCCCTTCGGTGTCTTCAATCCCTTCAAGGCCTGGTTGATGGTGGTGCTCATCGTCGGAATCGGCCTTGGCGGCTATCTTGCCTACCATCTCGCCGGGACCCGGGTCGGCACGCTCCTCAGTGGCATCCTCGGCGGCCTCGTCTCGAGCACCGCGACCACCGTCACCGCGTCCCGCTTCGCACGCCATGAGGAGAGCCGCGTCACCGCCGCCGCCATCATCGTCCTGCTTGCGTCATCGATCTCGGTCCTCCGCATCCTCGTGGAGGTGGCGGTGGTGGATCCGCACGATCTTCGCGAGACGGCGCCTCCACTCGCCTGCTTTTTCCTCGCCTTCCTTCTTTTCACCCTCCTGCTCTACTGGCGACGCTCCGCCGAAGTCCTCCATCTCGATCCGCCGGGGAACCCGGCCGGGCTCAGGCCGGCGCTATTCTTCGGTCTTCTCTTCGTCGTGGTCCTCTTAGGCGGCGCGGCGGCACGACACTACCTCGGAGACGCGGGCCTCTACGGCATCGCGGTGGCCTCTGGTCTCACCGACATCGATGCGATCACCCTTTCGACAGCGGACCTGATGAGAACGGGCTCGCTTGATCCATCGACCGGTTGGCGGGTCATCCTCGTCGCCACACTTGCCAACCTCGTTTTCAAGGGAGCGATTGTCGCGGTGACGGGAGGCCGGGGCCTGTTTTTCCGAGTCCTACCCGTCTATGGTGCGGCGCTCCTGACCGGCCTCGGGCTATTCTTCCTCTGGCCCTGAGTGGGATTCAATCCCCTTACATGGATTTCCCAACGACGAGGTCGTGATGCGGGTGGGGTGACCGCGGGCTCGACGGGAGAATCGGCCGCAGCAGGATCACGCGGCCTCGGCCCGCCGGAGCTGGCTGCCCGATTCTCCGCCGATCCCGCGGAAACGGGTCGGCGAGACACCGACATACTTCAGGAAACTGCGGTTGAACTGCGACACCGACTGGAAGCCGACATCGAAGGCGACTTCGGTGACGCGGGAATTCGGATTGATGAGCTTGCGTTTCGCCCACTCGACGCGGCGCCGATTCACATACTCGGTCAGGGTCATGCCGGTGGCCTGCTTGAAGATTTTACAGAAATAGAAGGGGCTCACTCCGACATGGGAGGCCACGGCATCGAGGGTGAGTTTCTCCTCGAGGTGCGCGTTGACAAATCGCTTCGCCTTCACCACGATCTGGGGCTCGGAGTGGTTCTCTTCCGTGAGGAGTCGGTTGAGCAGATCGGAGAGCTGCAGGGCGAAAGCGGCGAGCAGCGTGATGTTGCCTTCGTAGCGATCGAGACCGAGCTCGGGAGTCGCCTTCCAGACTTCGGCGAGTTGGTCGATTCGACGTTCGTCCAATCCGGACCCGCGCAGATGCGCGGCGACGAGAGAAAAATCGCGCTCGGTTGCGCTCACGGTGAAGACCTGACCGGTCGAAAGATAGGCGACCGTCCTGCCGCCGGCTCGCACCGGAATCAGGGTCTCGCGCATTCCCGCGTAGCAGGTGCGGGTCTCGGCTTTGTCGCCGACTTCACGCGCGAGGCAGAGGTGGTCGAGCCTGCATCGGCGGCATCCTCCGCCGTTTTCGTTCAAGTCCTTGCAGAAAGGGGCGGTAAAACGTCCTCCCTGATCGACAACCGGGATTTCTTCATCAGCCGGAACAAGGACCAGCCCCAACCCGGTCGCATTGATGAAGGCGCGTCGATAGGTCTGGAAGAACGGAGAATCGACGAGCTTGCGGTAGATGCGTTCGTCGGGATCGAGGGCGTTGGGTCTGGTTTCCATGATTGGGTGGGTTGGGATAGGCTCTTGGATCATCCTATTCCCCACTCCGCCCTCCCGATATTGGCGCTGTCCGCTAATTTTGTGTACAAGATCTCCGCAAGCGTCCCTACGAGAATCCCCTACACCGGTCCGCGGCTCATGCCTGCGACTCCATCCACCGAATCGCCTCGTAGGAGAGTTCGGCGGCATCGCGCAAACCGAGTTTCTCTTTGATGTGGGTGCGGTGGGCATCGATCGTGCGGATGCTGACGCCGAGCAGCCCCGAGATTTCCCGCGAACTCTTGCCCTCGCCGATGGCCCGAAAAACCTCGAGTTCGCGGTCGCTGAGTCCCGAAATGGGCGAGGCGGCCTTCGAACCGGAGAGCACCTCCATCATGCGGGCAGTCATCGCGGGACTCAAAAAAACTCCGCCCGCAAGGATCTGGCCCACCGCCGCGATGATCTGCTCGGGAGCCCGGTCTTTCATCAGGTAGCCGCGTCCGCCCGCGCGCAAGACCCGCTCAGCATAGACCTTTTCATCATGCGATGAGACCACGAGCGACCGCGCCCCTGGATCGATCGTGCGCAGCTCGCGGATCAGCTCCAGCCCGCTGCGATCCGGCAGGGAAATGTCGATCACGACCAGATCAACCGGCCGAGCCGCCGTGATCACTGTGATCGCCTCCGAGACCGACCCGGCTTCGGCACAGACATCGACGAGCTGGGAGGACTCCAGCAGTTGCCGCAACCCCATCCGCATGATGGGGTGATCATCGACGATGACGATTCTCGCTTTCTTTTCGCCTTTCATGAATCGAGAGGGACGCGACAACGGATTCGAGTCCCGCCGCCAGAGGACGTCTGGATGGAAAATTCGCCGTCAATCATTTCGGCACGGCGGCGCATCGTCATCAGGCCCATGCCCGTGTCGTCCGGATCCCGAGACATTCCCTTGCCGTCGTCGCGGATACCGAGTTCAAGAAAACCGTCGACGACCTGCAAGGTCAACTCGATCAACTCCGCATCACTGTGACGGATCGCGTTGGTCATGGCCTCTTGGGCGATCCGATAAATCTGGATCGAGATCGCGTCGGGGATGCGCTCGAAACGCCCATCCTCCGGCACCGAGGCGATGCAATTCGCGCCAAAGAGTTCGCGACGGCGGGCCGTGAGTTCCCGCAGTGCCGAAGCCAGACCATGGGTCTCCAGCACGGCGGGCACGAGGCCCTTGGCGATCTCGCGCGCTCTCGCCCCGGCCTGCGATACCATTTCAGTGATCCCGGCCATCATCTCGGCTTCCTCCACGTGACTCGCCTGCAACCGGTGCTCGAGCACCTTGGTGAGACAACCGATCCCGGAGAGTTGGGAACAGAGATCGTCGTGAATATCCTGACCGATGCGCCGTTGCTCGTTTTCGCTGATGCGCACCAGCTCGGCTTCGAGCCGTTTCTCCTTCGTGATGTCGCTCGCACAAAAAACATAACCCTCCTCGCCTTGACGGCTCATCGGGGTGACCTTCGCGCGCACGTAGACGTCGCGGCCATCGCCGACGAGACAGTGGATCACCTCCTCGGCGACTCCGTTCCTGTGGATCGCCGGGATGATACTTCGGAAAAAGGGATGCCCGCTCGGATGCGGGCAAACTTCGCTGATGAGACGCCCGATCGCGGCTTCGCTTGGCACACCGAAAATGCGCGTCGCCCCCTCGTTCCAGTCGCGGATCACGCCTTGCGCCGTCACATAGAAAACGGCGTCGTGGACATTGCCTAAAATCTCTGCCTGGACCCTGAGCCGACTGAGGATGCGGCAGCGCTCGATCGCATAACGGATCGTGCGCGCCAGTTCCGCCGCGCCTGCCTCTCCTTTGACCAGATAATCAGAGGCCCCGGACTCCATCGCGGATTGATCGACGGCGGCATCGATCTGCCCGGTGAGGATGATCATGGCCCGGTCGATTCCCCGAGCCTGCATCGAGCGGAGGAGATCGAGTCCGGTCTTTTTCCCGAGCCGGTAGTCGATGAGGTAGGCGTCGTGGCTACCGGCAGTGAGGTCCGCGAGCCCTGCGTCGTAGTCGGCGATCCAGTCGAGTTCGTAAAGATCGCGCGAATTCTCCGCAAGGAGATCCCGGTGGAGGACATATTCATCCTCGTCGTCGTCGATCAGCAGGATCTTGATAGGAACAGGGTTCATCACCGGGCAGGACCGTTTGGCAGCTTCACCAACTCAAGCCAATACTTCTTGAGCCGCCCCGCCATCTCCACCAGTTCATCAAAGCCGGCAGGTTTGGTGATGAAGGAGTTCACGCCCTCATCATAGGTCTTCTCGATGTCCGACTCGGACTCCGACGTGCTCAGCACGACGATGGGGATTCGCCGAAGCCCGACGTCGGATTTGATCCGCTTCAGAGCCTCGTAACCGTCGACGCGCGGCATGTTCAGATCGAGGAGGATGAGGTCGGGCATGGGGGATGCCGGGTCGTGCGGATTCCCCTGCGCGTGGAGGAGGTAGTCTACCAAGGCACCACCATCCTCGACGTAGCGGAACTCGCCGAGAAATCCGCTCGCGTCGAACGCCTCGCGGACGAATTCGCGGTCGTCGGCGTCATCGTCCGCCATCATCAAGATCCCTTCTCGTGTCATCGTTCGGCGGGCGATTGATCGTCGGAGGCTTTCTGTTGTTTTGGCAATTCCACGATGAACGTAGCCCCCTCCCCGGGAAGACTCCGGGCATGAATGCGGCCCTCGTGGCGTTCGACGATCTTCTTGCAGATCGCGAGCCCGATTCCCGTCCCCTCGAATTCCGTCCGTCCGTGCAAACGTTGGAAGATTTGGAAGATCCGGTCGTGATACTGCTCGTCGAAACCGATCCCGTTGTCGCCCACCTCGAGCCGCACCTTCCCACCCTCCTCCGCCTCGATGATGCCGCCCCTGATCGTCACTCTCGGCACCACGCCCGGACGGCGGAATTTCAGGGCGTTGTCGATCAGGTTCTGAAAGAGTTGCCGCATCTGCGATTCGTCGGCCTCGGCCTCAGGCAGCTCATCGACCTCGATTTCGGCGCCCGCCTCCTCGATCACCATCTCGAGTGTCGAGAGGGCGTCGCGCAACGGTTCGGCGAGCGGGAGACGGCGAAATTCCCCGCCCCGCATCCCCACGCGCGAAAAGACGAGGAGATCGCGGATGAGTCCGTGCATGTTGTCGCCCGCGCGGATCATGCGCCCGAGGTAATCGCGCCCCTGATCCCCGAGTTCAGCCCCGCAGAGAGCCACAAGTCGCTCGCCCATCATGCGAATTTTGCGAAGGGGTTCCTGAAGATCGTGCGAGGCGATCGAGGCGAAACTCTCCAACTCGGCATTGCTGCGCTCCAGCTTCTTCGCATAGCGGACGAGTTCCTCCTCGGCCCGCTTTCGTCTGGTGATATCGACGATCGAGCTCAGGACGAACGGCTCATCATCCACGTCCAACGGGGTCAAGGCGATCTCAACGGGGAACTCCACTCCGTCGCGACGATAGGCGAACAAGTCGCGTCCGGCTCCCATTGGGCGAGATTCGGGGCCCCGGTGAAAACCCTCCCGGAGACCCTCATGGCCATCACGAAAGCGTGGCGGCACGAGATCCTCGATCCGGAGCTCAAGGAACTCCTCGGCGCTGTGACCGAACATCTTCACCGCCTCGGGATTCACCATCACGATGCGCCCAGCGACGTCGGAGACCACCATGCCATAGGGAGCCGATTCCACCACCCGCCGGAAGGGATCGCCGATGGCATGACCGTCGAGAGATCGCTCAGGCTCACACGTCGGTGCGCAGAGGTTTTCTGTCTCTTCCATCGTTGGTTTTTAGGGTCTGTGGAATTCCTCCGGTGACCGGGTGGATCCTAATCTCGCCCTTTCCTGCGTCACGGCAACCCGCAGACTCACGCAACGCAAGCACCGCACGATGATGCACAAGACATGCCGAGAGAAGTTTTCCAAACCTGTGCCATGTTGACCCCTATGAAGACTGCTCTCCGACGAATCCTCGTCCCGCTCGATCCCTCCGCCTTCGCCGACGCTGCCCTCGAGACGGCCTGCTTCCTATCCAAGACCCACCATTCCGCCGTCTCCTCGGTGGCCGTGCTCGACTCCGACGAGATCCGCGCCAGCCTCATTCCCGCGATCGGGCCTTATTACCCGCTCATGGTCGACGAAATGCAGAAGAAACTTGCTCACGCCGATCACATCCTCCGTGAATGCATCGAGCGGGCCTCCGACATCTGCCGTGCTGCCGGCATCGAACACCACGAGACCGAATACGAGGGCATCCCCGCCGAAAAACTCATGGCCTCGTCAATCTTTCACGATCTGGTCGTCGTCGGACTCGAGACCTCCTTCCATTTCGAGACGCGCGGCTCCAAGGGAGAATCGCTCCACCGCCTTCTCGATCACACCTCGACACCCGTCCTCGCCGTTCCAGCCACCGGAATGAAAAAGCTCGAGCGGGTTCTGATCGCCTTTGACGGCAGCTCCGGATCGGCCCGCGCCCTTCACGACTTCATCCCGCTCGCCCTCCCCTACGATCCCGAGATCCTCATCGTCGCAGCGGAAAAAACTCCCGAGCACGCCGACTTCCTTCTCGGGAATGCCGAACTCTACCTTCGCGACCACGGCTTCACCAAGGTCGATCGCGAGGCCGCGCCGGAAGCGGTCGGATCGGCCTTTGCACGGCTCCTCTCGGATCCTGGAGCCGACCTCGTCGTCCTCGGAATGCAGTCGCGCAACGCCATCCGGGATCTCTTCGTTGGGAACTTCACGAAGACGATGATCGAGGCCGGCAACGCCTCTCTCTTCCTCTCGCATTGAGGCCGGAAGCGCACGAAGCCCCCCCGGGTCTCACATCACCTTGAGCCCGACCTCGCGGGCAAGGCGTTGGAAGTGCGGGCGTTGCAACCACATCAAGACGCGGGACGCCGCCAGGACGATCCCGTAAATCAGCCCGAGCGTGAGCCACTCACTCTGGAAGCCGAAGCCCATCGCCACCGCCATCGGAACCAACAACAACAGGGGAGAGATGATCATCCGCATGATCGGTTGAGGCCTCGCCAAGACCCGGAGACGGGTCAAGCGGCCCTCGTTTTCGTGATACTCCGTCACCGTGACGACGGCCCAGTTCCAAAAACGCCCCCGGCGGAAAATGACATCGCTCTTGCCCGTGGGATCATCCTCCGCTCCGGGGAAATCGCGGAGAATCGCTCCCAGCAGGGCCTCGCGCCCGACTCCCCGGTCGCTCCAGTATTCCTGCTCGTCCCCCAGTTTCCACCAGCTCTTCGCCAGCGTCTCCGCTGCGGTGCCGCCGACGAATTGCAGGCTCTTGCCCCAGTTCGCAAAACGCCAACCCGAAAGCAGACGAGTGCCGCTTCGCGACACCCCTTGAACGAGGATCAGGCCGGCGAGAAGGAGGCGCGACGAAGTCGTGTCGAATTCCGGGTCGATCGGAGAACGTCCCGCGCGGCCCACCGCCACCCAAAAAGTGCCGAAGATCATCAGCGCCGCCGGCACCAGAAGTGGTGTCAAAAAGATTCCTCCCATCGCAAAGAGCAGCGCCACGATCCACCAAAGAATGTGCAAGGCGACCTCGCCAAACCAGGAATCGCCGCCCGGATACATCAACTGGAAAGGCTCGTGGCCATAGTGCCCGTGATAGACAAACGACCCAAAACGACGACGCAGCACGTAAACCTGCCCCTCCCACACCGCCCCGCCCACCCCCTGAAACCGGTCCGGGTGCATCGGCATCAAGACGGCCTCGGCGCGTCCATAGCCCATCTGCTGACGGAGGTAGGCGCGAAAGGTGAAGCGACGGTGATGCCAGACAAACGCCGCGGCATGGAAACCGAGCCCGTGCCCGGCCGAGAGGACCCGCCAGCAAAAATCGACGTCGTCACCCGCCGAGCGGAAGACCGGACGGAAGCCTCCCACCTTTTCAAAGACCTCGCGCCGCACCGCGAGATTGCACCCAGGGAGGTGTTCCGCCCGCCTGTCAGTCAGCAACACATGGGTCGCCCCCCCGGGAGCCGCCGCCACGACCGCTCGCGTCGCCGTCCCGGGAGCAGGCGGCACGTTCGGACCACCCGCACAGCCCAGGTTCGCATCCTCCGCAAATTGCGCCACGATCCAGCGTAGCCAATCGGGCTCGACGACGCAGTCGTCGTCCGTGTAGGCGAAAATCGCCCCGCTCGCCGCCCGGGCGCCGGTGTTGCGAGCGGCCCCCAGCCCCTCGTGTGGCGTTGTGAGGTGCTTCAAGGCCGCGTAGCTCGTGGCGATTTCGGCAACGCGGCCATCACCACCATCGTTGACGAGAATCAGCTCGAAATCCGGATAGTCGAGCGCAAGGATCGAGTCGATACACTCCACCAAAGTCGCGCTGCCCCGATGCGTGCAGACGATCACTGAAACCTTTGGTGTCTCTGGCAGGTTCACCCCGTCGGCGGGCCGACGCAGTGGCTCCCAGGCGCTCTTCACCGCCGCGAGGGCCGGCTTCGCCGAGTGATCCGAGGCCGTGAGACCGAAGGTCCAACCTTCGACCGTCCTTCCGCCACGCTGCCAAAGATCGCTCCAGGAAAACAGGGTCACGCCCGCGACTCCGGCCGAAGCCGCCTCCTCGATCGCCCAACGCAGGATCTCGGCCTGCCCCCACTCTCCGTGCGATCCCGAATCGATCCCGAATTCCGAGAGGACCAGCGGCTTGTTTCCCGCGAGATTCTGAAGCCGGTCGAGGTAGGCCGCGTAGGCCTCGCGTGTCTCGAGGTAAAGATTGAAGGCAACAAAATCCTGGTTTTGTGGCAGCAGGTATTCGGTGCCCGGATAATTTGCATAGGCAAAGAGTGCTTCCGGATCGTTCGCGTGCCCCAAATCGATGAGACGCTCGAGTTGCTCCACGACACGTCCGGCGCCCATCCAGCGCACCAGCGTCGAGTCGATCTCATTGCCGATGTAGTAGCCGGCCACCGCCGGGTGCCCTCGGAAGCGACCGATCGTCTCCGAGAGGAGGCGATCCGCCCCAGCGAGAGCGCTGCGACGTTTCAAAAAATCGACGTGCTGCGTCCACGGGATCGTGATGAAGACCCGCAGCCCCACGCGCGCGCACTCGTGCAGAAATTCGAGCGAGGGGATCTCGAAGACGCGCAACGCGTTCGCCCCGAGTTCGTGACGGATCCGCGCGAGCTGACCGCGCCCCTCGTCAGGGAAGGCCCCCGCCGGGAAAGGACCGAAAGTCACCGCCTTCACCACGCAGGCATCGGGTCCCTCGCGGAAGAATTTACCGCCGATCCGGAGCGGTTCGTCGATGGCGGAGACAGGATAATCAAAGGGAGGCATGCTGGGGAAAACCACCGCGGGAAGAGAACGCTGGCCGGCACGGGGAAACTGACACTGTCCCACCCTCGGCGCAACCCGGTTGCGACGGGGAACGAGGAGGTTTGGTTCACTCTTTCGAACCGCCTTTTCGGGCCAGTTGACCGGGGCGGTGAATGATCACGCTTGCGGGTTGCGCCTCTGCGCCACACGAAACGCTTGTCACCGTGCCACGCGCATGTTACCCCCGTGGTCGCATCATGAAAATCGGCCCTTCCGCCCTCTTCCTTATTCCCTTCGCCCTTTCAGCCTCAGCACTCATCGCCGCCGAGCCGGGTGGATGGGTCGATCTCTTCAACGGCAAGAGTCTCGACGGCTGGACGCAGCGGGGCGGCGTCGCGAAATACACGGTCGAAGATGGCGTGATCGTCGGCACGACCGTTCCCAAGACGCCGAACTCCTTCCTCTGCACCAACAGGAATTACGCGAACTTCATCCTCGAGGTCGAATACAAGGTCGATCCCACCCTGAACTGCGGCGTGCAGATTCGCTCGAACAGCCTGCCCGACTACAAGAACGGCCAAGTCCACGGATACCAGGTCGAAATCGATCCCGCCGACCGCGGCTGGAGCGGCGGCATCTACGACGAGGGACGCCGGGGATGGCTCGACGACCTCTCGGACAACCAAGGGGCACGATATGCCTTCAAGCAGAACGATTGGAACCACTACCGCATTGAAGCGATTGGCGACCGCATCCGCACCTTCATCAACGGCGTCCCCGCCGCCGATCTCAGGGACGGCATGACCTCGACCGGATTCATCGCCCTGCAAGTCCACGGTATCGGAAAACGCGAGGAGTCGCTCAAGGTGTTTTATCGGAATGTCAGGATCCAGGACCTTGGCGAGAAGACCGACTACCGCACGCCCGATTCGCCGCCCTACGACCATGAGGGGCCTCTCGTGAAGGAAGGCGCCGCCTTCCGCAAGCTCGCCGGTGATTTCAAATTCACCGAAGGCCCCGCCCTCTCGCCCGACGGGAAAATCTACTTCTCGGACATCCCGAACGAGCGCATCATGGTCCACGATCCCGCCAGCGGAACGACAACGGCCTACCGCGAGCCGAGCGGCAAAGCGAACGGGCTCTTTTTCACTCCGGCAGGGGCCCTCATCGCCTGCGAAGGAGGCACCCGCCGTCTCACCCGCACCGATTTCGAAGGAAGGATCACGGTGCTCGCCGAGACCTTCGAGGGGAAGAAGTTCAACAGTCCCAATGACGTCGTCCCCGACGGTCACGGGGGTTTCTATTTCTCCGATCCCCGTTACGGCAAGGGCGACGAACGACAGATCGACGTCGAGGCCGTCTACTATGTCGACAAGGGCGGCAAGGTGACCCAGGTCGCCGCCGATCTCGTGAAGCCCAATGGCGTCATCACCTCAGCCGATGGGCGCATCCTTTACATTGCCGATCCCGGAGCGGAAACGATCTACGCCTACGACATCGAAGGCCCCGGCAAACTCGCCAACAAACGCGAGTTCGCTCCCGTCGGCAGCGACGGCATGACCGTCGACAAGCTCGGCAATGTCTACGTGACGTGGAAAGGCGACATCATCGCTTTCTCGCCCGCCGGCAAGGAAGTGCTGCGCCTCACCCCGCCCGAGGGCCCCGCCAATTGCCTCCTCGCCGGAAAAACGCTCTACGTCACCGCCCGGACAGGTTTCTACGCGATCGATCTGGAAGTCGAGGGCGTGAGGTGAATGGTTGGCGACCTGCGGGCACGCAGGAGCACGCCCCCCTCCAGCGCAAGCGGGATCCGTCGCTGATCCGACCATCCCGTTGGCTCCCCGATCGCGTTCTTGCCATCCTGATGGCTTTGGGATGAAATGCACCAATGACCCGCTTCCGGATTCTGCTCGCCTGTATCTTCTCTCTTTCCTTGCTCTCCGCCGCCGATCCAGACGGGTTTGAACCGCTTTTCAACGGGAAAGACCTCACCGGTTGGGTGGTCGTGAACACCGCCCCCTCGACCTGGTCGTTCAACGAGGAGGGTTACCTCGTCTGCTCTGGCAAACCCATCGGAGAGATCCGCACCGAGCGGATGTATCAGAATTTCATCCTCGAAGCCGAGTGGCGCCATCTCGTGCCCAAGGGCAATGCCGGCATTTTCGTTTGGGCCGACGATATCACCGCCCGCGGCCAACCGTTTCACCGCGGCGTCGAGGTGCAGGTGCTCGAGGATGCCTACGGAAACACGAAAAGCTACTCGACCCATGGCGACATTTTCCCCATCCACGGAGCCTCGATGAATCCGGAAAACGGACGCGGCGGATCCCGCGCCTTCCCAACGGAAGAGCGGGCCAGGCCCAGTCCGGAATGGAACCACTACCGCATCGAATGCCGCGATGGCGAGATTTCCCTCGCTGTCAATGGAAAGGTCGTCACCCGCGGCCGCGACTGCATCCCACGCAAAGGCTACCTCTGCCTCGAAAGCGAGGGCGGTCTCGTCCATTGGCGGAATGTCAGGATACAGGAGCTGCCCGATTCGCCGATCGAACCGGGCCACGTCGCCATCGCCGACCGCGGCTATCGCTGTCTCTACACCGGCGTCGATTTCAGCGGTTGGGGCGAATCTCAGGGCTGGAAATCGCGCGACTGGGAACTCGTCAACGAGGCGGGCGCCGCCCCTCTCCTCACCGCCGAAACCTTTTCCGGGGATATCGGGTTCCTCGTCGATTTGAAGCTGGCCGAAAACTCCGGACGCCCCGCCCTCTCGGTGAGGGGTAAAACCATCCCGCTCGATACGACCGGTCCGCTTTTCGGAAAGCCGGGTCACTATCACCGGATCGAGGGTAGTCTCGTCAGCGACACCCTGACCCTGCGGATCGATGGAAGGGAAGCGGGCACCCATTCCGGCATCCCGACAGAAGGGCCTCTCGGCCTCGTCCCCGAGGGTCCAGCGACGTGGGCGAATCCCTATGTGCGGGTGGTGAATCGATGAGTGCAGGAATCGGGTTTCGCCCGCTTCGATCCGTTTGATCACGAGGATTCACCGCCGAGGGCCCACGACGCAAGAGTGATTGGTAGTCCCTCGTATTGTGGTCTCACCGCGTCATTCTGCGCGCGAGCGCTGGACACATCGGGCGAGATCACCACCCGAGGCACCCCAGCGTCATTCTGCGCGAGAGCGCTGGACACATTGGGCGAGATCACCACCCGAGGCACCCCAACGTCATTCTGCGCGAGAGCGCTGGACACATCGGGCGAGATCTACCACCCGAGGCACCCCAGCGTCATTCTGCGCGAGAGCGCTGGACACATTGGGCGAGATCACCACCCGAGGCACCCCAGCGTCATTCTGCGCGCGAGCGCTGGAGGGGCAAGCTCCTGCTTGCCCGCGGTATGCGGCCATCAACCCTCGGCGGGCAAGCGGGAGCTTGCCCCTCCAATGACAGACGAAAGCAGATGCCGAAAATGAAGCAACCGACCAGGGGTCAGGTCTAAACCGGACCCATTCGTTTCATTCGTTCCATTCGTGGTTCCCAATCCCTTCAACGCGAACGGGCGCAAATAAACCGCGAATCTCCGATCCGCCGCGCACGCTGCCCTCGCCTTCTAACGAAGCAAAAGCGCCCCGCACCGCGCAGGGACGCCGCTTCTCTCTTCAGCTCTAAGCGGTCGCGTAGCGCCGATCGCGTTTCGAATCGGAACGACGGTCTTCGGACCGCGACGATTCCCGGCGCTCTTCAGGCCGGTCCTCTCGCCTCCCTTCGCTTCGGCGGCCGTCCCGGTCGTCGTCGTCATCCGACGGTCCCGACTCGTGGCTCGATCCGAGAAACTGGACCGTATCGGCGACGACGCGAAGCTTCGACCGCTCCTGCCCCGACTGTTTGTCTTGCCAGGATTCCATCTGCAAGCGTCCTTCGACGAGGACGCTCCGACCTTTCTGGAGGTATTGGGCCGCATTCTCCGCGGCCCGCCCCCAGACGGTGACGTCGACGAAGGTGGTCTCCTCCTGACGCTGTCCGCTCTCACCTGTCCAGGTGCGATTCAGGGCGATCCCGAGATCGGTAACGGCGGCTCCATTTTTGGTTTTTCTGAGCTCGGGCTGGCGAGTCAGGTTTCCGACGAGTGTGACACGATTGTAACTGCTCATGTGTTCATAAAAGCACAAACTGTTCGCGAGAACAAGTGAAAAAATCAATTTTTTTACCCAAGGATCCCGGAAGCGGAGGCTCCACCTGCCGCGTTTCCGCGTTTGCGCTTCCGACAAGCGCGGCCTTACTTTCGAGCAGTCTCGCCCAGGCATGGATTCCACCCTCACGCCCTTTTCCGATTTCTGTCTCCTCTTCCTCAGCATCGTCCTCGAGGGCGCTCCTTTCATTCTGCTGGGGACGCTCCTCTCCGGATTCATCGACGCCTATCTGCCTCCCGGCTTGATCGACAAGTGGCTGCCGAAAAACCGCATCCTCGCCGTCATCCTGAGCGGTCTCCTCGGTGCGATCTTCCCGGTGTGCGAGTGCGCGGTGGTGCCGGTGATCCGTCGCCTCATCCGCAAGGGCCTCCCGGTCTCCTGTGCGATCACCTACATGCTCTCGGCGCCGATCATCAATCCCATCGTCGTCGTCAGCACGATGAAGGCCTTTTCCACATCGGTCGGCCAATTCTCGCTCAGGCAGACGGAGGAGCTCGTCGCCCAGGGTCCGCTCTTCATGAGCGCCAGCCGGCTGCTCATCGCCTTTCTTGTCACCGTGACGGTCGGACTCGTCGTGCTGAAATGCCGCAACCAATCCCTCCTCCGTGCCGGCGTCCTGCCGCGAGATCACGGTTCGGGGGCGAACGAGGCCGATGAATCACCCGGCGACGCCGGTCCGGGCACCGATCGCCTCGTTCTGGCGATGCGAACGACGATGCGCGACTTTCTCGAGACGGCCATGTATTTCACGATCGGCGTCGCGATCACCGCGGTGTTTCGGGCCTACGTGACCGAAGATCTCATCATCCTCTTCAATCAGAGTGAAACCACCGGGATCGGCTTGATGATGGGGCTCGCCTTCGTCCTCAGTCTCTGCAGCACCTCCGATGCCTTCATCGCCGCGAATTTCCCGGTGCCGCAGTCGGCGAAGCTCGCCTTCCTCGTCTTCGGTCCAATGATGGATGTGAAGCTCGTCTTCATGTATCTCTCGGTTTTCAAACGCCGCTTCGTCCTCGTTCTCGCGATCTCGCTTTTTGTCGCGATCGGCGCACTGAGCTACGTTTGGATGCGCCTGTGATCCCGCACTCCGGTTATCCTTCCACGATTTCCGATCATGAAAAAACTCCTGCAAGCGCTGTCGATCCTCACCCTTTTTTGCTGGGGAGGACTTTTCCTCTATTTCTACGGAAGCGGCCGCGTCGAGAAATACCTCGATCCCGATTTTCGCCTCTACGCCCTGGTTTCGGGGATCGGCTTTCTCCTTCTCGGCGCCTTCAACTTCATCCATCGCAACCGCGCCGCCGGGGTCTGCACCCACGACCATGCCCATGGAGATGCTTGTTCCCATGATCACCACCACGAGCCTCACCACGACCACGGATGCTGTGGCCAGGGTCCCGACCTGGCGGTGGAGCCTGCCCATCTTCACGGGCATGATCACGGGCATGGTTGCTGCGGACACGAGCACGAGCACGAGCACGAGCACGCCCCCCTCCATAGCCACGATCACGAGGAAACGCCCTCGGGTATCGTCTTCTCGCTGCTCGTCCTTCTTGTCCCCCTGATCGCAGCGACCACCTATTCCAAGGATGCCTTCAGTTCCGAGTATGTGGCCAAATGGGGCAAGATCGAGCGCCAGATGCAGCAGCAGCGGATCGCCCAAGCCCGCGCCTCCCAGCCCGCGTCGGCCGACGCCACGCCGGTGACCAATCCCTACACTCGTGAAGGGATCGAGGCGGCCGAAGGCATCGCCGGCAGCTCGACCCCCTACCCCGGACAGGCCGACACTCCGCCGGCACCGAAGGAGGATCAGGCCGCCGAGGCCTGGGGGGCCTTCACGATGGAGGATCTCAAAAAAATGGTGCCACAGAACGATCAGGGCGAGTTCCTCATCGACGTGCCTCAGATTTTCTACACCGCCGGCGACAAGGAGCTGATGGAGGTGATGGAGGGCATTCCCGTCGAGACCACCGCCCAGCTGATGGAGGAGACTCTCAATAATCCCAACAAAACCCGTCTCAAGGCGTTCCGCCTTTTCATCGAGTGCTGCGCCGCCGATGCCCGCCCGCTCTCCGTTCCCGTTGATTTCGGTAAGGCCCCGCCGGAGTATGCCGAGATGGGTTGGTATAAACTCTTCGGAAAGCTCCACTACGCCAACGAGAACGACGAGATCATCCCCCTGATCCGGATCGAGCGGATCGAAGCGACGAGTGAGCCTACCGACGGCCTGCTCTTCTGACGTCGCCGCGCGCTCCGCCCCGGAAATCCCCTCCCTTGCGTTTTCGCGGAGCGGCTCTACGTTTCCTCTCCCGGAGATTCCCGGATCAAAAGGGGGTGTACTGGTTTCGACTGAAGGTCTGAGAACCTGACCGCATGCCGAGGTTGAACGGCTGGCCTCGTAAAAAGCCGCTCAAAAAACAAATGCAAATAACGAACCTGAACTTGCCCTGGCAGCCTAATTGAGTTGCCACGTGATCCGGCCGACGTCTGCTGAGCTGGATTGCGACACCAAGCAGACTGGTCTTGCCGCGGGGATCCGGCGGAGAAGACGAGAGGTTACAGTGATCATCGGAGGGAACGGATTCTGTCGATCGAAGCTGCCCCTCCTAAATCAAACGACCGACTAAGCATGTAGACGTCAGGTGCAACGGTCTTTAGGACAGGGGTTC